>Ga0123355_10012211_pt1 | contig 13299 bp, 12 predicted proteins | sample TergutEmb28metaG_3_FD_89872 | JGI IMG/M metagenome (GOLD analysis project Ga0123355, IMG submission 89872) | Embiratermes neotenicus P1 segment gut microbial communities from Petit-Saut dam, French Guiana - Emb289 P1 | ecosystem: Host-associated > Arthropoda: Insects > Digestive system > Gut ... | reverse complement strand
TCTTCATAGGCAGGTGAATGAAGTATACTTCATTCACCTGCCTATGAAGATGGAACCGATAGTGAGTTCCAAAACGTCGGCAATTAGAACTCAGACGCCGGGGAATTACCCAAAAAGGAATAAATTACAGTGAGTGCATGCTTTCTTAAAAAAAAGGAAAGATCCTCAACCATCTTCTTCATAGAGAAGTCAAATCTCTGCATTACACCGCTGTCAAATAAATTGGTGTGAGGGCCTTACAGGAATGCTTACAAAAACTTTTGGTCTAGGTTTTGAAGATATGAAACTAAATGTACAATTTTTTTTTTTGTTTCATTAGGTGTAGTGTGGTCATTTTGTATTACATATTTAACCCTTTAAATGCCAAGTTAAAACCCATCTGCCATTTGCTGGCATTATTAGGAGCTCACCATATTCTCCATGTTAGCAGGGTAAGGGTTAATGGATTTATATTCATAAAAATGCTGTTTTTGCATTCATAGAATTTATTTCAGAGCTTTAAATATAGTAGCATTACATTATTTATGTCAGTTTTTAGAGGAGTCTGGCATGTAACTCCATTGACTTTTTTTCCCCCCCAGTGCCCCCACATGTCCTTGTGGACTTTGTGGTCTTCCCTCCTGGGCATGGCAGAAGTGTAACAGACTTCTGAGGTTGGGACGCCCATGAGGTGCGGTTACGTTGTCCCGATGATGTGAGTGGTGATATAGGAGGATGTAGTGCCAGGAGGGCATTTAAACCTAAATTCTAGTAACCTACCCAGACCATGGTCCTCTTCAGGGAAAATTCCCATGGTAGAACCGGCAATCGAACCCAGGACCTCATGATTAGTAGGCAGAGACTCTGACCACTAGACCACGAGGCTGGTCACTTACATTATATAATTATGTTAATTTTACACTGATTTGTTTTGCGACAGTTCATGCAGGAACAGAACCACATCATAAACTGAGGGCTATCTGTATTTGCTAAAGAATGAAGTAAGCAGGTTGGAAACACAGTACAGCTAAAAGCAATGTGTAGTGCTGGTGTGATCTCTCCATCTCTGATTCCAAACATGACAGAAGTATGGTATATGATATCTGTTGCAAAGTAAGAGCTGTTCATTAAATCTGATAGGGTAATGAATTATGCTACCATGTCTGAAAACATGATTAACACAAACTGCAGTTTTTAGTCAGCCTGATAAGTTTTGATATATAGCTTTGTGCTGTGCATTTTGTTGTGTTGCTTTGGAATTTTTCAGATTGCAGTGCATGTAAAGATGAAAGAAACAGACGACAAAGTCAACATGGCCTTTTTATTGAGTTTGGACCTTGTTGTTCCTACTGTTATGTTGTTGCTGCTGCTGTTGCAGTCACTGCCACCACCATTGTCATTGTCATCGTCATCATTGTTGTCATCATATGCATTGTTGTCATTGTCAATATTTAATGCGATTTGCTTTATGTTTCAGGCCCAAAGGCTAAACAGCTGGAAGGAGAGGAGTGCCCTCTGCATGTCAAACATCCCCCGACTGGAGAGGAATTTGCACTGGGTTGTGGCGTCTGCAGGAATGCTCATACATTCTAATGATGGTGGATTTCTTGCACCTGTTATTTTCAAATTGGAGGTGTAAAAATGTTCCTTGAATTTAAATGTGTGTAATTGAAGAAATTCAACATTACAGTAAAACCACATTAACTTGAACTGCTTAGAACTGAAAGATCGGGCGTCAACTTAGCATTTTCTGTACATCCAGTTTTTCCAGTGCACACTTGCCTGTTACATGGTCAGTTGAAATCGTACTGTTATGTTACAAGGTATGGTATTTTTATGTCAGTTGTTAGAAGATTCCCTTCTTGTATTTATTTTTAAACACCTACATAATTTAATAAGACATAAAAACACACGCCAGCAAACAATAACTGACATTTGTCCAGCTTTGGATCTGAACTCATCATTTCTTTAAATAACTCAATTACCCTCTCTTTCAGGAATGTCTAGTTTAATACAAGATGAATGTTTACTCAGATTGTCCAGAAAATAATATAACACTGCATTTAAATTTCACCACACTAAAAAGTGCATGAAGTTCTATGTTTAAAGCTGGGAAGCTATAGATGCTTCAAATTACGTGGTATTTCATAGTCGTGAGTTTTTATTGTATGTGGTAATAGGGAGGTGACTGTGTCTACTTCGTGGTACTGGTTGTAGTATCGGTTAATTACAGCTAGCAGCTCTCAGTGCTGCTTTAATATATACAAAACACTACTTTTCTAGTGTAACAAGTGTTCAGTTTGTTACTTTGTATTGCAGTGTGTGTACTAGTCAGAATTATAAGAAGTCTTTCTAAATTAGTGGAAAGTCCTGATTTGTGTGATAATTTACAAAGTAATGATGTATTGATTATGTGTGGAAAAAATTTAGTGGTTAAATGGATGAATGTAGCGGAAGTTTTTCATTTGTTTGATGTTTATCATACAACTGATACAGTATTTCCTGTCATGCTACATGCAGGAGATCCCACGGTGAACATTTCCTTACCTCAGTAAGTGGTACTTTGAGACTCATTTCATCAGTGTAGGGTTATGGTGGATTGTAGATACATGAGAAATGCATACACACTCTTATTGTTTGTTTCATATAATTGGTTGGATTTTGTTTTCTGCCTCATGGGGTTGAGAGCCTGGATGATGAAGCTGAAATAGTCCATGATGTCATTGTATTAATTTGATATCTGAGGTTATGTCAGCAGTGTCACTTAGGATTCAAGTCTTCTTGGATGTCATGATGTGTCACTGGTTCCCATTTGCACAGTATAACATCCAAGAAGACTTGAATCATCTAACATAATGGTCTGTGCCTCTTATCCATTTCATCTCCCTTCAGAAATGTCCTGAGGCTTGTGGGTTTCAGTATGTTTTCTTGCTTTGTCTTCAGCTATGAGCAGACAGTTTCATTCTGAAAAGACTTCATTCTGTGTGGAGAGTAAGTATCTGGAACTACCCTGTGAAGATTATAATACATTCTTTGGATTCAGAACATAGTCATAGTGGCAGTAGGGTGTGGAATAAATCATACAAATACAAAATATTATAAGTATTTCACAAACAGTATTCAGAACTTATGCCAAATTCATTACATACAGCTGATTACAAGATTATTAGTTCTTAATAATATTAGAAATTTATCAAAAGTGGAGGAGTGTGTACTTAGTGTCTTCTTAATACTCCTTTAAAATGAATCTTTAAATTCATTGGACTTGTATGTCTCCATGGCAAATTGTTGAATATTTTGCTGCCAGCATATTATGTACTTTTCTGAGAATGTGAAAGATTGTTAATATTATGGAAATATTTTTTTTGAAATAGAATAAAAATTCACTGATTTTATTGGGAAATGTTCTCTGGTATGAAGCATTCAATATTCATTTACCCCTTGAATTAGGAGTATTTGACTGAATGCAATTTTATATTGAAGAGTGAATTGGAAAATATATGTAAGGTCATGCCTACAGTAAGGTGACAACCAACACTATATGTGTAGTGGTTCCTGTGTTCATGGAAGCTGCTTGATGACTGCATAATCAGTAGTTTTTTTCGCCTTTCGTTTGCATACAGAACACTTAGATCATTTTAAAAATGCATAATTCTTATAAAAATGGATGTGAAGCATCCAAATAGTATTAAATGCAGTTTGTATAATAATGGGAAGAGAACTCTACTGTTGCAGTATTGAAATTTGATGCGAAACATGAATGTGGTAAGCATATGGCTCATATTTTTTAGTACTCTCATAGGACATGGTTGGGTGAACACATCGTACACTGCATACCACATTACCTAAACCCTGACCAAGGTTTGTGGACTGCAGATATTCACATTTTCCCCAGTTCATCCAGTAGTTCTTTGGACTATAAATTCTGGGCCTCTCACCCTATAGTTCATTGGTTTTGTTGCCAGTCTGTACTTAACCCAAAGCGTATCATATTAAATCCCATCTGTAAATCCCAGCTCGCTGAATTATTCTGTGGGGTATTTAAATTTTGTGCATGCTTTTCGAAAAACTTGAATATTTTGAGAACTAAGTGAGATAAATTTGTGAAACAAAAAGCAATTTGTGGGAAAGGAATCTGACATTGCTCAGGATGCCTTAAAAATGTTGTAACGTCCTTATTGCATGTTGGAGAACATACATTTCTAAAAAAGTTTTAAATATCCATTTTTTTACTTACATTGTGGTCGAGGCTCCAACAGTTTGCACGGAGAACGAAAGAAAATATGTCTTATAAGTCGTTTTTTGTGTGGTAATCTTCAAAACAACTTCGTTCCACACAAAGCACCACATCACACTTGACACATTTGAATAGCACGGTTCGCGTCACACCCCTCACTGAACACACGTGACAGTGCCACTGCTTAGGGTTGCGGCCAGGCCAGTGTTTATTGTGAAGTGTGTCCAGTCTTCCGATGTTAGTAGAAGCTGGGGCTGGTCTTCCCACAGGCATGGATGGTCGTGGCTCATGCCCAGACCGTGCCAGCATCTCTCTGATAAGGGTTAGACGAAAATCTCTGTGTGAAATTTTCTTCCCACCACATGAAGATATAAGGATGTAACTGTTGACAATGGCCAGGTCTAACAGGTGGAAAAAGAGTTTTTTTGTCCACTTCCATGTTCGGCGGCTGGCTGTGTAGCTATTGGCCAACCTATCCGAATTGTCAACATGCCCCATGTGACGGTTATAATCCACCACAATTGCCGGCTTTATCGCATTCCCATGTTCATCGCAATAATTGCCTTCTCTGGGTGGATCGTGAATGTTTGTCAGGAGGCACACGTCTCTCGTGTCCTTCCACACCACAGCTGTCAAGTCACCCCTGGTCCTTACTCAAATGTCACCACGTTTCAATCTCAGGGTCTTGGGTTTGAGGTCCTTGGGCATGCCCTTTCTATGTAGCCTAACCGTCCCACAACAGAAAATTTTCTTCTGTACCAAGTCATCGTATAGGTCAGCGGAGGAAAAAAAGGTTGTCCATGTACAGTTTATGGCCAAATCCTTCTACACCCCTTGTCAGATTAGCCACTGTAGCGTGGGTTGCTGTCAGGTGTTGTGCCGCCCTTTGTCTGTCTCTACCAAGGTAAACATTCATGTCATATGTGTATCCTGTAGAGTCACATAGTTTGAAAATTTTGATGCCGAAACGTTTGCGTTTTTTCAGGATGTACTGCTTGAAAACTATCCTTCCCTTGAATTTCACAATGATTTCGTCTACTGCCAAATATTTGGAATGGTTGTAAAGTTTTGAAAAGTTAGTCCTTATAATTTCAAATAAGTCTCGTATTTTCCAGTCTGTCATCTATTCTGTCAACTCCATTCCTGTTATTGTCCGTGAAATGTAGAAAGTGTAGTATGTGATAGTAAGTAACACATGCCATCATTTGTCCATAGAATGGAGTGTGAAGCTGTTCCGTTTTCGTCCACTAGTCCTCCAGTCTGCCTTGAACTGTATGTCCCATCTGTAATGTCAGAGCCAAAAATGCAAACATTTCCACTTCTGTCACCTCACATTCGAGAGAAGGTCTGTCGTCAGAATTTTCTAAGAACTGGTGATAGTAGCGATTCGTCTCCACAACCAGCAAAGTAATAATTTCCGCGAAGATCAGCAGCAGAACGCTAAGTGGAGTGGACTCACTCATTACATGTGCAGATTCCCTGCTTTTCCTGTTTGGAGCCCCAGTAAAGGTGTGAACTACACGTCTTTGAGGTTGAGGGGGCAGTGTCCACAGGCAGGGTTGTGGCTGTTGACCTGCCACATTACCAACATCATCCTCATCTTCAGAGCTGCTGGCAAAAAAATCTGGGCTTGGAGGGTCTGATATTGAAGACCGTCGCGAAGGTGGGCATGGCTCTTGTCCTCCGTGTCCTCGGAAGCGTAGTATTTCTCCTCCTCACTGTCTGAATCCATTACAATTTCTCGTATTTGATTCTGAGACAGCAGATGAGCCTGTTCCACATGAGAAATCTAATGTTCCATTGATGATAACTTTAGTGCCACTGCTGGGTGGAACAGCAAACTCTCAACTGCCATAAGTCGCAACTTCTGCAAAACATTTGGGGAAAATACTTTTCCCCCTACCTAACAACCATTACCCAGCAGCCTGTTACTAAAATAACATAGTTTTATAACCCAACATTCCATTCCACTAACTAAATGCAAGTCTGAACTAACTGTGCAGTGTGTTTTCAAGACTTATGAATACATGGCTAATTAGGGTAACCTAGCTAGCTGGCAAAGTGTTTACACACAAATGTGACACAGGAAACCACTCTGCATCGATTCAGTGTTGAAACATTGTGCAGCAAACAGAAAGAGACGGCTTTCAGCGTTGCCAAACGTAGGTCCATATATATACAACTTTAAAATTTCTGGCTTTACTAGGAGCTCCATATATATACGACATTAGTAGGCTCAGGGTTAACATCCCCTTGGTGCAGCCATGCAGTGCCATCTACATCCTTTGCTTTACTCACAGTCCAGTGAGTTGGTGGTCAGCTTTGCAGTCTAGCCATTTTACCTCCAGGGAAAGAATCTTTGGTACCCATCAAATAGGTAGTTTGGTGGGCCCCAGAGCCAGAATGGATGTTTTGGAGAAATGAAAAATCTCTTGCCCACACAGCATCTCAAACCACATCTTGCTGGTCATATAGCCTAGTCAGTGTACCATCTGCATTGTCCTGGCTTATTTGTATATGATATAAAAAATATTGATATTCCATTGCTTACTTATAATTCGTATGTGCACTCACAAGTGTTACTACTACACTGCTTTTTGGTTACCTTGTTGATGGCTGAAGCTTCTGAGGTTATTAGGTGCTGCAAAATGGTTAGGAATAGAGCAGGGGTTCTCAAACTTTTTCATTTGCATACCAATTAATGAAATTTAACTGTTTAAATGTACAACTACAATTTTTTTTTATATTTAAGTAAAAAACTGTAATTGGGAAGACTGCCTGACAGTGGGGATGAGCTATATAATAGTAGATATGTTGCCAGCAGTGCTGCATATTAGTAAATATATGTGGCTTAGGTTTTATTCATTTTTTAAAATCTTTATCCTTTTGTATGTTTTGGTTTTATATTTAGGCTGCATACAATAATCAGTGGTAGTGGTATGCATAACAACTTGAGAAAGGATGAAATAAAGGAAAGGCTGAAATATTTGAACAAGAAGACTTAGTTCAAGTCTTTTTCATGGATATAAAGAAACTTTTATTTCTTGAAAATAAACATAGTGGTATTATAACAACAGTAATTCACAACCCACTCAGTGTAGTGTCTGAGATTGACAAAAGTTATACAGTCTACAGTTAGAATTGTTAAAAATATATAAATGAATATATTTATCAAATTATTACCTATATTAAGATAGAATGTGAGAGGGTAGCAATTGTAATAGTTGCCAATTTACAACAAGAGAGGCATGTTATAATAATGTGAATGTGTTCATATAACAACCAAAACATGCTGTACCATAATGAGCTGCATTCCACTCTACATGATGCCAAATTAACCATAAAATATTACTTGTACACAACTGTTGCTATTACCTAAACCTTTAAAAATTTTACATGGAAATGTTTGTAATAATAAAAAGTTGTGTTATTGGAGTATTTTATGGTTAATTTGAAAAATAACATGTTGTAATGACATACATATATGCTTAATCAACTTCAAGTTGTCTGAAACTTCCCTGGAGGCTGTTTATCATGAGTGAAGAGTTTTCATTTTGTTGGTTGTTTCTGCGAGTAATGATGGACTTAGTACTTAACAACTGCATGTCATCAAGACTAAGGATGGATTCCCTTTTGGCTGATACCTCCTTTTTCCAGAGATCTGGAAATAAATTTGTAAAATAAGCACTCCTTGACTGAAAACAAACTGCCTCTTTTTACTTGTCTTTGACACTACAGGTGATGAATAACACTGTTCTGTAATGTTTTAACAATGACCCCCCATCTTCAAGTTGCTTCAGAACAGGTCTAAAGATAGGATCCATCCTGTCACTGAAATGTAGGGTTGTACTGATAAGATTAATTTCATTAGATGAGGTGAAATATCTAACTATGGTTTGTAATTACTAGTCCTATAATTATTAAGAATTCCTTTTTTCTCCAAAATTAGGTCTTTATCGCTCTAGTCTTTCCACAAAAATATGTTTCATAGTGTGAGTTAGCATAATGTGGATCCTCGTGCTGTACAATCTGCATAATTTATGTAGGTGACTTAAATTATATGATGCGCCAAAGGCCTTGCTTTTCTTGTTATGAGTTTTATTATTGTGTAAACTTATGTATCAATAAATTGGGGTGAATTTGTTGTTGGTGAATGTGAAACCGTAATTTTGATTTTGGTGCGCATGTCTACATTGCTGCATTGCGCGAGTGACATAAAATCAGGACGTTACATACAACTGCTGCTCTCAACACGCAAACTTTGGTTCTTTAGTCAGTCGCTGCTGGAAGATGGTTGGGGTTTGCAATCAAGTGTGAGAAGGAATGTTGTGTTGTTTTGCTAACAGAGTAGAAATATGAATCAGTTTCTTTCAAAGGTAAGTTTAGTTCATAGTACTATTCATGCCAGCTATTGTGTGTGAACTTAATTGAAGTTATTTACGTGTTATAGGTAATTTTGGGGTGCGACATCCCTGTTGTGTATTAAATCACAATGTACAAAGTGAGTGTGAAGCAGTCTAAACACAACTACATTTGGTATCTATGGTGGGTAGCTATCAGCAACTACCCCCACCCCAACCCTCACCCCGATCCCTCACACAGTCAAAAGCACTTCCACACTCCCAACACTAACGCGACTTCCACCCCAGGCACACAACAATCTCAAGAGAAAAGTTACACCAGAATACAATGTGCTTCTCACGCAGAGGATAATAACAGTGTTTCATTATATATGTGGTGCACCTGCAAAAACAGTGACACAGCATTAAGGCTGGTTAAGAAGCCAAGCAAAAAGTTACGCCCTTCACCTACATTCTACTATACAGTGCAGTTTTTTCTACAACCCAATTGGAGCAACACACTGGTTACCTACAGTGAACAGTGCCCAAGAACCACAGCATATTCCGCACATAATGAGCCACGGGACAACCTCCCTGCCAGCTAAAATTTCTACCTCCCATGCATAAGTACCTGGCTACTATTCACCCTGTGAAGTTCCTCATTATCACACACACATATCTCACCACCCTATATGTTTCCATGCTCCACAGAATGGACATGATCATCTGTGCCTCAGAGCACACACCCACTTGCAACTAGATAATGCCTGTCAAGAAAACCAATCAACATACAACAACACACCAGACTACTGCAAGTAAACTAGCTCACCTGACTCTGAACTCCACGCCTCCAAAAATGCTCCTAACATTATTACTAGCCATAACCAATTCTGTAAGATTAATGAATGTTAAGGTGTTTGAGATCTTGACATCAAGCTGATTAAATTTGCATATTGTAGTAGTTTATCTATTTTGGTATGTACAACCTGATGATGGCCACCATGATGGCTGAAACGTATAGTTACTGATAGCTACCCACCATTGCTAGCTATAGATACCAAATATAGTTGTGTTTAGACTGCTTCACACTCACTTTGAACAGTACATTGTGTTATAGGTGCACTGATGTTTGACATGTGTGTGTTTGTTTATGCTGTAATACGGCACAAATTTGATGTTTGTGGTTTGTATGGCTGTTTGATAGTCATGTTGCAGGAATACCATGTCATACAGCCAAAAATACAGCATGGTATGTGTGCCAGAAATGACTAATATGCCTATTATTTATTGGTATATACAGTAGTTGACAAAGTTATGGTGTGGGGGCTATCATATTGCCTTCAATACTTTTATTTTATGGTCTTATTATTTTGGTTTTAGATGGAAGAGCGCTGTTTCACTTATTTTCTGCATAGTAATCTCATTTCTGGTAACTAGGGAGGTTAGGATGTGCCACACGGAGGTTATATTTTGGCTAGTATTTGTACTGTTGTGTCTGTGAATGACTGAAATCTGTTAATGTTGTCTGCAGTGCAGCATACTAATGAGAGTGCCTGATCACTGGGAAGAGGAAACAGATTTCTTAAGCTATCCCTTGCAGGAAACATCTTTCTTACACCTGCCAACATTCCGATAATTTTCTTTCAGATGGTGAATCCTCTTCTGCTGTTGATTTTGCCCAGAAGATGCGCCACTAAATGTAATCAAATGGAAGTATGCAGAGGAACTAAATTTTAAACAGCCTGTGGTAATGAGTATTGTGACTGCCCTCAAGGCAAAATCATGCTGATCTATGGGGGTAGTATATTCAGTATGTTTTTTTACAGTTTATGTTCATGTACATTTGTATACAAAGTAATTTAGTTGTCAGTACTTCATTTGTTTTGTTACCATAACACACATTTTATGTAAACTGGAAAATTCTTGATATGTATATATCCCCCTCCCCCCAAAAAAAAATGTAATGGAAGGTTGTGTCCTTCACATCACTTGTTCAGACTTAGTTTTCATTCATGCTTGCAGGATTTTCTGATATTTTTTAAATCCATTCTTTGGTTTCATGGTTCCCTTTCACCTCCCCTTATTTAACTCAACCATTCCTGAAGAACACAAACAATGTTTTGAACTTTTTGTTAACAAACTAAGCACACTAGTGGCATAGCAACCTAAAATATGACCATCTAACAACTGTCATGAAAGTCTAAGAAATTTGGGAAATATGTTCACACGTTGCTGACCTAAATTTTAAATTATTATAGTCTATGATATCCATGTTATCCCCAATAATATGTGTATGGAGCCAGTAAAAATGATCTAAGTTCTGAAACATGTGTGGCTAAAGTACTTAATGAAGGTTGACTATGGTATTCAGTGGTTGCATGTTCATTTGTAGAATATGAGTTTTACTGGATTTGTCTAGCTTATGAAAGGGACCAGTAACAGGGTGTGTGAATACAATGATGAACCTACAGATCAGTATTTTTTTGGCCAACTTTTGCCTATTAGTTGCTGAAGATACTGCCTGTTCCATAGAACTGGTCATTTTGTAGGAGAAACATGTTTTTGAAGCAGCTTCAAGATGCAATTTTACTTGATGCCATAGATGTCCGTTACAAATATAATCACATTTAACAAATGTGTTTCTGAATGTAATGTGAAATGCAATGCAAGATTTTTCAAGGGATCCATTATTGGTCGTGTTGTACAGAGTAACTGTTTTATCTGACACCTGTTGGTTGCTGTGTTGTCAGCTCACACATCGTATTAACATCCACTGAGCCAACTGCTCACATGTGTGGCAATGTAGCAGTAGAAAGTGAGATACAGTAGTTCTCAGATAAAGTAAAGAGCCTGTAGATGTCTACAGATATGGAAATTGTATTTATGACAGTTTGAAATGGTTTAGGACAGAGCTAGTTAGGCTGCTGCTGGGATTGTGGACACTTTAAGTTTCTTTATATTAGAGTTTTAATTAAATATTTACATTTACTGTTGTTGAAGAATAACGTACCTATCATCTCGACCATTGGTGTGCTCCCCCCAAGCTCTTTTGGAAGGACTTTTGGATCCACTCTTTTCCTTAAACTTTCCACAGACTTGTGAATCTGAAAATTATGGTCAGGATTACAGTAAATGTCTGAAAATAAGGTGAGAGTTTACCCAGTTCATCATCTGAATATGAGTTGGTATTTTATTATCACACACAAGGTTATCTGTGGTCTGTATAAACATTTTCCTGAAAACCAAAGATTGTGAAGGGCAGTTTGTATTATTTGCAGGGTCATTTTTTGTTTGAGTAAATACAGTATTACTGTATTGCACATGAGAATAATTTATGTACTTTCAACATTAACAGCTATTACATAAAAGTTCAGTATTTTGAATATGATTTGTAGAAATTCAAGACTAAAATATTTAAAACGAGAGTATAAAAGAATACTTCTGTTTAGGGTATATATACATATTTTTTTTTTTCCAACAGTATTCTTCACTGTTTTGATGTTGGTTTTCATTGATTTTACATACAAGTGCTGCATTGGTGACTGTTCTGATAGTATTCTGTAAAACAAATTCTCTTGTTGGGAATGACAGTCATGAGTAATTATGTTACTAATAATGGATATGATTATTTTGTGTTCTGCTTGATTAGAGTACATGATATAAAATAATAATGGACCACAAAAGTTGTAGACCTTCATGAGGTCTGTATTTAATGCATCATGCTAGGTTTCCTATGATGAGCCATTTTAGAGAAACATTTGGAAGGTGGAATTTTATGTACAGGTTGTACGGGGTGTTACAAATGACAACATACCTAAGGTTAAATTACATCAGTATAACAAAAAAAAAAACACCTGTATCTGAGGCTGTACAGTTTCAGAGATTATGGTGAGATAGGTTTTAAAGAATGAGAACTGTTGTACATTTGTTCATTATTAAGTGCATTTAAAAATGGGTAATATGTAGTTCCTATATTGTTAACAACTGTTCTTAATATCTAATTAACGTCTGAGTAACATAAGGACATTGATTAAGTAAAAAGAACTTGCATTAGTTTCATAAAGTCATCCTTAGGTTACTATGTATGTTACATAGCACACCTGTCTCCTCATGGCTTGGCTTGGCTTGGCTTGACTTGACTTGACTTAGCTTGGCTGTTCACCAAAGGACAGACCCATGCAGTGTATAGATAATGCATAATCTTAAACAGTACAGTAAATAAAACTGTAAGGAAACATTTCTCTTGTGTTATTATACCTGCAACCATTCAACTTTGTATGTAGGTACAATTTGTTACATCAATGTAAATGAACCTAAGGTTTGTTCTCCTGAAATATGGCAGATTCCTCCTGAAACAGCCTGTATACCAGAATGGTAAAGATGAGAATGAAGTTCGTCATGTACAAAGTGTGGCAGAAAGAACACCCCGATTTGGGAGGGGCATAGCTTCAGGTGGGGAGCGCGTACAGTGGTGGGGAGCACGTCGTTGAACAGCGGTGCACGTGCCTTTTTCAGTGTACACCATGGCGTGGTTAGGAGAAGTTGAGCCTTTATTGTTGAGGAGTTTATAAAAAATGGCGGGTCGCCGGTAGCAACACAGCGTGCATTTCGCATCCGCTTTGCGCTTGGTCGACGGGAGGCTGTTCCTGATAATAAAACGATTTACCGTTGGGTATCAAACTTTAGACAAACTTTGGAAGCTCTGAAGGAGGCGATACGACAGGAAGTTGCTGCCATTACACC
>Ga0123355_10012210_pt1 | contig 13299 bp, 9 predicted proteins | sample TergutEmb28metaG_3_FD_89872 | JGI IMG/M metagenome (GOLD analysis project Ga0123355, IMG submission 89872) | Embiratermes neotenicus P1 segment gut microbial communities from Petit-Saut dam, French Guiana - Emb289 P1 | ecosystem: Host-associated > Arthropoda: Insects > Digestive system > Gut ... | reverse complement strand
TGAACCACACGTCTCCCACGGTAGGTCTTCTGCGCCACAGCCACACATTCTCATACAGGAAGAACTGAACGATCTTGTTCGCGATCTGGAGCTGTCCAAGAGCAAAGCAGAGTTACTGGGATCAAGACTTAAACAATGGAATCTTCTCGAGAAAAATGTCCGAATTTCTTCGTTTTGCAGCCGTCATCACCAGCTGGTGTCTGCTTCAGAAATGAAGATGACCTTGTGTTCTGCTACGATGTAGATGGCATGATGAATGCCCTCGGAATCAAACATGACCCGCAAGAATGGCGACTATTAATAGACTCTTCGAAACTGAGCCTGAAGGTGGTGCTGCTACTTAATGCAATTCAACATCCATCCATTCCAGTCGGACACGCTGTCCACATGAAAGAAACCAACGAAAACCTAAAGCAGCTGATGAAAAAGCTTGAGTACAGCAAGTATGGCTGGCATATTTGTGGTGACCTGAAGGTATTGTCTCTGCTGATGAGTCTCCAACTGGAATGCACGAAGTACTGCTGTTTTGTATGTGAATGGGACAGACGAGCAAAGACTTTGCATTACCTGAAGAGAGACTGGCCTCAGAGGAAATCTCTGAAAGTCGGATAGAAGAATGTGCAACATTGGCAGAATGGCACAAAATCCTGCTGCCGCCCCTACACGTCAAACTAGGTCTGATGAAAAACTTCGTAAAAGCCATGGATCGGACTGGATCGACGTTCAAGTATCTGGCTGAAAAATTCCCTCGACTCAGCGAAGCGAAAATTAAAGAGGGGGTTTTCTGGGTCCTCAGATCCGCAAGCTCTTCAGAGATGATATGTTCAACAACATGTTGTCACTGTATCACAACTTGGTTGCAATATGTCCTTAAAGATAAACATGCTTCATTCCCACTTGGATTTCTTCCCCGACAACTGCGGCATGTTTAGTGACGAGCACGGTGAACTTTTCATCAGGTAATTGCAACAATGGAGAAACGATATCAGGGAGAGTTCCACTTCAATGTTGGCTGACTACTGTTGGACGCTCGTCAGAAATGCTCCTGAGCAGCTACACAAGCGACAGGCAAAGCGAAGTCGCAAGTAGAAGCGGACTTTTATCGTTACATGTCTGATGTACATATTTCTTAAATACACGTATATAATAAACATTTGGGGATTTCTTAGAAACCGTAGCCAATTTTTAGTTTTCATTGTCACATTCGTGCTCAGCGCTTCGAAATTAATAAGAAATTACTACTATTACCTCAGAAGCATATCGTCAGTAAAAATTTGTTGTCCAGTGTCAATGGCCTACTTGGTAGACTTAACACATCTGCAGACATGCTATATTTTGAGAAGGGAACAATCATACCAAGGCGTTTTGAGAAAATTTATGGCCATTACGACCATGCACATTTAATGTCAAAAACAAATTTGTCACAGGTGTTTCTTTCAAACAAACGACTAACATGCAACAGATATCGCTGACTTCGTAGATGTATATAACTTGTAACATTATCTGCGTGAACACGATATTCCGCTAATAAAATACTGATAAAATGTTAAGCGGGTCCCTGTCACCACGGCATGGCGCGTCCTCAGATGGCAGATGGAGGAAAAAACTCCGGTATATATACGTTCGAATATATTGAAGCAGCAGTCCCAGACAGCTGACAAGGGGTGGTCTTTCAGCTTTGGGGCTGGGTAAGGTGCCAGCAACTCCCCGCCATAAAAACTGGCATTGTTACGAAACGGATACACGTGTCTCGCGCGTGGAATGATCATTTGGTACGACCTACGCAATGGAAAAAGGGACATGAGATTTGGTGCTTGTACTGTGAGGTGCCTGTATAGGTCAGGGTCACGGCAGTAGTTAGGGAATTATCGAGGTACAAATTAGATTTAGTGGGTGTACATGAGTTTATGTGGGACCAAAGGGGCAATGTACGAGCTGGGGATTATATTTTTTTTATGGAAAAGGAAACGAAAATCTACTGTGAAAAGGATTTTTTTACACCAAAGAACAGTATGAGCAGTTAAGAGAGTAAGTTTGTTAATGATAGGATGTAATATATAGTTCTGAGAGGTCGCTGGTGTAAAATCATAGTTTTGAAAGCGCGTGCACCAAGTGAGGCAAACAGTGATGCTTCAAAATACAGTTTTTATTAGAACAGGTTTTCTCTCATTTTTCTATGTAACTTACAAAACACCCGTTACGAGAGTTTAATGCAAAATTCGGGAAAGAGGATATTTTCAAACTGACAGTTGGAATTAGAGCCTACATCAGGGCAGTAATGATAATGGTGCTGGAAGAGTAAACTTTGTGCCACATAAAAAAATCTACTCGTAAAGAGCACGATGTTCCCGCACCGGAACATTCATGAACACACCTGAACTTCAGTGATGGTAAGACTCACATCCAGATTGATCACATATTAATAGACAGGAGATAGCATTCGAGTATACTCGGTGTCCGAGCTTTAAGGGGAGCTGACAGTGATACTGATCAATGACTGGTTATTGCAAAAGTTAGGGAAGACTGGCAGTAAGTAAACAAGTCGCACAGACTTTGACGTGGAGAGATTTAATCTTAAGAAGCAAAGTGAGCTGGAGGTTAGGAAACAGTATCACGTTAAGATCTCAAGCAGGGTTGCAGTGCTGGAGAAAAATGAGAGCGAGGACATAAACAGGGCTTGGGGAAACACTAAGAGAATATCAAAATCTCAGCTAAAAAGACTCTAGGTCTGTACGAATGGAAACAGCATAAAACATGATTTGAAGAAGAATGTTTACGTTTTTCACATGAAGCAGGCTAACATACAATGGTTATAGGATCGAAACCAAAGTAATGTAGATAATCTAAACAATGTAAGACTTGAAGCTAGTAAACATTTCAGTAACAAAGAGAAAGAACATTTGAAAGCTACAAATGATGAACTTGAGAGTACGACCAATAATATCAGGGACATATACAGGGGGATCAATGACTTTAAGAAGAGTTACCAGGGTAGAACTATAAAGGATGAGAAGGGTGATTTGGTTACCAACTCCCACAGTAATTTGGCTAGGTGGAGGAATCATCTCTCTCAGCTATTAAATGTATAGGAGGTTAACGATGTTAGGCACACAGAAATACCATGGTGCCTGAGCCGAGTGCCTTTGGGGTTGAGTTCGCAAGTGAAAAGCTAAAAAGTCACAAATCATCAAGCACTGATCAAATCCCAGTAGACCTGATTAAAGCGGGGGGCAGAAAAATTCACTCTGATTTCCATTAACTTATTAATTCTATTTGGAATAAGGAGGAATTGCCTGAGGAGTGGAAGGAGTTCATCACTGTACCTATCTATAAGAAAGGCGATAAAACAGACTGTAGTAATTACAGGGGCGTATCACTTTTGCCAACTACATACAAAATTTTATCCAACATCCGGCTCTCAAGGTTAACTCCATATGCAGAAGAAATTACTGGGGATCATCAACGTGGATTGCGACGCAACAGGTAAACTACTGATTACGTATTCTGCATTCGCCAAATACTTGAGAAAAAATGCGATTACAACGAAGCAGTGCATCAGCTATTTATAGACTTCAAGAAAGCTTATGATTCAATTAGGAGGGAGGTCTTGTATAATATTCTCACTGAGTTTAGTATCCCTATGAAATTGGTAAGGCTAAGAAAAACGCGTCCGAATGAAACCTATAGCAAAGGCCAGGTAGGCAAGTATTTGTCTGACATGTTGCCTATTAAGAATGATTTAAATCAAGTTGATGCTTTATCGCCAAAGCTTTTCAACTTTCCTTTATAGTATACCATTAAGTGGGTTCAGGTAAATCAGAATGGCTTGAAATTATATGGAACACATCAGCTTCTGGCTTATGCGGATGATAATATATTGTGATGAAGTGTACGTACTATAAAAGAAAAGAATCATTAGTAGTTGCTAGTAAGGAGATTGGGCTAGAAGTAAATGCTGATAAAACTAAGTACAAGGTCATGTCTCGAGATCAGAATGGAGGACGAAATCACAATATAAAGTCTGATAACAGTTCCTTTCAAAGGGTGGAACAGTTCAAATATTTGGGAACAACCTTCACAAACCAAAATTCTATTCAGGCAGAAATTAAGAGCAGATTGAAATCAGGGAATGCTTCCTGTCATTCAGTGCAGAATCTTTTGTGTTCCACTTTCTTATCCAAAAATATACAAACTGAGATATACAAAACTATGATTTTGCCTGTTGTTTTGTGTGGGTGTGAAAATTGGGAGGGAGGAACGTAGGCTAAGTGTGTTCGGGAATATTGTGCTGCGGAGAATTTTTGGGCCTAAGAGGAAAGAGGTAACAGGTGAGCGGAAGAAACTACATAATGAGAAGCATAAATTATCTGTACTCTTCCCCAATATTGTTCGGGTGAACAAATCGAGATTGAGATGGGTGGGGCATGTAGCATTTATGGGGGAGTGGAGAGGTGTATACAGGGTTTTGTGGTGATAGCTGAAGGAAAAATACCACTTGGAAAATCCACGCGTAGATGGGAGGATAATATTAAGATCAATCTTCAGAAAATGGGATAGGGAGGCATGGACGGAATTGATGTGCTTCGTGATTAGGAAAAGCAGCGGGCACTTGTAAATGCGGTATCGAGCCTCCGGGTTCCATAAAATGGGAGGAATTTCTTGACTACCTAAGAACCGTTTAGCTTCTCAAGCATGACTCTGCTCCAAGGAGTAAGTACGTTAAGTAAGTAGGTAAGTAAGTAAGTAAGTAAGTAAGTACGTAAGTAAAATAAAGTTGCGGAGATCTGTCTTTAAGTCGCAGGAAAACAGAAAAAGAGTGTCGGATATGATTCCTTCTATTATTCATTTTCTCGCAATACCTTACACAAACACCGACCATCTGAACGGATTCAAAATACAGCACGATACTTTCCGCCTAGAATACCGTTCCTAGTTCGAATACTGACACAAGAAAGAAGGAACTCTTCTTTTTATTCCACAGACAGCTAGGTAACGTCCAGGTGCTCCACGAAATGAGAAACTCTGGCATACACACAGTCTACTCGTACCACTATACCTAACATTACTTTACCATCCCCCACTTTTCCCTAGTGTGTTCGGCTTGATACATTTGCAATGACCCGCGTACCTTCCCAAAGACCATGTTCGTGACTCCGTGGCGCAGGCGTGCAACTTCTTGCATTCACATCTTCGGTTTATTTCATGACTACACCCGATATGTACGCAACGTGTTTTCCCTGCTTTTAAGAAACACCATGACTGTGTTTGTGGGATCGATTAATCCTAATACTTGTGGCAGCTCTTCTGAGACACGCCAGGCGACTGTCTCTTAAGGCTAATGTGCTGTAGTATATTATGTAATGCAGTCTGGTTGGGAGGTGCAAATGTTTCAGAGGAAAACGTTGCCTCCCTCTTCAGGGTAGAAGAGAACGAAGTTTTCGCAGGTCACTCCGCTTCTTTACCATGTGACCACCTTTTTCGATTTTCCCGAACGTTTTACTCCGCTCGTTTCTACAGAAATTCAAGCCTACATGACGGTTAACGCGGGGTGCTACCATCATAACGACTCTATACATAAGCCCCGAAAGGCCAGTAAAATATCTAACGCTTAAAATAACACTGTGCACATTGGCTCAAACGGTTAACACTTCTAACTTGTACTGACTAGATTGCAGGTTCGATTCTTAGCTGGGACACTCGGTTTTCTGAGATTTCTCGTAATATTCCGCCCTTCCAAGCAAATTCGGAAACACTACTTCGAATTAGGAAACGACCGGTTCCTTTTATGTCCTTTCCAATTCATTACTCCCTATAAGCCTACCATCTGATGCCACACAGTCCTGGCTATTGGCGCTATAGTTAAATAAAACATACCTAACAGCACATAACACAATACTAACCCTGCCTCGTGCTAAGAAAGCAATTTTTGGGAACTGTTTCAAATAATGAAAGATGAAATCAACCACACATCAGGCTCAGAACGTTGGAATCGGAAAGACTAGCTCCCTGTCCATTAAATACGACTCAAGACTGCGGTACAAGAAAAGTTCATTGTTATTTTGAATGACAGGAATATTTATTGCCATTTAATTGGAGCACGACAAACGAAAATGAGAACGTAGAAGCTAATACAGATATGCGTCGCTTAACGACAGGGTACGTTGTGAGAAATGCGTCGTTAGGCGATTTCGTCGTTGTGCGAACGTCATAGTGTGTTCTTACACAAATCTAGACAGTATAGCCTACTACACACGTAGGATATATATATATATATATATATATATCCTATTGCTCCCAGGCTTCAAACCTGTACAGTGTGTTACTGTACTGAATACTGTAGTTAACTGTAACACAATGGTATTATAATATTATATTATATTGTAATATCATCTTATGGGACCACCATCGTATATGCGGTCCGTCGTTGACCGAAACGTCGTTATGCGGCGCATACCTGCATGCAGTACAAACGAGGCTTTATTCTTGTACACACAAAACTGCACACAATGAAATATCTTAATGTGTACGCGATAGAAGCCCCAGCATGTTTGTATATAATAAAAAGTATACAAATACGACCGTATTCAAACTCCTACAAATTACGCAACGATGAAAGGCGAGGTATGCGGGCGGGTTCGAGTCTTCGCGTAGGCAGCATAAAAATGATAATAATAATAAACAAAGCAGTGCAAAGCGATAAGTTACTGTGCGTGTTTCACAAGGTTTACCTTTGAGTATGGCAGTAATTGGCACAACATCCGCAGAAGTGAACTTCCTACAGCACCACATTGCGCTTGGGTTAACAATTAAATATCCCACCCCCTCTACTTATCAGAATCACAGAAATTCACTCCAATAACGGATGAGACATGAATGTCATGGATGAAGTACCTTCAGACTGTTAATTTGGACTGGTATTCTCGTTTGTCCTACCTGGGATCCTAGTGCACTGACTCTACGATGTGCAAAGAACGTCGGTCGATACAAGGCAGACGCCGAGTCTGCGTGATATTAGACATCGTCTCTCGCGAGTGGCGGCAAGGAAATATATATACTATATATATTTGAACGGGCATGCTTGAATACCTCACAGCTGCGGTTTTTAAGTAACGATGGGTGGCCAACGAAAGACGTTCTACTATATCAAAGGAACTTAAGTTTCACCAACGGCAATTAATGTGGAAAACTTAGAACAGGAGTACATGAAGATTATGGTCATGTGGGATACAATGCCGTACAGAGTGGAAGACACGCTGTTTCAGAGAAACGTACTGCATACAGCTACCCTTAAGATCGAGGCAGTGGAACCTCTGAAATGGTGAGACACATCTACGACAGCACAAGATGTCACAAACCAGGGAACTCAAAATCAGCCTACATTAACTGTAACCAACACCGAATTCACATTTCCTATGGAACCTCCTACGATACTGGGAATGAAGTGTCTAAATGTAACGACAACAAATACGCTTTATAAGTACTCTGGCAGAACTATCGTCATTGATTTTCCAGTTAATTTAAAATACACCGTGGAGGCATCCCAACGACAGTCCTCATAAGCACACCGCACTCGCTGTCATGAACGCATCGTCAAGCTGTTTCTTCATTATGTAGCAGAAACTGGTCGTGCCACCGCTGCGGTCATTTGCCAGGCTTCTCAACCTGGAGACCCGGGTTAAATCCTAAAGAAACCCAACTAGTATTTGTGGTGGATAAATCGGTATTGCGGCAGGTAAGTCGCTGTTTGTTTTCCTCCGATAGTCATTCACCAGTGCTCCATATTTATCACCTTTCACCCAGGGGATGAACAATGAGATAATAACGAAGCCGCAGTTCCAAGACACAGGATCTCACCTCACTGCGAAAATAAGACATACACACAAGCCTACCAGACACCGAAATGGAAAAGCGAATGCAAGGGAAAGTACGAGTTGCGCCCCGATGCCAAGAAAATGTATCAGTTGCGTCCCAAGGGCTCTGCTTCATGTGTATCATAGACACGACCAAACGTCTAACTTTTGTCCCTCCTGAACAGACCGGAAAGCGAACCCGCAGCGCAACGAGGGACACCACTCACCCCACCCCCCGAACACACCAACACACATACACACACACACAAATACAGAGTACCACCCATCATCTAGGTTTTCAAAGTTTTCGACTATCATGTATACCTGAAGTACACGGCATTTCGTAATCTGTTTAATATGTTTTGGCTATAATTTTAATGTACAAACCGATTTACTGCTCCAATCATTTCGCGTTCTTTGATACAAAATACAGGCCGAATCCCGTACACGCGGTTTGCCGCGACCCGAAAATTTTTTGGAAAATTAAAGAAATAAAAGGTTCATAATTTTGAAACCGCGCGCCAAGGAAGAACGGGCCGTAACATGGTGAAATCCAGCAGCCCAAACGCACCCAGTATTTGACTCCTCTTCCTTTGTCCCCGTACACACGCTTCCCCGCAAACTTGCCACCATTCTGCTTCTAGCGTTCTCGCTGTTCGACTTAGTTGCCGCGTTACCGTAGTATTTGTGTTCAGAAAGCAACAAGAAAAATGGAGAAGTCGGTGAATACCCACAGTAGGCTAAGATATTTTTTACAAAATACAATTTTCTTATTACAGTTTATGTACAGGTACGTAGTATGATTTTCCTTGAAAAATGTGTAACAATAACATGTATTTTCATTGCTTATGCAGCACTTTCATGGAAAAGCGCATGATTTTTATTGTTCTGCCATCCCTTCAAACTGTACATGATAGGTACAGTATAGGTACTGTATTTTTTCATTGCTCTATCGTCTCTTGATGATTAGGCTAAAACGTCAGAATCCCTTACTTTCATACGTACGAGAGAGAAAGTACACTGTAAATGTACAATGTAGTTTACAGTATCCTTTATCATTACACTACTTAATGTTGGTAATGTCTTACTGTGAGAAATTTATCAATTAAACTTTACCGTATTTATGGATGTTACACGAATATCACGTTATATATAGCGTTTGGTATCATCCGCGGTAGGTCTTGGAACGTATCATCCGCGGATATGGGGGTCCGCCTGTACTGTTGGTTTCTTCTTGCATCGCACGATCTTTTCGAAAATCTACTACAAACACGTGGTATATTCTTCAAAATTTCCATTAATGCACTGAGAGAACTTTCAAGCCCAAAACGAGCTGTAAAATAAGAATTATGATCATATTAACAAGGAAAAACTGAACAATGAAATTAAAGCAAGCACTGTTTAATTAATATAGGTTTAATTTTTATAAAACAAATGTACACGTAGAATCTAGATTTTTAAGTAACTACAAAAATATCTGTACATCCCTATGACACTATTTGAAACGTATTCCCTCTTGATGTTGCTGTGCTCGTCTTTCCTTCATGCCCAAAGCTTATACAAATTCTTGCGCTTAAATTCTGTATTCATCTGTATTTTCTTCATGTTTACTATAAAATAAAGAAAAATAAATATATACGTATTTGTACCGGAATATAAAGTATATATTTATAAGCATAACATACCTAATGTGTAAGTTTGGTTTGTCATCCACATTCTACTAACTTTTTATTAAAATCGACGGTGGGCACCCAAAATGGAAGATTATATGTCACACTACATGATGATATTCTGTAAGTACATGACTCTACTCAGTCATTAATAACTTGCAGAACAGCACGTATTAGCAGGTAATTTTTGTACAATAATACTAAAAAACTTTAAAGCTACATATAAGTGCAACCAATGGACCTGGGTCGGCTCAGATCAATTGCGCAGGTCTACGTACATAATGGAATGCAAATTTTATGCAACAAAAAATTATCGTAATATAAACTGGTATAGCTATTTCTTTTGGCCAGCTCTCGCTTAATCTGAGCCACTATGCAGCGCCGCTAATGGACACCTAACCGAAGTGCCTCGGACCCGATCGACACGAGCCGTTCGGTTTGTCCTCAGCAGCCTGGTACACAACGGTTATACTTGAAAAATGACAGCAGAACGCAATTAATACCCTGGCCCTCAGCAGCCAAACGTAGTTTGATTTTGATCGTTCGATCTCGAAAGCATCGAAGAGTCTGCGGTCAGCTGTGCACTATAGGGGTGCTGATAAGTCCTTCGCCCGACCAGGAAGGAAACAAGCTAATGTTCCGTCAGAATGGCGTGAATTTCTTTCGGCGCCTTGCCTTGCAGGAAAAGAAACTTGATGACAGGTCGCGTCTCGATTTTGTTGAAATCGCGCGCGTCCCTAACATGCTTCCGAGTTGTTTCCTTCCTGGTAGGGCTAAGGACTTATCAGCACCCCTGTATATCCATTCAGTTACCGTCTGCCCGCCCAACAGTAAACGTTCTCAAAGAAAACTTCAGTTGTTCCAAAGTACTTCTAAATGCCAAACCGCGTGGCGTAAAAGAAAACCGCTGACATGGAGTGACTGCTTCTCGCATGTTAGTATTTGTTTTAGCGACTACCCCGAGGATATTACGGTCGGGGCGTGACGTTAACCGCCCACCCTATCTAGCGACGACATTACAGAAAGAGTGGAGCTATACCTGTGCTCCCCCATCCCCCGGCCTTCATGGGTGAACTTCATCTTATACCTTTAGCGATTTTAGGGTAAAAATCTAGAGTAACTCATCAAATGATTGACCACTCAAAGGTAAAAATATTTATTAGTCGTTTGGATCACTCGACGTTAAATTTCTCACGAAGTTTCCATGGGTGGATTGTGGTATGCCTTTGCACCATTCTTTGTCCAGTGACGATTCCTCTTATTTTTTAAACACAGAGCTAAAGTAACGACCACACAAGCGGTATCAGTTTCATTCAACACGAGTACTCGTCCTGACTCATGTTCCAAATGAAATATTGCACGGTAGTACTAAGTCCCTAAAGGAGAAACTTACAGCACCACACTAATTCACGAGAAAAATACTAAGCACCTGACCGTCTGTACGGCACTTAATATTGGCCTCCATTGCGTACAAAGCTTCAGTTCGTACCGCTCAGTAAAGAGATTCAGTTAAAAAAAAGTTAAATCAATGCTGTATCGATAAATAATCCTGCGACGACCTGATCACTCTCTCCACCGGTCCAGCGCAACCTACCAACTGTCCGACGACAGGCAACGTACGTATAATGTAACACTGTGGTGCGTTCGTGCAACCATTGCTGCAGTGGAAAAGCAGCAAGTATTGCATATTCTGAGTGTGCATTTGTAGCCTTGCGTATCCAGCATGCAATGCGCATGCAGAATATTGTCATGTGTGGCCTGCCCGACTCTAGAACATTTTTCAACATTATCTCACAAAAGGCACAAATTTCGAAAAAAAGTTACTGAACACAAAATATGCGTTTTGCTTTTCTCTACCTGAAAATCTCATTATAAGAAAAAATGAGCTATATATGATCAAAAATGTATACTGGTCTTCATTTAAAGTACCCTGCATTCTTGTCAGATTTTAACGAAACTTGAATTTTTTCGAGATTTTCGAAAAATCCTCCAATATCAAATTTCCTGAAAATCCATCCAGTGAGAGCCGAGTTCTTCCAAGCGGGCGGACGGATGGACTGATAGCCAGACATGAAGAAGCTAACAGTCGCTTTTCGTAATTTTGCGAACTCACCTACTAAAAAGGTCCACATTTTTTAAATTCATTACGTATTAAAACAAGCATTAAGGCCCAATCCCGAAGGAGGAGGAGAACTTATAGAAGCATCTCGCCAAACTCGCTTGTCAGGATCCGCGTTTCATGAACTACACACCGTTTGCTCAGGCGATACGATAGTATAAGTGAATGCTATAATACTCAGCTACGTGCTGGACAACCAAGGCGGAATGGTGGTTCAGTTCGCAGATTTTGCAATTCTACAGAGCGCCCGGACCACCTATGGGGGTCCACCCACTCTCCTATTCGATGTGTATTAGAGCGATCAATCATTCCATCTAGTGCCGAAGCTAAGAATGCGTGGAACTATTGCTCTAGGTCCCCTGACATGTAGTCATGCCTGCACATAAAAACTTCACTTTTACCTCACATCGTTTCCCCACCCAGTCTGCAGTACGCACCGTTTTCGGCAGCCGAGACTAATTTTAGACCATTACAAGGTAGTAGGGTCGGATGCGCATAGCAGTAAAACACGCGGATGATCAGGCCGCAAGATGCTACCATGTGGTTACATCCCACCGTCCGTTGATAACCTTACGATCATCGACGATACCAAGGGAGAAACCGACGTCGTTTCACCGTCCAGACTGCGTTATCATCACCTCCCGCACTGCGCAACATTACTGTATTACTGCACGGCGCTCCTCTGCATTCAAGTATCTTGGCCACGTTTACGCAAACACTGTTCAACAGCTACTAAACTTGGTGCAAATACAGGCTGGGGGTTCTCTATACCCTCCTGGCTTTTATTTCTGCACGTAATTCCCGACAAACACACTCTGATAACTACTTATGAGATGACTTTTATAATATGAATCATCGCACAAAAGCATATACAGCATACACAGCAAAACCAAACCACATGGGTACCCAATTTCTTAATTGTCGATCTCCTGGTTTTCACAAATTTATCTAAATCTGACAAAATGTATACTGCAATGGCAAGCTAACCACCACCTACGAGGTACACCAAACTTGTCTCTTAACACACACGGGCATATAATAAGGGTTTCAGCGTCTCATAGATCATTCATGCTAGTCCTTGCCATCTACGGTTATTCAGCATTTCCACCTCTTCTTAATACAAATAAAATTCCTACCGATATAAGACTGTAAGGGATTTTCTTAAAAGAAAGTTAAACAGAAAGCCCAGCGTTACACTTTGTCGTGGGTCCACCGCTGCCTGAACAATTTAAAGGTCATCGTTTGCTGTATGTGTGTCCCGTACTTTAACACTTCTCATAAGCATTTACTAACGATAAGGTATGATTCTCAGAATAAACAGCAATTATTTACCTAAATAACACTGACCGCTCGGTTTTTATCCTGGAGACATACTGTTCTGTAAGGCCCATCTGAGCTGTTACATATAACCCAAACACGTTTCAGGCCCTTTAGACCCATTTCCTGCAAGCAAAGGCTGTTACATATAACCCAAACACGTTTCAGGCCCTTTAGACCCATTTCCTGCAAGCAAAGGAGATTCCACCTATTCAAGTTTCCCATATTCAATCAACAATGAATGATGACAAGTTGTACAGAAATTAAAAAAAATAAGGCAACACTCTAACGCCAAGATTTACTCTGACTTCCACGTATATATACCGGGGGGGGGGGGGGGGGG
>Ga0123355_10012209_pt1 | contig 13300 bp, 8 predicted proteins | sample TergutEmb28metaG_3_FD_89872 | JGI IMG/M metagenome (GOLD analysis project Ga0123355, IMG submission 89872) | Embiratermes neotenicus P1 segment gut microbial communities from Petit-Saut dam, French Guiana - Emb289 P1 | ecosystem: Host-associated > Arthropoda: Insects > Digestive system > Gut ... | reverse complement strand
TGCGTTCCCGAGACTGCTTGTTATGTGGCCGCTGATGTAGGTACTAGTAGAACCGGTCCTATCATTATCACTGCCAAGGCAAGACTCCATAGTTTCCAAATGTTTCTGATTTACTTTTCCAAGTTTCCCTTTTTAGCACCATAGAGTGATGTGCATAATGTGGCACTTTACTAGCTTCTTCCTTACATTTATTTACTATTTGTTGGTGAAGTGTTCTTCTTGTTAAATGCTGCTTTTTCCGTGACAATCTTGGATTTAGTTTCACGTGTAGGACTTGCATCGCTTGCTATCATGTTGCCAATACAGTCGAAATATTCCGTATCTGCAATTTGTTTCGATCTATCGTAATCTGCATCGGGAGAGGGTACACCAGTACAATACTGAAACATAACTAGCCAGAATTAGTACTGGCCATCTTATGATCCTGATTTGTTCGACTTGAGGAATACAAGTTCACATTAAGTGACACAACAATCAAGATTATTCCAGAGTTAATAAGATTTGATATTGCAGTTGTGAACTGTAAGAGCTTAGTCCAGATTTAATTCGGTATGTGTGACTTATTCAATTGAAAACCTCACATCTCCCCCATTACTAATAATGTTTCCAATTCCGGGAGGTGTGACGATTTATTAGGTAGAGGCATATTTTGTCTTTTACGGCGTAAATGGAGATTCATTTGTATAGAAGCGTTAACTTTCATCTTAACACTTTGCACTAAATTTCTGCTCGGCAAGGAACGTGTACATTTGGCCACACATTTTCTATTTCTTGCATTAAAGTTGATCAAGTTGTTTGATTCCTTTTCCTTCATATAAACGTTCTTTGAGAGTTACAATTTTCGTAATGAAATAATTCTTCAGATTTGCAGTCTAGCTAGAAAATTCATAAGAACAAGAATAATACGAGTTTGAAGCAACCAGAATAACATTATGTGTAAATTAGTGTGTACAAACAGGATATGAGTCTCATGTACACAGGACTTTTGTGGGGAATCAAAAAGGAAAGGGACAATTTGTAAAATCTAGGTGTTGATGAAATGACAACATTAAAATGAATAAAACGGTTAGGATTGTGGGTTTGAATCCGGTCGGGGACGTGGATGTTTTTCTGTTCTGAGGGTTGTGTTTTGTTAGGTGGAGGTCTGCGCGACGAGCTGATCACTTGTCTAGAGGAGTCTTGCCTACTGTGATGTGTTGTTGTGTGTGATCTACAAACCTCAAGATTGAGGAGGTCATAGCCCGCGTTGGACTATAGCGCCACAAGAAAAAAAGGGTTATTATTGTTATTATTGTCATCACTAACACTACCACAACCACCACATTATATATGATAAAGTACAAAGAAGTAAAAGGGAATTACACTTTTGCACTTTGCCACAAATGCAAACAAAGTTCATCGGTATGTTCCATAATGAAAGTTTGTAGCCCACGGCGAGATTAAGTATTGGATTTTCCGAGTCACGTGAACAAACGTTTCTGGCACGTGAAAGTTCGGAAACTAAATGTTGTTAGTCGCACAATACAACGAGATTCACGTCATGAGTGGCACGAGGAAGGAAGAACTTCATGTTTCATCTGCAGCAAACTGCAGGATGAAGTGTCTGAAGACAAGTACTGTGGGACCCACCAGACACCTCTCACCTTATTTCACCGTCCGTCTATCACAGCAAGATTTCCCTTAAGACCCGACAAGCCTGGAGCCAGATGGTTTTTTTTTCTTTCCTTCCAAGTGCGTGTAGCCCACCAGGCTGCGTCCTATTACTACGTACATTGAACTTTCTAATCACAGTAGTTATTTTTACGCAGTTCCTTTTTCGCACTTTCATAGAATTCGGCATGAAGTGATTACATTGGTGGTATCGGAGTTTCTTAAAGAACTGCGTCCAGTAGCCTAACGTGGTGTAAACTTTGTTACTTCTGAGTTCTTGGATAATAGTTATAATGTCTTTCAAACAGTTTTTTGAAGTTCAGGTGACCGTGCATCGTGATAAATTCTTATAATAAAGCCAACTAGATGCACTAATTTCTCAAATTTATTTTTGAAATAAAACTCCACATGTTTCGGACAGTTCCTTTGTCCATCATTAGGAGTTTTTCACTGTACACACAGCAGTGGTATATGTCATACAGGTTTGTTGGCAGCTTGCGAGCAGGATCAGGACGGAACTGCAAGCTGTCAGCAAACCTGTATGACATATACCACTGCTGTGTGTACAGTGAAAAACTCCTTATGATGGACAGAAGAACTGTCCAAAACATGTAGAGTTTTATTCCAAAAATAAATTTGAGAAATTAGTGCATCTATTTGATTTTATTATAAGAGTTTAAAACAGCTATTTGATATTAATAATTTCTTTTACTAGTAGTAATCTAACATTGTATGGTCTTACTGAATAACAGACAATTCTTAATTACATATAATTAAAGTAACGGTCTCTTCTGCTCCTATAATGAACCCAGTAATTTCAAATAAATAAACCATAGATATATAGAGAACTGCTTTTTTAGCGAGAATGTAGAAAGATTCTATTTATTACCTTTATAATGCATCAAAAACTATATTTTATTATATATAAAATATTAATAATACTTGCGAAATTTCGGTTTGTTTTCTTAACGCATAACAGAACTCTGTGATGAAAATAATTCCCGAAACGTTGAACAAATTCCAGACACTTGTCGTACTGTCGCAGCCATTTTGATCAAACGCCGAACTTCGTACTGCATTCCAGTAAACTATTTCCTTCAGATAGCCTACGGGTAGAATTTGGCGGGATTGAGATCGGACCGTCACGGAGGCCATATAGTAGCGGTGCGTTCGCTGCTATGCATTATTGTAGGCACCGAGAGACCAGAAACGGATTAAGTGATTTGGAGCTAAATCACATAGAAAGCACCTTGTCACACTGGAATTTGATGCGTCCTCTAATAGGTCAGACAGTTGTTCAGTTGTCGTATCCCAATGACAAAGCCGTCGTGACGTTATGCTGGTGTGGGTTCATGAGTAGATGAGGGTCTTTACATTCATAAATATGTAAGCATATATATATATATCCATATATATATATATATATATATATATCCTGTCGCGCTTCGACCCTGTTCCAGGTCATGGCCTCCCCTTACGGGGCTTCACTATCATACTCATTCGATACTGAACACTCAGTACCACCCCTCTGATCGAGTGATCAGTGTGACGCATAGACCTCTACCTGTAAACACACAACACTCACAACAGACAAACACACATGCCCCTGGCGGAATTTGAACCCTCAATCTCAGCAGGCTACTGGCCGCGGGCCTACGCCTTAAACCGCGCGGCGAAGGAGATCGGCATATTTATTGTACATAATTAGCTAATCTTATGCCTTTTCTCTCTATTTATTTATTTATACACGCTCTTGCGGGTGCGTTTTCGAACATATTCGAAGGTTTGATATAAATGCCTGTCTAGTTAAACAGCTGCACGTATTTTAAATCAGATTACTCAGTAGAATTTTATGTCTGTCGGACCGTGCATCATTGTGATAACTGAAGAATAAAAACCAATTAGATGCCACTTATTATTTTTTATTGTACTTCTTGTAGGCTCAACATGTTTCGGACACTACTCCAGCCTAACCGCACCTAACCTCCAACATACAGCAAACCAAGAACGAAACGACCATGTGGTAATCAACATCATAGTCACGAGCTCCTGATGATGGGCATAGTAGTGCCCGAAATATGTTGAGCATATAAGTAGTACAATGAAATAAATAAGTGGCGTCTAGTTGGTTTCTATTCTTCAGTTACTTAATAGAATGTTTAGACTTAAGAGGTAGAAAGTAATGAGATGGTGGATAAGAGTTAATAAGAAAGATTTCATATTTTTTACTATTCGCCAAGTACTGATATAATAATCAAGAATCCTTAGAGTGAACATTTAAAAATCCTATATATAAATGATAGAAAAAAAAAAATAATAATAATAATAATAATACAACTCTGTTTTGGACAAGATTCATCTGGCTGAGGACAGGGTTGAATGGCGGTCTCGTGTGAGCGTTGTAACAGACCATGTTGTTCCATAATTATGGAAGAGTTCTAGAGTGCCTGAATAAGTGTTATACTGTCCGAACGGACGCTGATCCTTGCGGACAGCTAGTTATTATAAACACTCTTTGATGAATAGGGAAACAATACGTACGGGTGTACAGGAATACACTGTACTCTGACGGTTAATGTCGATTTATGTGTTTTGGTGTTCTGGAGACCTTGTTACGGCTCATACTATACAGACTGAAGCTGTTGTACCGCTTGAAGGCAGCAATTGTCCTTATTTTATGTAACATTTACATCTCGCTGTATGAGCCAATCACATCTGGACTCAGACAAGTACACGGTTTCAGTTCATTTTAACTGCTTTATGTAATTTACTTGCGGAGTTTAATTTTACTTCCGTGCGAATAGTGAAGCAATTTCATGCAACGTCAGACTCACACATTGACGCTACCTTAAAGTTCGTATCGTAAAAATAGGAGAGTTATCAAGATATTAGTTTATTGTTTTATTATTAATAACATGTTTTATCGCATTCACGTGCAGCTAACATTACCAGCTTACCGACTTAAGTTCCTTCAAGCTATGTGAATAATTGATACAAGTATCGTGTTTCCAGCTCCAAAACGGGGAACAGAGGTCTGTCTTCCGTCCCTCCAACCATGACATAATTATTTAAGTGCCTTGCGATGTTTCCTGTGAGGGAGGGACATACCGCATATGAAAATTGTGTTAACGGCACTTCTTCTAGTTACGAGCCTTACTGGTTATTATCTTCTCAGTGAAGGTGTAATGAATGTGTATGTTTGTACGGATATAGACGCAGCGCCTTCGTGCAATTAACCTAAATGCATCATGCTTTCAGGAAGTTCAAAAGTCGTCACTTTACTTAATGTCTAATTACTTTCTCTACTCTTCTTTAAGGTAAAATTTGGTGTTGCTTGGTAAATTGACACACTTAGTACAGGCCATCGTATTATGTTTTCTGTTCGTTACCAGTTCAGACATTTCCTAGTAGCATGATCTAAACCTGTCAGAATCCGAGATAGTATGTGATAACCTGCAACGCATTAGTATAATTTCATATATCTCAAACATGATTTATTATCCGTACAGAAACCAACGTTCATGATACGGCGCCATGATTTAATTAACTTTATATTTACTGTGTTTTACTGTCGTTGTGAATTTGGCATTTAATGAAACACGTACCAACCAGAGCAATACTGTTGCTACTAACGTTGGTGCTGCTGCTGCTGCTAGATATAATGCTAGTGTACAGGCCTGTAAACTTAATTTACACCCGTCCTAAGAGCAGACTGGAGGTGTACGGAATGACTGCCAAACATAACGGCCAAGTCGGGCGGAAATGAGACACAGGACTGATTATTTCATAAATAATTTCACTGCATGCTCTGATATATACTTTGTGTTCTACGGCTTCTCATCGTCTTAAAAATCTCTGATCCCGGCTTTGTGTACTGTAACAAGTCCTATCTCGGGCAGAAGACTGTAGCGCTGTTGTCAGCTGGTTCCTTTAACTGCATTTATCAGAGTGGGATCGTAAGCTCGCAGCTAGAAAAGTTGCGGTAGAAGAACAACGATAGCATGTGAATATAAAAATGTATAACGGCAGTGCAAGCACATAACAGTGGCCAATGTCCATGCAAGGTGAACAGCGCTGAGCGCTAATACGGGACGTCCTTATAGTACAGCTGTAACGTACGTCATTCATCATTAGCCTGTAGTCTGTCTTACGACAACTGCATAGCCTCTTCCAAAGTGAGTTCTCCACAGAGTGCGAGCTAGTGCTTCCTCTTTCAGTTTCCAGGGTCCTTCCCCTTCCTTAAGGTCTTCCAGTAGCTGCTTATTTCTTCTTCCTCGTCTTCCTATCATTTCACTCCTTTCCTCTATCTTTACTTCAATAACGCGGCTTAGGAGACAGTTCCTATGCAACGTGACCTATCCGAATGGCCTTCCTCTTTCTTAGGACATTCCTGTCCTCCTTGACTCTTGTGTAATATTTCATTTCTCACACGATCGCTCCAACTGTTCTTCTCCAGCAACACATTTTGGAACTTCCCTGGTACTTTTGATCTACTTTCCGCAGTGTTCATATTTCGGCACCATACAAAGCTATGCCCTAAATTCATAACTTTACAGATTTCTTGTAACTAAGTTAATACGTTGTTTCGACTGTCGTACGAGAGGTCCACAGCATCTTCAAAAGGGAGTTCTCCGCGGAGTGCGATCTAGTGCTTCCTCTTTCCACTTACAGTGTCCTCTCTTTTCCTTAAGATCATCTGGTTGCTGCTCATGTTTTATTCCCCGTTTTCTCTTCATTTCTATCATTCCTTCTATATTTAATTCAATAACATGTTTTACAAGGCAGTTCATACGCAAGATGTGCTCAATCCACTTAGCATTCCTTTTCCATTGCCTCTTTGTAATACCTCACTTCTTACACGATCGGTCCAACTGGTCTTCTCCATCCTTCTACAGCACCACATTTCAAAACTTCCCAGGTGTTTCTGATCTACTTTCCGAAGTGTCCACCACACAAAACTATATTCTAAATGTAGCACTTTACTAGTTTCTTGTAATTTACGTAGAATTTAAAATATCAGCGAAACTTCCTAGAGGCCGCATCAAACGCTTCACGACGTACTTCTGCTAGAATATTGGCACTGCATATTTAATGTCTCTTTGAATGTACGGGACACGAATTTGAAGTATACACATTATTTTCTCGTTATATGCGGGACTTTCACATCTGCTTGGAACTCACGCACTCTGCTGACGACAAACACATGCAGAATAAAGAAGGTGATAACCACATAATCTCGGAAGCCCAGTTTTGTCACCGTGTATCCAACACACGTGCGCTGCTGCTGTATGTTTCATGACCTAGCCATATCCCGGTCACCCAGCCTTCAAAATTTCCACTGTTGCTTATACCTGTGTAGTTAAATGAATGCACTACACAATGTAGGAGCACAGCAGTAGCTTATAAGGATTTTATTTTTCTGGCAGCACTGAATTTGACGAAATGAAGCATTTTCATATAAAATCTGAGATATTATGCTAATTACACCAACAGCCACACGAATCAGCACTTATAAGAATTTTACACCCATTTATTTAGCCACACGCATACTTCAATAAAAGAGCACACCAGTATTTCATGTAATCAATAAGTATGAATATTTCATTGTTATTGGTAAAGACAAAGCAACCCCTGTACAGGCCTGGACAGGTCCTGATGGTTCCAGGAGGCTGAGGCTTCCAGATTTCAAGACAATCGTTACATGAAGATGGTAAGGTTGTCAGCCTTACACACCGGCCGCTTTTTCCTTCAGGAAATATTCCCGGTACTCATTTCTGTAAGATGCTGAGCCGACCCCAGGAACGTAGTAGGCCAGAAGGATTAAGTCAATGAAAAATTCCGATGAAACCATCGAGAATCGAACCTGCGACCTTCAGGCTTTTAGCGTAGTGCCTCAACCAATTGTGCCACCGCGTGGGCTCTCATGTGTATAGTGATTAATTAATTTTATGCCAGTATTGCACTGGATAAAGTAAAATAACAGTAATGACAGAACATTTGTCACACGGCCTAGTACAGTACATATTTTATCAGCACAAACATCAACTAAGCAGGTAAAATTCTGACAACAAACACCGAAGTTTCAGTATCTTATAGGACGCTCTACCCATTGAGTCGATTTCCCTTACTGTATCTTATGATCTTTTATAACTCGTTCTAATTTCCGAATTTATTTCTATATCATATTCGGCAAAGATTTTGGGGAATATGACTTTTAACTTTAAGGAGTGTCATCCCCGCTGTGTTAGTTAAAGCATAAGGAAAAACTTATGCATGGGCATGACCGTCATAACACAACTATATTGTCAATTATACATAACATGTCAACTACATGTCGGCCAATACTGTTTTTGGCCATCATCAGGTTGGATACAATTATCGGAGAAAACTACACAATGTATAATACGATACAGTATAACCATCAGTGTTGGTGTAAGTGGAGGGGGACGAGATCTCGTTTACAAAGGATTTGGAGGGCGTGTGTGTAGAGGGTTTAATATGTAGATCTATACATGTCATGTTACGTCTATGATTTCATAAAGATCGCCATTATTTCTGCATGTAGTTGACATGTTATATATACTTTGAGGGTTGTTTGACCGTACAACTTCCTCATGAAATAAAATGAAATGCCAACTTGATGCAACTAAGTAATTCCACGGCACCATCCGCACCGTACACACGACCCACGCAGCGGCTGTCAAGATCACCACCCATCCAAAAACTCGGTGCAGAAAACCATATGCTGCAACTCATCATCTAATACTCCTGATGATGGGCTTATGTACCCGAAACATGTCGAGCTAAGAATACATCAATAAAATTACCTAGCTGCATCAAGTTGACATTTCACTTTATTTCATGTTATGTATAATTGACAATATAGTTGTGTTATGACGGTCATGTCCTTCCATGATTGTTTACTTATGGGGAATATTACGTTCCAGGTATTATTAATTGTCGCATGATTTATATAACAACTAGCACAACTTTCGGTAAGCGAAATTCTTTCCTTTCTCAAGTGAAGAGTTGATGAAGTACCTACTCAGTTGTGGCCGACACATTTCAACAATCTGAGTGACTGAAGCGATATTTGGGAAGATTTCTTTATAACACATCGTGTATCCGGAACTTTGCATTCTTTATTAACTACCAGACGTTGGGCAAGTTGCATAAATCAAGGCATCTTGGGTGTAATAAACCAATTTCAGAAACTTCGTACTATTAAACGGTATTTCGTTTCCACGTGAATTTATTACCACCAGTTCGAGTACATTCGAATGTGCTTATTATACCTTTACTTACATTTCTTGTAGCTTATTATAGTCTTATTTAAAAATAAAGTGCTATTGATACAGTAGCAATAAACACTAATATTTAACGTGCATATAAATTATAGTTTCACACACACACACACACACACACACACACATATATATATATATCACATTTAAAAATTTAAGCTTCTCTACTCTAATGGAAACAAAGCACTACAAGATTTAAAATTAAAATTCTGAATTCTTTCCACATATTTTATTTTAGTGTTCCCTTCGGCCCCCACAATAAACGGCCATTATCATCTGTACAACATTCACCGACTGGTCTTTCTAATGGAAATAGATTGTTTGTGAGATAGCCGGACCTCTTGAAAATGTGCACACGCTCTGGATTAATTTGATTCCACGCCAGTCCACATAAGATCTGTAAATGAAATATGGTGCTGGGACAGGTCTTGCTCCGAGTATTTTTGTTTCCTTCTGTCACTATCATTCCATCAAAGCTCCATATCGATTTTCGTCCTATCACAAGGACAAGCCGGCGAAGCCTGAAAACCCTCAAACAAAAAAGTTTTGTTTCAGATATAAGGAAACAGAGGGAAAATACTTTCACTCTGCACTCAGAGCCACTATAAATTTCAAATATTCTGCTTTCATTATTTTGTGTCGTCATGAAGGAAACTGTAGCATTAAGGACGTATGTGTAATTTACATGTGGTACTGGATTGAAAATTTTATCCTTACCTGAAAGAAACTACAGACTTAAATTGTTATAAGTAGTCCCGTTACAGGCGTGGAGTGTCCCAGATGGTTCCAGGAAGTTACGGTTCCCAGATTTCTTCACAACGGAGCAGGATGGTGGTAAGGTTGTCAGCCTTACGCACCGGCCGCCTTTACCCCCAGAAAATACTCCTGGTACTCATTTCTGTTAGAGACTGAGTCGACCCCAGGGCCATATTGCGATCGGAAGGATTTTATGTCAATGAAAATTTCCAATGACACCAGCTGGAGTCGAACCAACGACCTTCCGATTTTTAGCACAGCACCTTAACCACTGTGCTGCTGTGGTCCCCTTAAACTGTTGTAAATAACTGGAAAATAGAGTAGTTGATTGCTGGCATTTATCTTATAGTAAATAAGTTCCAATTATTAAAAAAAATGGCTCAGTACCGTTTCTTTCCGTTTTCGGTGTTTGTACTATTTAAAATATTTCCTTCGTGTGTTCTTCTGTCGCCATGTGTCTGTGAATTTGTAATGTGTGTAAAGTCGATTTCTAAAGTGTTCCATATATCGTGTGACGCGAGTGGCTCTATGTCCAGTATTTAATACAATTACCTTTGTGCTTGTCTGGAAACACTCCATTTGTCATCACATCCTGTTCGCTGCACCATCACATTGCCGCTAAGCGAAGGAAGCGATTGATGACGCCTCTGCTTGTCATACTTAGCCACATATATCTTCTGATATTTTTGTTTCCTTTCCTCTTTGTGTACCTTCATTCGTGTTCCACATTCATCGGGTTCCCGTATATTACACAGCAGTCACAAACAAGAAGGTCTGGGAAAAAAGGAGATATTACAAGACGCGTAACACACGTTAAGTTGTGTTAGCAAGTACTGCCCTCAACTGTCACTGAAATAAATAATGCAATGAAGCATAGATATTTTTCATTCTTGTGTTATTTAATGCTTCATATCAACTAACCAGAGTGTTTTTCCAAGTAAGTATTTATCTCTTCTCTCAGTCATATATGTGGTTTACCAGACTGAAAGATTTGAGCCTCCTTAACGCTGTTAATACTAAAATTTCGATTTCCCGTGATGTGAAGCAAATAATTTGTTACATATATGCCAATGTTTCGGAGAAATGTTTGCCTCTAACTTCAGAATAAATAATAACTAACTACTTTGTTTGTAGAATATTGTCTTGTGTCATGGCCTGTAGATGGGGGCAGTAGGCTTCTGCGAAATATAAGTACCTATGTACCAAACTACACACAGTCACATTTCTGAAGATCGCGATGTGGAAGTTCTTAACCACCTTCAGAAAAATACTAGATATTAATTTGTGATGACCCGTGACTACTATTTGCAAATTCTTTCTTACTTGCATTCACCAGGCTTGTTTCTTCGCGTCCGACTCAGCATGAAGTCTGTTTATACTAGAGAATTCTAGTGCATACCCTTACCACGACGATCACAAACACCGCCACCACCACAAATAACAACAACAACAAATTCAGCATATCGTCGTATGTTAATCAACAAATAATTTTTTTTCTAAATTTAGCGTAAACGAAGGATTTATTGTCTTTAACGTCGCCAGTAATTTCATTGGTTGTCAGACATTTCTGTACAGCGGCGGTAACAAAACACCGGTAGAATTTTTCACTTAAGTCACTGAATTACAGAACTTTTAATGCAAACTTTATGATTATGCTCTGTTTCATTCATTCAGTGAAATTGGCCGTAACATCGATTATGCCCTTATACGAAGTGAACACTACTAAATTTCATAATCTAATATGTCGGTTAGGGGGCATATATGTGGCATTTTCATAGTGGTATAGACATAAAACTCAGTAATGTGTATCGCGGTCATTCTACTGCTAACCATTCATTATGTCAGACCTGCCCGTTAGTGATACACGAAACTTCTGTATAAATGTCTGTGAAATTGTAGAAGTGACACCCTGTAGTATGGTCGATATGTACCGATATGTACCGATATGTACCGATATGTCCCGATATGTACCGATATGTACCGATATGTCCCGATATGTACCGATATGTACCGATAACCTGCTGTACATTCATCGCGTTCCTCTGAAAAGTTGTCTTCATAATTACAGCCACTTCGGACTGAATTCTTATATAAATTTATAAAATAAATTATTTTTAATAAAAATGACACATTAATATCGGTAAGGTTACGGAACTTTAACAGGGTAACTTTTAAAACTCATGCAACATTAGGCAAATAGGTAAAACGATTTTATTATTTGTTTTCTGCATTACCTCTCTGATTTTAGGGCTTTGGTATTTCAGTTTCTGTTCAAACTGACCTCCTACATCGCCCCTGCACATTCTTGTTTGCCCCAAAACAGCACCTGCTGCGCATACACACCCCACTCCCCCCTCGCAGAATCATTCCGCTTTAGAACAACCTTCTTTCTTTCGCGACAGAATTTTATTTCGCACTGCAGATTCAGTTAATAAGTTACCATGGTCGTGTCTAAATTCATTTAACCTTATGGAATTTTCCAATTTTCTAGTGTTAAAAAATTAATGTAATTTTATAACATTAAATTCACTGATCTAACTTGATCTTGTGTTGAAGAGCAGCGCAACTAATGACGTAACAACACTGTGCTTTAGAAGAAAGTCTGAAGTTGCTGGCCAATGGAGCCCCCGGAATGTAATATTTTATGAATTAAAATACACTAGACATTGGAAAACATCAACAAAGATGAGTTTTGTTGTGATATATCATCGTCCTAATCTTAAACAATAATTTTGATATCTACATGTATCACAGCACCTAGGGGAGGCGTGTAGTCAATTAAAGTTGCTGTGTGGCAGAAAACATAACTAAATATGGTTCGTTTACAAGAACATAAAATGTTTAATATTCAACAGTTACTCCGTGATTGTCATTAGCCCGACCCATATTTGTATAATATTTTTCCTGCAAAATTGCCCAATTAATAAAGTCCTGAAGTCTTACGTTTATTTCTGAAACTTTGCTACCACAATACAAACGGGTGAACGGAGCAGACGTACAATTGACATTTGAAGACTCAATTCCTTCTCAATTATATACAAAAATTCACTTCTTACTTCACAGAGAACATACCGTCTGCATTAATACGCTCAATCAGTTTATGCTATTTAGGTGAAAAGTTGTTATTTAATTTGAGGGTGACAAAGTTAAAGGAAATTTCACCCTAGAAGAGACCATGAAGGCCCAGAGGGGCGAGTAGAAGTATAGCTCTACTCTTTCTTTAACCTCTGTGCAAGAAGTGGCGGGTGATTAATATCACACCCCACTCGCTTTAGCCGCAGGAAAGAGACCCGGTACCTATTGTACAGGAGAAGGGTTGGGTCTCAGGATCGGTCTGGACAGGTGCGGAAAATATCACACCCACCGGGATTTGATCCCCGGATTATTCGGCTCGTAGCAAATCGCTATACCGACTGAACTATCCCGGCCCTTTTAAAGATCATAGAATATATCTAATTGTAGCACCATGCATTTTCGTAGAATCACTTCAATTTATCAACCAACCAATGCACATATAATTTCACATAAAACACTTTTAAAACACTTTAAAACACTCCGACATGTTTCGATCTTGTCAGATCATCATCAGG
>Ga0123355_10012208_pt1 | contig 13300 bp, 13 predicted proteins | sample TergutEmb28metaG_3_FD_89872 | JGI IMG/M metagenome (GOLD analysis project Ga0123355, IMG submission 89872) | Embiratermes neotenicus P1 segment gut microbial communities from Petit-Saut dam, French Guiana - Emb289 P1 | ecosystem: Host-associated > Arthropoda: Insects > Digestive system > Gut ... | reverse complement strand
TCCCCATTTGGTATGGGGTTCAGGAAAAAATCCCTCCGCCCCCCCCCCACTTTCCCGCGGCCATCTAAAAAAAACTGGCCGACGTTGCGCCCCCCCCCCCCCCCCTCCAAAAACCTCGTTTGCTTCGTTGCTGTATGTTCAGTTTTCACAGAGACTGGTGGCCCTGTGGATGGTGCTTCATGGTACCAGTGCACGTTATGCGGTGGAAACGTAATTGACAGGCTGTGAATTTTTGTATGTCAATAAACAGTAAAGTTCTACTGCAAAAAGGCGCTTAAAATTACATAGTGGACCGTATAGGTTGGGAGTAGAGGCGTGAGACGAAGTTTGGTTCCGAGGTGGATGAAGGAAAATAGTTTTCATTCTCACACCTTCCAAGCTTCTACTCTGAAAATGGAAACAGCCGCTTCCTCCGAAACGTTGATCGCCATCTACCAAGCTACTCGGCGTCACATCCAGTAAGACCGTAATCTTGTTGCTTGCCACCATGTTAACCTTAAATATATAGGGTTTGTCGTCTGTGATGAAGGCAAGAAGCCGGTGATTGTCCAGTATACCTCTCTCTGTCACATTATGTAAACCATTCTTGGCAAATATCCACGATTATTACAGCGTTGTTAAATAGATAACCTCTCAGTTAGAGCGCGATTGGCATCCCTAACAACGCCTGCGAACGCGGAGTGGTCGGTACGCTGAATTTTCCTCTTGCTTGCAAGACTCTACAAGCTCTTTACTAATGTCATCTGTGTCTGTTTACAATTAAGATGTGTCATTTAATGTTACAGAAGACTTATACGGCTACCGACCTGTAGTTTGTGATATAGACACCTTAAGCTGTGTGCAGTTTCTTTCCCGTTTTGTAGATCCCGTGTCAAATTGTAGAAATCGCTGCTTGATTTAAACACAATTGAATCGAATGACTGAAAGTCGTAAAATCGATAAGATCTTTATCGACATGTTTGACCATGGAGTACATAAGGAGACGAGAATGCGTATGAAGCTTTGGTGTGAAAGGCTGAAGGGAAGAGACCTTTGGGGAACCCAGGTGTAGATGGGAAAATGATGCGGATCTTGAAGAAAGGGATGGGTGTGTTTTGGATTTATCTGGCGCAGAAGAATGACTGTTGGTGTAGCTCTTGCGAACTTCCGAGTTCCTTAAACTTTGGGTGGGTGGGTGGGAAGGTGGGGGTGAAGGATTTCTCTGCTGTCTGAGTAACTATTGACTTCTTACGAAGGAGTCTGGTTTAGGAAGTAACATCTCTAGGTAGCCTATACGTACATTGTTGTTACTTCACAGTAGACGTTCTGCAAATGAAGTCTTCAGTTTATTAAACGGCTGACAAATTTGGTATATCTGCTCTTCTTGCTCTGTTTTTCCGTATCCAGCTGTACGGGGCTTCGTTTTTAAAAGCAAGAATTGACTTTATAGGAAAGGATTGTAATTTGAGTCCAAAATTGTCGAAAGTTTAAAATGCCGGTTTATATTTAATCTGAAAACTAATTGCCTCTGCCGATCGCAATAGCCGCTCTGTTCAAGTATCAGGCGGTTTTAAGTTGATGATACACTTGGATGGCAGTTCAGATCCTGTTTGCGCCGTATCTGGATGTTTTCCTGAGTGTTCTGTGTGCTCTTTGGAAGAACCTTGTTTCTTCGTTTATGAATCGTGCTGCCTTTCTTCATAAGGTACTTTTTATGAGGGAGCATTAGTCAGGAAATGACATTAAATCAGAGAAGAAGTGTATAATTTAACCGGAGACCCATTCTGACCGAGGCTTTGTATTGGTTTGAGCAACTTTGATTACTTCCTTCATAAGCTTTGCTATTCAAATTCCTGATCAACTTCCGGCATCTATTCTCGACGAATTAGCTACAAAGGAAATATTTTTTTTTAAACAACGAAATGTAAATTCTGTTTTGGGAATGTTTATCCTAGTAATTTGATTAAATTGCTTATTTAATGTTAATGTACTGTAAATAGTCCCAGTTTTGTGGTAGGTGCTTGAACACAGTTTCCGGTTCCGTTCCTCACAAACCTCAGCAACTTATTACTGCTTAGAAGTGTCGACATGTCATTGAGTTGATCACCAGACAGCAATCTGATATTTTACAAGTTTTTCTTCCGAAACACAACCCCCCACCTGATACCATCTACCTTTTGTATTCGTGAAGTGCAGGTAAACTGTTTACTAATTCTCTCCATTTCCACAGAAATGTTACTCATTTGCTTGGGTGGGTCTGAGTAAGGGCCAGCTCCTAATATAAATTCCTTTGCAGTGGCGCCGACTTGTCATTTTGCAGGCGCTGTTCCCCCGCCCACCGAGATGTGTATCGGAAACGTAGGGTGCCGTGGGAAGCTGATAACCCCCAGCGTATTACTTTGATGCTTGATTAGACACCTTGCTGCTACCAAGGGCCACACATTAAGCCATACTTAGTTTTGAGCATTGAGTAGGCCTATTTGTTTATTTTTAATCGCGTCCGTTGAGGTTTGGGCCTATAGTCCAGTGTTTCTCGGCCTTTTGGAGCCGCGACCCAGATTCGACGGCTTAGCCCTGCGACCCCAAGAGTTAGAAATAATGATATGTGTAAAATAAAATAAAAGAACATGAGTCAGCGTAAAGAATGTGACGTTTTGGGATTCGATGAAATGAATATAAACATATCTGCTGTAAAATCGGCATGCAAATCTTTAGTTGCCGGATTACCGGCTAGAAGTCAGTTTCCGGAAGGTCCTGCGACCGGCCACGTCGGCACAGGTTTTTCTTGGTTTACCTGTGCCTGTAAGCGAATACTGAGATGGTTCCCAAGACTCAAAGTTGCTACTGCATCCTTCTCATATAGCCCTCCCGACTTAAATTTCTCAGATCTTTACTTCATATTTATGTTATCTTTATTTCATCTTTATGTGCATGCATAATAACCACTGCCACCGGGTGACACCCCATTTGAAGTCAAACGTATTATTATTATTATTATTAAATCTTTGTTTCGTGACCCACTCCAGAATAGCTTCGCAACTGAAATTTGGGTCGTTACCCACAGGTTGAAAAACGCTGCGACAGATGTATGCTACAAGTTACGTAAATCTAAGGTTATACCCGTCTGGTTTGTGACTCCTTTTATTCTGGTGTGCGGTTATTAGTGTTCGGAGGAAACTGCTGCCTTCATTTCCATTTCATCTTGATTGACTTTGATTTTTTTTTTAATGCATGTGGTTTTGCCCCTGATTAACAAAGTATAATTTACGTGCGAGATTTGAGGTTCTGACGGGTTGCTGAGGCGCAAGTCTCCTGGCAGCTGACGCTGTCCCATTCGGCGAGCGTCTCCCCACGTCGCAGAGGATCGTAGTGCCTTCGAAACGCCAAAAACACTCGCTCAATGACACTACGTCGCACTCTAGAAGACTTTTGTTTTTAGGATATACATGTTACTTCTGTTATCAGCGAGATGAAGCTTTTTGTGCTTTCTTTCCCTCGCTTTCTGATTCAGGTACGGCTGCATTTAATGGACACTGATTGGCAAGGCTTCGCGGAATTTAATATGAACAATGAAATTCTTACCATCCACATACTTTTGAGATCCCAGATTTCCACAGGGCTAGACTTTAGTTGACCTTCGAATGCAGCAACAGTGGGCCTGAAAGGACTGGGATTGTGTTTCTCATCATTTCCAATCGTTTTTTTCTGTGCTGAGGACTTGGCTTCGTTTCACTAACGAGTGTAATTAAAAGCGCCTGTTTGCTGTACTCTACTGCTCCTTGATTATTCCTGTGTATTACTACGTGACTTTCATATTTCAGTGTGATCTTGCAGGAATCTCATCACAAACACATTTGGTTGCTGTGGCCAGTGATTTATTGAAATTATGGCCTGTTCTTACCTTTCAGTGGTGGAAGTATTTGGTTGATACTTGGGTTATTTAACGATGCTGTGTCAACTGCATAGTCAGTGAAGCTTTGACTGAATTAGGATTTGGGTCTTCTGGGACTTGAAATTCTGTAAATGGGTGAATGGTGCCCGGTATTCGAGAAAGTCAGTCGCCACTCAGCCAGCGGCTCATTGTCACCTCGCAAAGACTTCAGTCTTCAGAAACAACACCACGAGAATCTTGAATCTGTAGTAGGTGGGCGGATGTTAAAATAATGACAGTTGGCAAGGATTACACTCCCAAATGCCTACAATCAATATAGTCGGAAACCGCTGGATATTCAGGCCCTGTTTCCCACTAAATGCAAGCTGTTTGTGCAATATGAATCCACATTTTAGAGAAATGCGCCTAAAAAGTCAGATTACATCTTGACCCTCGATGTTGGGCCTTACTGAAGACAAGTGAGTGCGGCTGGACTTCGAAATGAAAGCAGTATGCTGGGTACCCAGATTCCACTTAATTTGACTAGTCACATACGCGAGGAAGAAAAAGGCACACGAAAAAGAAATCCTCAGTTAGTCCTCCCAGTCTCAAACTGGGGATCCTCTATTGCCCACAAACTTAAGTGTATCTCGTCTGCCTCTCTCCATTCTGCAATGTAGGATGGCAATTATTACGATTTTTTGCAGACTATGCCAAAAAAAATGGAAGCGTGTCATAAAAGTGCTTGCTGTTAACTGAGTTCCTGCCTTCGCCGTTTTTCATCCTTTCAGCGTCAGGCACTTGCATGAGTTATGAGAATGTCGCATTGTCGCATGTAGTTGTAGGTAATTTCCTTCTGTTTTTAGGCGCATTTGCACAAATGCGAAAAACGACTACTAGCTTCGTCATGTACACTTGTCTGTCAGCCCGGGCGCCAACATGGAACAGCTTGGCTCCCACTGCACGGATTTTCATCAAATTTGATATTTGAGTTTTTCGAAAATCTGTGGATAAATTTCAAATTTCATTAAAATCTGAAAAGAATAACGGGTACTTTACATGAAGACATATGTACTCGTACATTTGTGATATCTCACTGAATTCTTTTTAGAATGAAAAATCTTTCAGAAAAAAGTTGTAGAAAAAATCGAAAAACACATTTTATTTTCAGTATTTTTTTTCCCGAAAAGCTTGCCAATTATGAGATAATGTGGAAAAATCTACTAGAGCCAGACATGCCACATATAATACCTAATACGCATGAGCTTCGCCTTCCGGATGACTGAGACAAGAATACACACACACACACACACACACAGAATAGCTCATAGTTATTAGCTTTCCCATGGCAACAGTGGTTACGCGAACGCGCCTCAATGTTACGTTATACGTACATTATCTCCCTTGTCATTTCTAAAGGTGTCCGCGCTGAAACCAGTATCCTGTATTGCAGCACAGCGTCGATTATCCAAACATCATGTGAAAATGACTCCAGGAATCTGACCGAACTCCATCTTAAAATTCTTTAAAATATTTGTACATTTGAGCTCGTGGTGTAGCGGGTAACACTATTATTTCGTACCTCAGACGTCATAGTTTCAATTCAAGCCGTCCAGCTCAGCTGTCATGGCGTCTTTATTTGCGGTTTTCTCCAGTCGTGCAAGGTGAATGCTGCGATATTACAACGAATGTGGACACACACACTGCACTTCATTATTCGTAATAACTCCCCTGTTCGTGGCAAAGAAAATTTCCGAACAGGTATGCTCTTGTTTGCTGCATTCGATTCGTTTTTTTATAAGTGTATATGTAGGTCTTTGTGACTGTTGAACCCATCGCAGACTGCGTGTTGGATTACAGTTCCGAGCATGGACTTGTTTTTTCAATGTACTGTTTTACTCTTCTGGCAGACTTGGGTCACTCATCCTTTGGATCCTACAGATTTTCTGGTGCAAGGTTTAAGGGTTTTCAGGGTCAGAAGAGACCATGACTCCATATACTGAGATTTAACAATTACAAATGATAGAATCGACCCTTCAGGCGCCTGTAATGAGCGTTGTTATTGCAGTTAGCAGTCGGCTTTACAAAGGCAAATTGATGTTAGTACATGGTTTATTTATAACACCTCGGTTACGAACAGAAGTTAAAGCCGTACATCCCACAGGTAGGCCGGCGAGTTGAACCCGGTGGAGCATGGTTCCGGGCTGCTAGCGGCGACCTGACCTTTCTGCCCGCTCTCCAGCCACTGTGGCGTGACTGTACAACCCCACCCAGCAAGCTGTGTTCGTTGTAAGCATCGTTAAACGCTTTGGTATTAACTAGCATGCTGTTCGTAACTGATGAAAAGCAAAGGGACGTGATTGCGCACATGCGCACTCTTGTATCACACAATGAAAACCAGAATTTTTCCAGTCTTCATCTTGACACTTTCTTTCGATTGCACGTTGCCATGACATAAATACATGAAGCTATGTGAACATTACTCGTAATAGTTTGACATGAACGTGCCGGTCTGGAAACGGCAGTGACATCTTTTAAGCGGAATATGAAATTACTGCAAAGTTTGTTGCGTTTAAAGTTAAATTATAGAGGAAATGTAGGTGTTTAAGTTGGCCTGTTGTAGGAATCCGGTCTCCCAGAAGACTTTAATCCGCGATCACACCGCTATGCAGCCACTAGAACTCTCCTAGGCGTACGTTCTTAAGAAGGTGACTGATACAAATAGTAAATTCATTGAATTTAAGGAACGTGTGTGACAGTAAACAGAATGCTTAAGCGAGAAGTTGGCCTAAGGAGTGACACGAAGGGGAGATTCTACGCGCTTGTTGTACTCACACACTTATGTATGGAAATGAAAAATGTAATAAGGACGAATCAAGGTGTTACTGGGCCTGCAGCTCAAATTGCTCAGTGTGAAGAGAATGCAATGGACACAGCTAACGATCAGGTTAATGGAAGGTAACAGGAAAAGGTAAAGTTAACCATATAACCTGCCGTGAAGGCACACAGAGCAAGTAGACTTACAGCTGTGCTCTTTCTTTAACCCTGACGCTGGGTGGAAGTCGGTGGTTAACGCCACGTCCTGGCCGCTTTGCTCCCTGGAAGGAGACATGGTACGCATGGTATAGGAGGCTGAGTGGGCCCCATGGTTCGGACGGGTGCGGGAAATCTCTTATCGGGATGCGATCCCCGGACCTTCCATCCCATAGAAAGACGGGTTTATGAAGAAACTATAATTATATTTTTGGTTAAATTGATAGTAAGGCACGTTATGAAGAAATTTGACCTCGGTCGGAACATAACTGCGCTTAAATACATGGAGGTTCGAAAACGGAACATTGTACTGTACCATTGCCCTGTATTAATGGGCAGCGTGTGTCTTTTTCTGATACAGTCTGGTATACGGATAATAGCTTATCGATTTTCATAGAATTTCCAGTGGACGGTGCCATTCTGTCTTAGCACAGCCCAGCTGCTTATCATCTAACCAACTACCTCCGTGGAACGCAGTCATTTTTGACAAGCTAACAGTTCGTCATCCAGTCAAGAAATATCCCGCATATTATGAAACTCGAAGGTCCGTCACCGCTTTCACAAGAGCTTGTCACTTGCCTTGGTCCTGAGATTAATCTAGTTCACGACATCCCAACCGATTTCTTTAAGATCAAATGTTATCCCCATTTACGCCTAGTTCTACCAAGTAGCCTCTTTTTCCTTTAGGTCTCCACACAGAAACACCGCATATACAAGGTGGTTCAAATATGACCGGGACTGATGTCGCCAGATATACACACAAATCACTCCCGGTCATATTTGAACCACCTTGTATTTACCTTCTCTTTACGTGTCCCGTGCCCTGCGCTTTTCATTGTCCGTCACTTGATCACCCGAACGGTAACTAGAGTGGAGTACAAATCGTGAAGCTAATTGTTATGCAAGTTTTTGCAGCCTCCTTTACTTCCTCCTTCTTAGGCCCAAATACCTTCTCCGACACAGTTCTTGAACACCCTCAGCCTGTGCTCTTCCTTTAATGTAAGGGACCAAGTGTGACACGTACGTACGTAAAACAAGATTCTTATGTACAAAAGGTCCTGTCTTAAGTTGATTATGCATTGCCTTTGCCATAAAAAGAACAGGTAATCCTATTCAGTGCCGCGCTTCTCCCAGCTGACCTCCTGTACTCCCATTAAATGTATGGCTAACTGTTCTGCAGCTGTCCTTAGTGACCCTGACCAACAGTGGCTTTTCGCCTTCCAAGTTCCATGTCTCATGTCCATTTTCCATTGCGTAGGACCTTCCACAGTATCAAAGTTTGAGGTCCTGTTCAACATTCTGTAATATGTTAATTTTGTAGGGTCAGGATATGTTAACCCTTCACCCAACCCCAAAGCTTGAGGGCTATCTCTTATCTGCTGTTAGAGATTACTTCTTCAGTATATTCTTAACTACCCTCTGTGTCAGGAAACCGTGCCATCCTTGTTTAGCCTGAGGACACACTGCGCCGTGGTGACGGGGACCCACTTTTCGTGGTATCGTTGACGATATGAGCGTGTACTTTGACCTTAATGTAATTGAGGTTTATAGTGGTGACTTTTTATGCCTTCTTGATGGCAGTGTCCGACTTTTAAAATATGATTTGTTTGAGCTTTGTTTCATGAAGGATTAAGAAACCAGCTGCTTGTACGAGAAGACTGGACGCCCTTACTACACAAGTCCGTCACTGGACATTATCTTGAGCTCCTTCCGTCAGTGTCTCATTCTTGCAACATATCTTCGCCTCGGTCTTCCAAGTTACCGCTTTCCAACAGGATTCCCCTCGCGGTATACAAAGGACTGTATGCGTCTCGGTCTCCGTCGACCCAGAGGCAACTGTGACCTCTTTAATTTCACTAACCTGAAAGGTGACGATGTTGATCCCAGTGGCCACGAGTCTAAGGCGTGGTTCTGCGACCGCTCGCTTGCTGGCATTGTGGGTTTGAATCCCGCCGAGGGCATGGGTGTCTGTCTCTTGTGCATTTTGTGTGCTGTCAGAGTTCTCTGCGTCGGGCTGATCGCTCGTCCATAGGAGTCCTACCGAGTGTGATGTGTCTCAGTGTGATCATGAATCCACTATAATGAGGAGGCATTGGCCCATTGGGGCTGTTGCACCTTGGTAAAAATAAAAGGCGATGATAACTAAGTTCCATGTCATACAATGTCCTAATCAATAGGAGTTATATTGATTGGGTAACAGGATATGATTCCGGCTTCTTCTGGCCTCGAGTAGGACAGTTTAGGCGAAGGCGTTTTATTTGCCATAATGGATGGTCGATGTGCTGTGGAATTTGAACACGCGTCCTTCGTGATCATTTCAATTGCAGGTGTTGGTTATGGTTATTGGTCATTACGTACAGGCGGTGGCAGGGTGCGAGGAATGTTTAGGCCTATTTATTCCGAGCTGCCTGATTCTGGCAGCAGACTGTGCAGTACATTGACAGACGTAATTACCGGATGCGAAAGCAAAGGGAAAGCTATTTTCAGGGAGTCATGCAGAACGGGTCACCTGATTCGCGTGGCAGGGTGTTTCAGTATCTCTAAACCTGCAAACACTTGGTGCACTATATATGCATGTAGGCTGCTTTTGCAGAATTATTTTTTGTTCCCTTATTTACCCATAGTAACCCTCCTTTAATCTGAAAGCATAAAGAGCAATACATAAAAACTGCACTATTCTGCCTCTTGTTAGGCGCGTTCGCAAAATTGCGAAAGCGGCTCTTATCTTCGTCATATCTGTCCGTCCGTCCTCTCGCGTGGAACAGCTTGGCTTTCATTGGACGGATTTTTGAGTGTTTTTAGAAATCTGTCCAGAAAATTCAAGTTTCATTAAAATCTGACAAGAAATGCAGGTACTTTACATGAAGATCAATATACATTTTTGTCATAACTCGTTCGCTCTTTCTTCGAATGAGAAATGTTTCAGTTGTAGTGAAAATCAAAACACGCATTATGCGTTCAGTGACTTTTTTCCACCCTAAAATCTAGCCGTTTGTGAGATTATGTTGAAAAATGTGGTCGATCCAGACAGGTCGCAGATGGCGATAAGGCGCATGCGTTTTACTTGCTGGATACCCAGGGCTACAGACGCACACTCAGAATATGAAATACTTAATGCTTTTCCATGCAACAATGGTTGTGCGAACGCACCCCAGTGTTACGTTATACGTACGTTACTAGCCTGGTCTTTTTAAAGGCTGTGTGCAGTTTGGTATTACACTGTCAAGCATGTCCGTCCAACCTGTAGCTCGCGGGCAACATGTTGCCTGCAGATACATTTGTCATGAGAAAACGTCTTTCAACCCTTTCCTGACAATGACGAGACAGAGTGCCGAAGAAATTTTGAAATCTTTAGTTGTTTGTTTATGGAGCCATGTATTACATTACTATTTGATTTTGTAACATTGTGCTACAAATAGACATGACCTAGAATATTTTGTGAATTGCGTTTTTATACGTTTTCGGAATGTTATTGTCAGTATATTTTGTTGTGCGTGAAGCATCGAAAAATTCATAGGTGAAATGATGCACGTAGATGTAAATGTTCATTCTTCACTCTGTATTTTATTCCATGTCCACTTGCACACCAAATTTATCCGAATTTGCTTCCACCACCTAAATGGTTGAGCAGGTCTCTTTCAGGGGAATCGCGTAGATTGAACCTATTTTTGGGAAAAGAAGGAAAAGTAAAAAGGTGGCGAGGAAAACGTTTGGGTCTAGTTTGTCGGACTTTCATGGCAATTAGTTTTTAGACGATCTAACACCGTCTGGATCGGCACAAACAAGAATTTCATCTTGAATTGTTTGAACCTAAGGCTGACGAGGTAACAAACGACTGGGGAAGGTTGCATAAGGAAGGATTTCGTGTTCAGTAGACTGCTGTGGACCAAACAATGTTACTTACTTACTCCATGGTGCAGAGTCCTTGAGAAGCTAACTGGTTTGCAGCTATTCAAGAAACTCCCCGCATTTCACGGAACCCGAAGGTTCATTACCGCACTCACAAGCGTCCGCCACCTGTCTCTAGCCTGGCCCAGCCCAATCCAGTCCATATACACACATCCCACCTCCTGGAGCTCCGTTCTAATATTATCCGGCCATCTACGCCTAGGTCTCCCCAGTGGTCTCCTTCCCTCCGGTTTCCCCACCAAGAACCTATACACCCCCTCTCCTCACCCATACGCCAAACAATGTTAGGTAAGTGAAATAAATGAGACTTGGGCGAGGAATACATATGGCAAGTAAGAAAACGTTGAATAATGTGTACAAGGCTCGACAGGAGCGAGTGGCAGGTTATGGTGAACACGACAATGGACCTTGTTTTCGACAAGAGGCAGGGAATTTCTTGGCCAACAGATTGGCTGTTAAGTAGTAAAGCTGGACTTTACTTCTTGGAGTTAGTTCCATAGCCATAATCGTACGATTCTGCAGGCCTAAGCCGTAATTATTCGTGGGTGTCTGACTTTCGCAACAGTAGTAAGGCGTTTCATTTTGGACACAACATGGCTACCGTCCGCAGATGGGGAATGGCGGTTTGGTGTGTGATATCTGCGCCTCGTGATTGGTAAGGCTCCATATGAACCGACACCCCGCGCGGGAATTGTTATCGCGTGTCTGCCGTGTTACGCAATTCAAAATCAGCCGTGGATCAGAAGTAAAGGAAGGAATAAAAGTTGAGATGCTTAATATTGCAGTTCGGTTGCTGGCTAACGTTAAAAATAGCTGTGTTTCATATAGGCTACGTCCCGCTCACCATACGTGACCCATGCTTAGCTGTCAGTTGCGCCACATGTCTGAATTCGAATTTGAAATTACGAAAATGGATAAAATATGGAGGCGTAACTTATCCTTAAGCATTTTCCAGAGCCTGAGTGTACTTAATATTCATATAGAGGGACACAGGTGTTACTGAGGGAGTGTCGAGTCCAGTGACTTAACTACAATGCCGGTACTTCACATAGACTCATGATACAAAATAAAACAACGAAATGCACATTTTTAAATTAATATTTTAATTTTTACTTTTGATGTCTTTACATGTTTCGAACCCGAGGGTTCATCTTCAGGAAGACGGCTGTGTATGCAGTTATGGTATGGTACGTTGTACATGCATTGGTATAAGCAGTCTAGTAGGTACAAGAGTGTGTTCGAACACACCTTCATGTGCCGATTGTCTTGAAATACTGGGAGCCTAAACCTCCTGGAGCCCTAAGGGCATGTCCAGGCCTGTACGGGGATTGCTTTAGGCCTACCTTTGTTTAGTCATTACAACCTTTTTTTTTTCCGAAGGGCGTTGATGTTCTTCACCACCCTTACGTATAAAACTGGCTTTGGATGTCACCCAGCATTCTGTCTAATGGGTAACGGGGTTTCTTTCTTCTGGTAAGGCGGGCGAAGCTTGAAGCTGTCCACGCTTTCACGGTCCGGTACTTGAGTCTAGAGTATAATGTACTTTTGTAATGTGTATAAATACAATAGGAAACCCGTGAGGGTTTTTGGAAGCGTGCGACTGCTCTACGAAGTGTTATGGTTTGCGTCCTGTTTCCCCCTCGGGCGTTCCAGCCGACCCTACATGCCATGACTGTAAGAAGCTGATTAAACCAGTTTTACAGTTAATTGATCTCTAATAATGTTTAGACATCCGGTCTAATTGTGGAGTGGAGAAGAAAAAGGAGTGTTTCATTTTTCGGCGGTGCTGCACAAACTCTTATCATGTTAGTGCCGGTTCCCTTTACATGCTGGACTGCGAGCGCCTTTCTCTGCCTTCGTACCGCTTGGTTGGTTCGCTAGAGGTTGGCTGGGGTTTTGAAACGGTAACATTGCAAATATCAATCCTGTACGCGGAAATGGTACGCAACTGTGCATAAGTTAGTGAGGCCCGCATTTTGTGGGAAACTACATCAGCATATTCATAGTATACAGTATGTAGCCTGTAATAATAGTCCTGTATTGAGCTATTGTATGGAAATGACGGCGGTTCCAGTTTCCAATAGGAAGCTTTTGTTTTATCAAGTGGTTTGATTTAAATCGCCTAGCGATCCATCATTATGACTTTCTTCACTTAGACCTATGTAAACATCACAGGGTGTACGTAAGTGTTGTTGTCTCATGTGAACGGACTGCAATCGCAGGCGGAATGAAGCGTACTCTAAGCCGAATTAACCGCTCTGTATCAGTTCCTGCCCAAGGCGTGGGAACAGAAGGTAGATCAGCCATATGGGGGATACCTGGTTCGGATTGCGTCGGAAGTGCGGCTGTATTCACATATCTTACAGAAAAACACGAAAATGGTACTGTACCACAAGGATAGAGTTTTAAATCCCCCCCCCCCCCCCCCCCCCCTTTTTTTTTTTTTTAACACACACAACCCATCTTCTGTTTTTTTGGGCGGCCCGCAAAACAAAAAACAAATAAGTA
>Ga0123355_10012207_pt1 | contig 13301 bp, 6 predicted proteins | sample TergutEmb28metaG_3_FD_89872 | JGI IMG/M metagenome (GOLD analysis project Ga0123355, IMG submission 89872) | Embiratermes neotenicus P1 segment gut microbial communities from Petit-Saut dam, French Guiana - Emb289 P1 | ecosystem: Host-associated > Arthropoda: Insects > Digestive system > Gut ... | reverse complement strand
ATTGTTCCTAATGAAATTGGTGAATTTATTCACTTTTCATTCTGGGTATTGCGTTTAATAGTGACCGCAATCAGACCAAATCGTGCCGAAGGTGAATGCACGTCGTTACGGTTTGAGCAAACCTGTTCTAACTTTGGGAAGACAAACATAGTGAGAAACTGTGTTAAAAGAAGAAGAAGAAGAAGAAGAAAAAAAAAGAAGAAAAAGAAAGAAGAGGATGAGGAGGAAAAAAGGGAAATTTAACAAAATTTAGCCGCAAAAAAAAAAAAAAAAAGAAAGAAAGAATATGTTGAACATTATAGTCAGTAGTTTAATTAGTTTCTCTAACATCTCTGCCGTCTCCCAAATGGAATTGTGGATCTCTTGCTTAATGTTTTCTAAAGTTCTATTACAACAACAGCCGCCCGAACAATAACAAAGATGCGTCTCTTCTCTCGACATATTTCTCTGGTAGTAATGGAAAGTACAGAGAATTCTCAACTTCCCCATTTCTTACTGTTCATAACGATTTTCTGTTTGGAGTAAAGGAGCAAACACTCTATGGTTTGGACAATTGTAGCATATTATATATTTCCGTAAGTTAAACACAAAGGAAGTTTCTATAATAACGGGATTTCCACTACTAGAGCTATCGAAAATGTGAACTGCTGTAGACCCTGCATAATAGCTACATCAGTAAACACGTGTCAGTATTGACCTGCACAACGGTGATGATGTCACTACCTAATGGACACGGTTGACTAGCCTAACATTACATGATTTGTTACACATCATGGATGCGTGATAAAGGGCCATCTCTTCCAACATGAAAGTGTGTATGGCTCTCTGGATACAGGGGGAATCCACTTATCCCGCTGTTTGTTTAAGAACTACGCCATGAAGACGTATGGGAGAGTAGAAGTGCAGGTCCACTCATTCTTAACCTTTTCATTCAAGAGTGAGTAATTAGATTCGCGCTCCGACCACTTTATCCGCGAGAAAATGTTTGCGTTGCCCATTGAGTGGGTGGCTGGGTGGTCTACGAGGTAGTCGGGACGCTCTGGAGAAGGGAACTGTGTGTAATCCTGCCAGGAATCGAATTTAGATTCACTGAGCCTCCAACCAGTAGTCTAGTCACTATATTTATTGAACTACGGCATTGTGTTACTTTCCGAAGAAATATACAAACAAGACAGACCGTGTACGTATAACGTAACAATCTGATGCCTTCGCATAATATTTATACCTCCCCGTCTATCCCAAAATTTCACTCTAAAGGGGCGATTTTTTTGGCGATTTAATGCCACCGGAAACAGTAAAACGTCTTCAGATCTTCATGTAAAGTGCCCGATATTTTTCTTCCGATTTTAACCATATTTTGAATTTCTCGAAAGATTTTCGTACTAGTCCCCAGTATAAAATTTCAGGAAAATCTGTGCATTGTGCGCCCCACTGATACAGGCGGACATGCAGATGGACTACCGGTCGCAGAGATCACTGTTATGTCGATTTTCTGTCACCGGCAATCATGAAACATGTTTAGGTCTTTTCACGAAAAGTGCCCTATATTTTTGACCGATTTTAACCAAATTTGGATGTGCTCGACTTTTTTTTTTTTTTTTTTTTTTAAAATTTTTTATTTTTGTTTTTTTTGGAAATTCGCCCAGTCGGTGTAGCACTTACGCAGGCGGACTGACGGACGGACTGACAGACCGGACGGGTAAGACGAAGGCAATAGGCTGTTTTTTCGACTTAGCTAACGCGCCTAAAAATCACAGTTTTTCAGTTTTAAACGAACTTTTTGGCCGGCTTAATTTTGTTGACCAGGTTTCCTCAAGCTTGTGAGATTTAATGTTCTTGCAGCGGTAAATATTCATATTGGGTTTGCTGGGATTTGACGTCACGTAGTTTGATAGAGAGGTACCAATGTTTCGGAAGAATTTTTTGCCTCCATGTTCAGGATATCACTGTCATACCACATTTGGATTGAGTACCTTTAAACTGGGCGGGCCGGAATACCTTAGTCGGTGTAGAGACTTGCTACAGAATGGACAATCCGGGGTTCGAGCCCCGGAGAGGACTGAGATTTTCCGCACCCGTCCAGACAGACACTGAGCCCCGCCCATCTCCCCTTACAATTTGTACCGACTCATTTCTGAGAGTAAAGCGGCTGGGGTGTGGTGTTAACCACCCACCCCATCTAGCGGTGAGGTTAAAGAAGGAGTAAAGCTATACCTCTACTCACCCTCTGTGCCTTCTTGGCAGGCTATAGGGTGAAATTTACCTTTCACCTTCAGACTGGAGGGTGTTTGTGAATGATGGGGATGTGAAGGGAAGTGACATTGGCTGTTTTAATGTTGGCCAATTAAAATAAAGTTCGCTGGTGAGACTAACGAAAATCATGAAATTCGCTAAACAGAGTAGCCGGTCTCCACACACTTTTACGACTGCAAAGCAGGAGATCTGCCACCTTACCTGCGGTGTGTTAGTCACGGATGTCTCTTTGCTGTTCGTCCACGTGCTCTACACATAGCTGTTCCACAGCTTCACACAAAAGTATTCTGGTTCCTAAGGTTTCCCATGATACTTATGATTGGAAGCTAATTTTTAAAATATTTTATATCATGTATAATTTTACCAAGGAAAACCCGGAATAATGCAATGAAGCACGTGATATTTGCATGTAAGTGACGTCACTAGGTTAAATACACAGAGAAAACTCCCACTTTACATGAAGCGTAGTAAAAATAAACAAATGAATAACAATAAGACTATGCGAGATTAATTTTACGTTGAAGTCGATTAAATAATGGTGGTGTATTATTTTGTGGGTTCATATCATCCGGTTCCTGCGCACTACAATAATTATCTCCACATGAGAAGTATAAAACAAAACATTAATCCTCGAAGAGCTAATAAATATCTCTCACATTTTATGAAGCGTATAGCTTTCGTTTCTGTATTCATCAAACCGCTGACCCCTAGCCTTAGCTCCGTGACCCCAATTCAAGCCTTCCTACTCTCTTCCTAAACGTTTGCCTTAATATCATTTTCTATCTATACAAGCTTTCCAGGCGAACTACAGAGAAGTGATTTAGAAATTTACTCTTTCAGCTTCAAAGATTAGAAAAGTGTGTATACGACTCGCTTTTAGGTGCGCGTAGCGTATCGACTGTCTGTACGCGTCAAAACAATTCGAACACCGCTAAATGGACCCCCCCCCCACCACCCCCTGAAATTTTATTTAGCAGAACTTATTAAAAGTTGTCTATCATATGCATGTCTTATTTATATTTGGATAAGGACGATGGGAAAGTGCGGCTAGCCATTTCTTTCATCTATTGTCCGGTTTCGAGGTCTGAGAACGCGCAACCTAATTTTCACGTCTCCTGTTCCCATCCAAAGGAGGAAGTTTGTGATAGGTTAGTTGGTCGTTTTGAAACAGTCGTGAGGTTCTGACTGGAATTTTTAATAGCTTATGTGCATTTCTCATTGCTTGTTGTATTACGCAATAATAATCGCTTTTCGCAATTTTGCGAATTCCCCTTAAATTGCAAGCCTGTGCTGTACATGATCTGCTGTCCTCACACTACATATACCGTATTAATTTAGGATGTAAGCTGAGAGATAAAGCCGTTTTTATGTAACGCTTGAATTGACACGATATCATCGGAATTTAAATGAACATTAGAATTGTTACAAAAATTTGGTCTTTTTCGTCGCTAATAACTACAATGGTAAACTATTTTCAAATGGGTAGTATCGAGAACACCGTATGTAAAGTGACGTCAAGTCTTATAGCCAATCAGAGAAAAATGTTCCGAGTTGCGCAGTGGCAATATTTGTTGTACAGGCAAGAAAATTCGGCCATCTTGGAAGGAAGTTTTGTAATGAGTTGAGTTCGAGTATGAGGATTTTATGTTAAAATTTGTCAATTGTACGTCAGCTAGATGGGTTAGTATGCAAATAGAAATGTTGCTTAACTCTTTAGATATAAATATGTGCTGGAATTAGCGGAAGAAATATGCTTAATATTGGAGTAATACGATACGTTTCGGTGGATGTGGCTGTTTTGTCACTGAAGACCCAGGTTCTTAAGCTTGCGTCCAGATTACAGGTCTGATTTGTGAAGAAAATGCTCATTAAATGTATTGCTGATCAATATAAGTTTAAACTGGATGGCTAATAGTCTTTTAAGCTGAGGTGTGGTAAACATTTGTTTTTGTGCATTGAACATCCTTCAGCTGTGTGCAGTGAAAAATAAACTGAAGTAGATAACACACCAAATCCTGGCCAAAGTTTTACCGGTGTTGACTGATAATGGAGAGAGACCACCTTTAGGTTATTGACAGCAATAGTTTTTGAAAATGTAGATAGTAATCCTAGCCAACTAGCTTCTCGTTCATTATTCAGACTGTAAATTACACGTAAGTGTTATTACATTGTCAGATGGGTTCGGTATATATGTTAAGGTTTTTAAAAGGCAGTGTTAAGTAACTGGACTGTTAATAGAATGACAACCATGTTTAGATCATTTATAGAACGTATCTTTGGTATTTTTATACACGAACAATTGAAACTACCAAAATTACCCAATATGGGATTCAGAGTGTAACGCCAGTAATTGGAACATTACTTAAAACGTGACCGTCTGGTGAAGAATCTGTTCTGTCATCAAAATGTGGGAATTACTGTGTGGATTTTTTTTTTTGTGTCAAACCATCATGCGTTGCTTTTAAAAGATGGATTCTGTAAGCAGGATCATTTACCATTTGGGATACAGATTGTGAAAATGTAACGTTGTTTTCGTTCGCCTGGTAGTGTGTGCAGAAAGTGTTCTTGTGTTAAGGTATTTTATTTCGGTTGTCATCATCATCAAAAATTACTGGTAAATACAAATTGAGGATTAACTTACAGCTGTTAGCATTCCATGCTGAAATTGCAATTATTCCTTTGTTGGTGTGTTAATTTTGATTCAGCATGGTGTTTGGGACACATTGAGTGCTGCTTTATGGAAATTGTGAAACTGAATTCTTAAATATTTTGTTACTGTTTCACATTCACTGCATTACATTGTAATGGGTAATAATTTATTATTAGCTAAATTTTATGTGTGGGTAGCAGTTCTGGGGATTGTGTGTGTGCTGCCATGTTACAAGTGATGAATGTTCACTCATGTTCAAATCTGATGCTTGGAATTGTAGGAATGTTGTAATAGTAATATTTAAGAGGGGCATTTTTGGCATTATTTTACTTAATAATTAATAATAATTAATCTCTGTTCTCATTTAACTTGTCTTAAGATTGATTTGGCAACCATTTGGCCCCAGAGGGTTAATTTAATATTAGATGATTTGAAGGGCTTATGTGGATGTTTAACCCTCTTAGTGTCAGGCTGTATAGGCATGTTATGCTGAAATTTGATAACCTGTTGCAGTGGGGAAATATTGAGATATGTAGTGAGTAACATGAGTCATGCTCTTCAGTGATGAGATTGCTGCTAAAATCTCATGGATGAGAAGGAAACTTAATACACAAAATGGTGGCAGAATGATAGCCTGATGGCATAGTGTACGACAGTACAGGTGGTATAAGAGGTTTAATATGAGGTGTCATGCTATTGCCATTATAAACACTAGGCAACATAACAATACCGATAAACTTTTTTTGGTGGTTTTTATGATGCTGTCAGTATGGCACACTGTGGAGTTTTATGGTAGGATGATCAGTGTGTGTGTGTGTATGTGTGTGTTGAATTGGAAAAGATTTGGAAATGGCTGTGGGATATTGGGGTACTTTAACACTTTTTTCTAGAGGGATTGTGGAGAACTACGATAAAACGTCAGAATAGTTTGTTTTCTGACTTAGATTTGAACGTTGTACATTCAGAATAAAAGCCGGATTCATGATAAACTTGGGTGCTCAGACTGGGTAAAGTTTCAATTCAGAACATTTAAGTTGTGTTGCTTTCTTTGAAATTACTTTAGTAGTCTCCACATTTTATTTGTAACTCAAAATTGCGTGCATTGCTGTGTTCCTGTGTGTTCTAGATTACCCAAAGTGGCTCATTTCATTTGAAGAAAATACAGTTTGTAACATTCTCCAGTTATGTTTTCAAAATGCATTGGTTACTGTCACTTTGCTAGTCAGCATATTAAGAATTGAATGTAACTGCATTTCTTGCCGCAAAACTATAGAATAGTGTTTAATGAGGCTACAGTATTCTGGAATGTGACACTGTGTAGATTGGTAGACAGGTACCACTGTTTTGGAAGAACATGTTGGCCCCAGTTTTGGCAGTATAAAATGAAGGAAGCAGGTTTTCCCAGAACATTGATATGTGTCTACCACAGAACATGTTGTCTTCCCAGAAGATGGTGCTTATAATAATCTGTGCTGTGGGACCCCGAAATCTCACGTAGCATTTACGTGGTTGTTTTGTTCTACATTTTAAAATAGCTAATTTAAATATTTTACTGCTGCATGAAAAGTGCTTACACTTCTGTATGATTTTAGAGATAAGTATTTCAGTTATAAATCCTTGTGATTTTTTAATTTATTATAGGTGTAATAGGCCCCTTTGCCTCCATGAAAATCTACCGGCTCTGATGGTAAGAGCAAGCAGAGAGAGTGTCCGGCCACGCCGTTGCTAGGCCAAGTTTTGGCCACATTTTCTCGACTTCATAAGATTCGGCCAAATCCCTTGAAGAATATAACATAATGTCCTCCACCATGCGAACTACACTCCAGACTGTGCCTGAATCTCTTCCTGCAGACCACGTCAGCAACACCAAGGTATGGGATGAAGCTCTGAACATAAAACAAAAGTATTCAGTTCCACAAATAGTGTTGGGTTGACGTCAATTGGCAGTTTCTTAATTCTGGTTTGTGAATGTTTCTGTGCAGCACTTAACTATTTTGAGTGTGTAAGGGTGTGAACAGAAGTGGCTCAGTACTTGTTGAGTATATATTTTGTTCTGAGCCTTTTGGATAGGTATGAAGATGCTTACTTATTTGATATCTTATTGAACAATGTAGTTGAAGGGGTTGTACTCTTTGGTGTATATTTGGTTGGTCATGGAGACTTGCCACCTTGACAGGCTTTTTGTGGTATTACGGCATCCTTGTGTGTGAATGCCAGGATGACTATGACCAGTCTGCCCGCAGATTTTCCATTCCTTATTCTCCATTCGCATCATTTGATGGTGTCTAATCTGATCTGTGGACAATATTATTTAATAAGTTTAATAAACTACACATAAATAAATATATGTTCTGTGCCATACCAGAATCTGTAAAATGGAAGGTCAAGCCAGTATAGAAATTGTTTTTCATTGTGGACTTTACTATCTCAGCTTTAAACATAGATTGTATTGTCTGGTAATTATGTCCCAGGGTAATCTGAGTCCAAGTTTAGTAGATTGCTTTACTTGTAGACCTTATGTGGATGTCTAGCAATCTTATGAGCTATGTCTATTAAAAAAAAATACTGGCCATATTGAAGGCTTCTTAATGAATTTATGGGCACGGGTTTTTGTATTTGATCTTTGACTGCAGTCCTGTTACATATGTATCTTTAGACAGGTCAGTTATGGTAGTCTGTGGCTGGAGTATGAGAGAGGTGTAGTACATGGTGCACCATATTTTATCTAGTAATGATGCTGTCAGTAGCACAAGACAGTATGGTTAACTAGTAGGCTGATTAGTGAACATGGAATTTGGAAAGAAAGGGGAAGGATGCAGCCATGGAATAATAAGAGGTGTTATCCTGTCATTCACCTGGATAGTCAGAGGAAAACTGTGAGGAACCTAATGGGGTAGGCAATTTTTCAGCTAAGTTGTGAGGCAGGTAGCTCTAATACAAGTCAGAAGGATTATTGCATGAGTTAACTTGCTGCCAAAGAGAGTGATGTGTTATTACTGCAAGAATATAAGTAGATTTATGTTTTGTATAAAGGAGTACTACAACTAAGTAACACCGAGTGTGAAGTTCATTTTCAAACCAGTATTAACAGTCAATCATGCAGCAATTTTGAGTGTAGTAGTCTTCATATCTACCATTGAAACCATGAAGTATGTGTGTGTGTGTGTGTGCGCGCATGCGCACGCGCACACACTTTTGTGCTGTTTTTGTTGCCATAATGCATGTGAAGTGCAAGGAAGAAATGTTATGATGTGTTGTTATTCATGTTGTGAAGGCCATGTGGTGACTGCTGGGTCGCCATCTGTCTGCTGTGTGTACTCACTGTATGAATAGCCACGTTTTCTACTCATTTAGATGCCGGAACAAATAGTCTGCAGCGGAATAGTACAGTGAAAGTTACTGGACCACTTATTATATTAGCTATACATATCTCTTTGAGTTAAACTGATCTCCCATTGAATGTGTCAGGTAGGGGGAGTGATCACAGCATGTTGACCAAAACCACATTGTGCAAACTTTTTACTAGGAAAATAAGATTATGTGAACATGGTTGCTTACAGACATCCCCACCCCCCAGTCCATAAAATACTCTTTGTGGACATTAAATAGTTAGCATAGTGCTTGGGTAGCTGATGCCTCCAGCTTCTGCAGTGACCAAGTAACTATGTTTGTTCACATGTTGTTAAATTTTGCAGCAATTGACAAATTTTCCCCACCATATTTAATTTTTTGTAATTCTGTGTAGTCAGAGCTTCATGAGCAAGACTGTTGGGTGAGGGTTTACTGATATTGTGTACTTGTAAGGCACAGAGGCTTCCTTACAATAAAGACCAGTGTTTACAACATGAAGTGGAATTTGGTGTGTAGGGGCAGTGACTTTCTGTGTTCCATATTGTTTTATGCCAGTATGCTCTTTCGTAACCAAGTTTTGCCTGAAAATTATGAACTCAGGGTGAAGTTGGCTTCTTTGGTCTGATTGAAGATACCAGCCACAGATTTTACTGGGTCATATGTCTTTAACAGTGCAGAGCTCTTGGTTTGTAAGGCTGCAGTGTCAGTAAATCTCATGTGGTCTTTCTGATCTTTTTTTGATACTCCATTTCTTGTGTGAGATGCTTGACAGGCATATGTGACAGACTGAAATGCTTTGCCGTCCAGCTTTTGACATTGATATAGACAGTTTGCTTTGTTGTCTGTTGAATTGCCGATTGTTCTTACTTAATTTGAAAGAGTCTGAATAATTTGAGTTTTCTTGTGTTCTTTACTTGTATTTGTACCTTTGTGTTGCAAGGTCCTTGCAGAATGCATATTCTTTAAATATACACCTATTTGCATTGTTCTGTTCTGTCATCATACTGATCATGCTACTGGACTACGACTACTACTACTACTACTACTACTACTACTAAGATCAATTCATTTTATTGTAGGCCTTTACTACGAATTCTCCTCCTCCTTCTCCTCTGCAGTAATTTTTATAAGATTCAGAGTTATGATTCTCTGGAAACTTTCTTCTGGATTTTCTCTGACATTTTTACATAACCTCACTATGTGTAATACTACATATGATTCATATCCTGGCTGCCTGGTTACCATTGGTAGTGTATTGTTAGCAAGATATGCTTTGAGGCAGAAGAACCAATTGAGTGTTGAGCGTGCTTTCCTTGGCTACGATGTGTGTTCTGTGGGAGGTATATGTGGAGGCAGATGAAACAGTTAAGCGTTGAGCGTATACAGTGTAGCGGAACCAAATGGCACCACACTGATAGTTGAAGTTAATGCTTAGTTTACTCGAAGAATGTAGAAAATGTCAGTGAAACAGACCTTGAGGTAGTGTGTGAATATTTCAGTAGCACCTGTTGTATGATGAGGTACTGAGTGCGTTCTTTGGGAGGTATATTATATAGAAGAAAAAAATGTTGAGTATTGAGCATGGTGTAATGGTTATGTAGGGTGTTTGGCTTGCGGAGTTTGTTGACGAATTTGGATTCTAAAATTTGAACTGGACAAGATCAGTTGTTTTTAAGGCCCTGTAGTTGGGTTATGTACCACCAGATATAATGTTTTATTGATGTACCATTCATTCTAAGCGAAATAAATGTAAAGCTGAGACTGCAATTGGCCTAGTAAATGTCATTGTTGTTGCACTTAACTGACTAGGACAGGCTGCAACCCTCTTGGCTTCTGTGCGTAACCATCAGGCAGCGTTTGTGAATGCTTTAGATTTAACTCTACTCTCTGCAGTAGATTGTAGGGTGTTGAGGTGGATGTTCATGCATGGCAAGTGCTGTAATACAGCTTTGAAGTATGGCACAGTCTGTTAATAGCCTAAGTCTGATATTTCCTTAATTTAGGTTTTTGGTACTGAATTTGGCATGGTAGAAAATGCTGATGCTGTTGCTGGATGGCTGTATTAGGATGTGAACGGCTCACAGATTAACCACTGTGATCAGTAACTTTTTTTATATGTATTAGGATAGGCTTTTTCCCTTTTCTTATTGTGACGTGGGTATTTTTACTGCTTGTGAATGTATTTGGTTGCAGTATAAAACTGAACTAACAAAGAAGGTTATTAACATGTAATGTATTATAAGATTTTGGATTTTCATGGCACTGGGTGTTCAGATTGTGATCTTGTGACATCATGTTGTATTTTATAGGTGGACTAGAGGAGTACCATTGAAACTTCAACAGACAAAATTTGACACATCCTGTCCGTTGCTTTGATTTTCACAGGACTTTTTTATTGTTCCACTCTTATACTTACAGTCATTGGGGGACATGTAAATGTCACAGTTTCCAGCATGTGCATCCTATGAACTTGAAAAAATGCTGGAAAGACAGTTTCATAGAATAAGCAGATAATAATGGTCTGGCAATACCCATATTTTGGTAAGGTAAAACTGTAATTGTCTTCATTACTATGTGATTTGTATTGTCATCTACTGCATACACTCATTGTTCAATGACCAAACATGGCCTCCTTAAAATAATGTGTAAAGACTTTGATAGAAGACAAAGTGTTGTGTGATATAGAGTTAATTTTTTCTGTCAGTGGTTGACACGGTAATAGTATATAACAGTATATGTGTGTTCCAGTGTTGTTTGTTGTGTCATTTATTAATGTTGTTGTATGTACAAATTTTCATTTGTCCTTCATGGAAATGACAAACAAGCAAACTGATGGACAACACTCCCACTAACTTAACTGTGCCCAGTTTACTCTATATAATGATACCAGAGTTCTAGAAAACCATGAAAATGGAGGCAGCGTGTTCCTTTGAAATATTGGTATCTGTCTACAGTACTCTGTGTTAACAGTCTGCTGGCTAGGTTATTCAAAGGACTTTGCAGATGCCTGTACTTTATATTGATGTAAATGACAGTTCTTTTATTTATTATTCTTTAAAGCAATTTTTACAATGCCTGTATCCACTTGTAAAAGATAAAGGAATTGCTTGATAGCTGAATGTGATATATCTGTAGTATCTAATTTACATTCTGTTTATATGTGAAATTTGATAGTCTTTATATTTTTATTACTAAGGAGGGAGGGGTTATGAGCCATACCTGCCATGAGCTGCAAATTTGTGCGTATTATTCCGGTATATTCAGTTATTTGCTATAATGGAAAGTAGAATAGTTGTGAGTAATTTAAAACAGCATGTAGGTTGAAAATAATTTAGAATGAATTTCTGCCATGCACATCTGTAATCAGTCATTATATTAAAACCATTTATATACACTGAGGTTGCAACTAGCCATCTGGTAGTGTTATGTCTTCTTAACATGTATTGGGCCTTTTTGGCCATTATCAAACAGTTCAATACAAGACAGGTGGAAACACCAAAGTTTTTGGCATGTGATTATGTGTTAATGGTGTGTACATAAACATAAAATTCAAAATAAAAGTATGAAATTCGTGGTTAAAAACTATTCTTGTCCCTGACAAAGTATTGTTATATCAATTGTCTGCAAAGTAGATGTTATTGAATATTCACTGATGTTGGATCTGTTTCAGACATTGGGTTTTTACCCATGAATTATGCATTCTGTGTATTTGTTTTTAATTGTGTTTTAATGTATGCACTGTTTTTATACAGTCACAGATGTGAACATTAGGTACTGTCTGTATATGAAACATTTCTGTTGGTGTAACACTCAAATGTGTATAGAAATTTCCAATCACACACAGTGCACTCCTTGCAATAATGTAATAAATGGCAACTACTTTTGACCTTGGGTATAGGTCATGCGCAGGCCATTCTACAAGACCATGAATGCATATAGAAGGTAAGTACTTAGTTTGTGTATACATTCATATGCTTGTATAATGACCTGATGTTGACTTATACTGAAGGGCAAAACTAGTAAACAGATAATAAATGATCAAAAAGGGGTGCATTGTCTGTGATTGTAAACTTCGATATACATATTAGGTACTGTCATTTATTTTATATTTAACTCCAAGGTAATGGCCCATATGGTCTAAAACATGTGAGGGGGCAGAACAGAAAGAGATTAGTCCTAACCTCAGTGTACATAGTTGGTTTCAGTTTAATGATTATACGTTTCATATTTAATGGTACTGCAGAACTGGCATGAAAACAGTGTGTTAAAAAAATAGTGTCCTCTTGAATTAAGCTATTGAAAAAATAAGTTCTGGATTCAGTGTGGCTTCTTCATTCTTTTCAGTTTTTCTGGAATTCTGTTTACCAGTTGTCACTACTTCATAACCTGTGAATTTCTCACTTCTCCTTTGAGCTGTCAGTAAGGGCATTCTCCCAGCCTTGTGTGTGCTTCAAGGTGATTGCTAACTCATCTGTGGTAGCTGTGTCCTTGTCAGATGCCAATAGTGTTTTCTTCATTGTCTAGAAATGTCATTTTACACAATTTTCTCAAGGTAGTTGGCCTCTCCATATTCATTGTACTCATTCTTTGCCTCTATTTTCTGCTCTTCAGGGATTATATTCATACTTGTTCTGCCATGAGCTAGCTATTAATATCTGGGTGCCCCTCTGGCTTGAATGTAAATGCAGGTTTTTGCAGTCTTTTTATGTTCTGTCCATATTATTAAATTATATGTATGTATGAATGTTGTTACTCAGATATTTAATACAGTCCACTTTTTCTGATTTTGTGCACTGACATGTCTTTATTTAATTTTTGCTGCTTCAGTTTTGCTGGCATGTTTAATATCTGTAGTTCAGGTTTGACTATATTCTGCATTCACCAAATACTTGAGAAAAAATGGGAATAGAATGAAGAAGTTCATAGTTCATCAGCTCTTTATAGACTTCAAGAAAGCTTACGATTCAGTTAGGAGGGAGGTCTTATATAAGATTCTCATTGAGTTTGGCATCCCTAGGAAACTTGTAAGGTTAATAAAGATGAGTCT
>Ga0123355_10012206_pt1 | contig 13301 bp, 9 predicted proteins | sample TergutEmb28metaG_3_FD_89872 | JGI IMG/M metagenome (GOLD analysis project Ga0123355, IMG submission 89872) | Embiratermes neotenicus P1 segment gut microbial communities from Petit-Saut dam, French Guiana - Emb289 P1 | ecosystem: Host-associated > Arthropoda: Insects > Digestive system > Gut ... | reverse complement strand
GTCTAGAACAAGAACTACAATTTTTTTCCGAAAAAACTGTAAAGTTACGGTTTAAATGGCATTTAAATTCCGGCGGCAGAGGAGTGCGCGGCATTTAAAAGTCCGTACGTTAAAGGTTAAATACAACAGGGGTTCAAAACTCCTGGATGCCAGAAATTTCATACAGTGGCATCTAATATTTTCACCATAACTATTGCAGTTTCGTTGCTTTATGGTACTCTTCTGTTGCCTAGAATTTGGAGGTGGTTCTTAGATTTCTGGAAAATCTCGGGACCCCAGAAACAAGAGAAGGTAATACGCTTAGCATATATTCTTATGATCGTTGTTGACTGCTGAATATACAAGTCCAGAAAGGTTTCAGAACATGATAATTTCGGGTTGTTTACCCTCTTTTGCTTACTTATGTCAAAAACTACAAGACTCTAGGAAGAACCATATTGAACATACAGTGTGCACTGCAGTTTACTCTGCAATTTTTTTCACGAATATGTTTAGCTCTGATAAATGTTTAACAAGTTAAGCTTGAGATCTATACTGAAATGTATGTAGATCTTCTGGTACAGTGTTCAATGTCTTTGTCTTGTTTTAACCAAAATTCAAATGTTTTAACATATTTTATTAAAACTCAATTATATGAAATTTAATGAAAATCAATATGTGGACAACACATGGCAAACTTAATGGATGCATATTTGCAACTCTTTGTTGCAAACACACCCAAAATATTTTATACAACCTATGTATATAAGTATGTATGTCTAGGCTGTACCTCTGTAAATATTTTCCACATACCTACCTCCAGTTCTTGCCTTGAAACTCAAGTGAAACTTAGTTTTAGCACAGCCAGAAAACTTTACATTCTAACAAAATTACCACAACAAAGTTAAATACTTTCCTACCATCCAGTGCCAAAGAAAGTTTCAAGACCGTATATTAAATGTTGCTCTCAACTCAGACAGTGGTATCATTGTTGTACTACTAATACTGGCAGTAGAAAATGGAAAGATATAAAGGTGGAATAAACTCTACTGACACAATATTCATACCTAGGGTTAGGAAATTCTGCTTCTGGTTAAGAAGCCACAGGGAGACAAGACACAATGATGGAAATTCAGACGTAGTAACATACACATATATTTATTTACAGTATAAGTAAATTATGCTTCAGTTATGTAATTTCTATTTTTCATAATTTATTTTATTGACTCATCCCACTAACCTGTGTATATGACTTTCTATAGCTGGACTGCTGAATGTTGGAAGATGTGACAGATTGAGGAAGATCTGATCATGAGTGACAACAGTCAGTCGGGGATTTTCCAAATCTAACCAATATGGTATTTGGCCATTTGTCACAAGGTACACATGTCTTACCCACGGAGCGTATCTTTCAAGTGATCGTAATGAGTATCGCAGTTCCTGCAATTGAGTAAAAGCAATGATCATTTCTCCAACTTGGTAAAAAGACTTCTCCATAATTACAACCAATGCAGAAAGCACGTTGTTTTAACCAAGACAAAACCAGGTAAGGAAAAACGTACAAAACCCTGTGCATGTACAACACTAAATCTCAAAGGATTATGTAGTTGCTGTATCATTATACCAAATAATTTTTAGTATTCATTAATTCTTCTTCAGTATCATCTCATCTTCATACATTATGCAATTTAATGTCTAAGTGCTAAGGGTCTAGAACTAACCTCTTTGTCCTCAAAGCGTGATGGAGAGAAATCCTTACTGTTATCTTCAAAAGGCAGTTGCAGGTTAAGGTACGCTTTACTTGCAGTCACCATATGTCCCCCTATAGTAACATTCCTTGGCAACTGAAATGAGTACAAACAATCTATACATAACACTTACAAATAAAGCAAAGACTCACCAAATATATAATTTTAAAAAAGTAAAGACTATAATGGAGTATTATCTCAATCCAACAAAGGAAAACTCATTGCCTTCTAAAAGCCATAAAAGTTGTTATTAGCTATTGTTACAGTTATCATTAAACATCCCCAGTATTCTTGATCTATACGTGTTCCATACTCATCCTTTGCTATTTTGCATACCTCAGTGATCTTCATATACACTCAATGTCGATATATGTATATTACTGCACCAATAACATTTGGCCAAGTGCGTCCTATATACAGGATGGGTATACCACTACCCACCAGCAACTGCATTTTACACATCTAGTCAGCAAATAAACTTATCAAATTTTATGAGACATGCTGCCCAACTCCGTCTTTTTCTCACAAAATGCCATATATTTTAAAATGTTGCCTTTTTTTTTTGGGGGGGGGGTTCATAATATATTCATATTTTACATAAAGAGGGTGCTAAAATTTAAATGTCTGAATTTGTCACCAAAAGGTTCATCACCCTACAGGCAAAACAGCAGTCAGTCAACAATACATCTGTCATTTCAGATTATGGGATTTTATATCTCTCAGTTGTACGAAGGTGGCAGCTGAATTTTAACTTTAACCTTTAAAAAGACTAGAGTGAATATTTAAATTCTAGTGCATGGTTTACGGAAAATGTATTATTTGAACAGAAAAAATACAAAATTATTAAATAAACAGCATTTTGTGGAAAATAAAACAGAGATTATTCAGCATGTCCTTAAAGTGCAGTAAGTCTCCTTGTTGCCTAAATATGTGAAATGAATTACTATGGGTGTTGTTTACATGCATTCAGATATGCCAATACAGGACATTTAAAGGTTAAAGTAACAGTTTATTATTCAACAATAGGGGACTGCACATCTGCTAGTATAGCATGTTCGAAACGTGATGGCACACGCGCAGAAACCAGATTTAGTCTTTCAGCGAAACGGACGAGTCCATTTAAATCGGCGGGGGTGTCAGTTCAGTCGACTACTGGCAGTCAAGGATTGCGGATCAGCGGGCAGCGATTGTATAGACCACGTTCCGACGTACAGTGCAAGGCTGCTGGCTACCCACTCCATTCACATCTTTCCCATTCACTTCCCCTACCGTGCGTCACCGTGTGCCATCAGGTTCCGAACGCACTATACTACAAGTTGGTGGCCATATTTTAACCCAGTGAAAAAATGCAATGGTTGGCCACCTGGACCACACACCTGCACTATAATGCAATACATGGCTGGCTCCTCTCAGTACCTAAACGAGAAAAAGACCAAGTCAACTTCCAAGCAGTAATGGATGCTGGAGGGTATACAAAGCCCTACAACCCTGCCAGTTAGCACAAATGATCACTTGGCCTATTACCAGTAACCTGACTGAAGTATCATGGCTCAAATGTGCATATAAGAACTTACTATCAATTTACTGCCAAAAAAATAGTGGAATCCAATTTGTAATCCTTCAATCACACAACATTTGCACAGAATTTAAAATAAAGTACCCCAAAGATGTACAGGAAATTTGAAAGTGACTTTCACTGACAGAAGATCCATGTGCTAATGCCATATCAACTGCAAAAGGCTTTTTACCTTGATGAGATATAAACATGCTTATGAAGAGAAAAGCAAGACAAATCACATAAAAGTTGTTGTGGCATATTTCAGCTTATAATCCAGCACAGCACATCTGCGGAAAATTACGAAAATCTATTATGTAGAAGCTTCCTCAGGCACCAAATTAACCAGTGAGGTCAACATATTTCTGCTGATTACTGCTGAGTTAATGTACCTCAATATACAGACAATAAAGGAACAATTATAATGTATAGGTATGCACCTCTAAGATTCTACTGACAGATTCAGATGAAGCCACTTTAATCACTACCAGCTTCTTCTCAGAAAATACCCAAATATTTTGTATTTCTGAATGCAAATTCCTAGTGAGTTCAGTTTTCAAAATACTCCCTGCTTCTTCAAGCAAAGAGCTGGGTATTCCACTGATAAGGACGGCATGAACAGCATCGCCATTTGTTTTGGGGACTGTGCTATCTGAAAAACAAAGATTGCAGAAAATGGTACACAATATCTTGGGCTTTACAATGAGCTTAAAAACTGAAGTGTTTTACGTAAGCAAGTCACGCACAACATAACAACATGTGTTTTTACTCAACAGCCTGAAAGAAATACTGCAAGCTATGCAGTGGACAAACTTGTGAGAAAAATTATCTACTTAAATCATGGGGGGGGGAATATTAATAATTCACTAAGACATGACATCAAATGTGGCCAGTGTTCTCAAGGTGTTTAAAAATGCAATAAACCAGACCTGCAATTGTCCCCACTTGACATTCTCGATGTAAGTTATGGGAACTCAATATATGCACTTGACAAAATCTTTAATATTATATTTTTAAATTTTGTGATTACAATAATTTATCTACACATAAGACGACCTACTAAAATTGCAAGATGGACTGCAGTGCTTCACAGGTAATGTTTTTCAACCTCTTGTCCGATAAGAACTTCCTGTAACAACTTCTCGAACATATGACAGAAATAAAGACTATATGCAGACTTACCTGAAGTCCAGTGAGCATGAAGTAAGGTAACATTTGACTGCAACACACGTTTCACAGCTTCAGCAGCTTCCTCTGGAGAGCTGACTTCAATAAGAGTCCAGTTATTGTTTTCAACCATCACTCTGTGCCTCAGTGAAGCATCTGTTCCTCGAACACCAGAAGGCAAAAGAGCATCTGCAACTGCTTCATCTGACAGCCAGTGCCTTAGAAAACGTTAATGGAATGTTTGTAAAAATTACTATAGTTTACTTCACAATGTTAGTGGAATCCCAGAATGTAAACTGTTGATGGCCGCATGACTGGTGAATGTGAATTACGAAGGATTTGGAAGGAAGTGACCATGTCTTAACCAAGGTACTATCCCTGCATTTACATGGAGGGACTGAGGAAAACAACAAAACACAAAAAACTGTAAAGATAGCCCATATGTCAGCTGAGAATTGAACCAGACTCCTCCAGAATGCAGGTCTAAGAACATTACAACTACACTAACCTGCTAAAAAAAAACTGCTCTAAGATAAGTATTATGATGTGACAGAATCTGTTTTGAGCAATCAATTGGGAGAAATTTTAAGACTGGTAACCACCTCACAAACAACATGATGCGCTGAAGGCTGTGTGGGATGCAGTGCTCTGTAGTATGCAAGTACCGTATATTCTTCAATCTAATCCGCACCCTTTTTACAGTTTTAAGAGGGCTAAAAACTCAGATGCGGATTAGATTCACGGTCGTGAGCTGGATTTTGGAAAAATGATAGAGCCGCTGTAGGTGCCGTAAGAACAATACAATAGAATAATTTATTTTATTTATTATATATATTATATAATATTTATAATTTATTATTCATCAGACTCACTGTCATCACTCATAACTGAATTGTTATCCATCACCAAGTCACTATCATCAGCTGTGGCACATTTGTACTGCTGGCAGTTAAATGGCAACTTCACAAACGGCGCGTTAGTGGGATAACGGTTAAAGCATTGGTAACATCCAATACTATTCCATCAGTCTGCCTTGTAGGCAAGGGGCGGTTGAAGAAAAGGTGCGGATTAGAACTGCAAACTAACTTTTTTTCGTTTAAGAAATCGGCAAAAACTAGTGCAGATTAGATTTGAGAATATATGGTATATGGATGTTTTGGACCAACCTGATGTCTCCAACTTTATGGTAGAAAGATACAATACAGAAGGAAAAAACCAGTGCAGTATATGGGGAAAGTGAGGATGACAATCCAATAGGAGACTGGGCCAAAAAGAAGGGGTACAGGCTGTGTGTTTTTGACACAGCACAGTAACACATCAAGAATAAAAAAGTAGAGGCAGCAGCGACCAAAGAAAAAATAAGAATGGGGCTATGTGCCAGTGCAGCATGGGCAGATGTTCAGAGGTTGGGGGGTTGTTAAAAATGAAGCCAAGGAGGAAACAGTTGATACAACCTGGTTACAAATGTAATTAAACAGGCAGGAAAAAACTGTGACCTCAGACACTGCAGAACAATGAAAGGATCCAGAAAGAAAAACTGATAAAAACATAAATGAAAGTAGATCCAGGGGCAGAAAAAGATCTGATTGAGCATGGTTGGGAATTGAGAAAGATGTGAGAAAAAACTTAAGATGGGGGAACTGAACAAGAGATGACAATTTGCAGAGAATAAACAAGGGAAAGTCACAGAGGAAGTAAACCAATAGAACACAGGAACTGAAAAAAATGTGAAAGATTTTTGGACAGGGGATTGAAGAGGAAGAAATGACAGCACCTTGTACAAGAGGTATAGGAAAGAAAAGCCATGAAGGAAGAAAAGTGCTAAGAGTGGCTATAAATCAAGGAAATGTGGTGCGAAAATAAGTTTAAATAGGAGACTGAAGGAGAAGAGGTGATAGGATTGGGATTGAGGGGGAGGGGGGAATAAAAGGAAGGAGAGCTGTTTCTGGATCAAGAAACAGAGGTGAAAAAAAAACACTCTAAGAGGGGGTGAGAAGATAAAAAAGGATTCAGGATGTGAGGATAAAAGGAAGTGAAGAAAGAATTGGTGTGGCAAATGCCTAAAAGGGCTTACAGCATTGAATAATAAAGGCATAAATTACAGGAATCGATGAGGAGAGAGGAGGTAGGCCCCAGTATGTTTCACTTCTAAACCTCATCATGACATACCCTTACAAGGTGGTTCTATAAATTTCTTCCCAGAGCAAATAAAGGCTTCTACAGCCTGCTCGGACTAAGGCTATACATCCTGTTCATCCCACACTTCAGTGATCTGCCAACAACAGACCCCTGTTCCTCCCCTCTTGAAGGCCCTATCTAATACCAACTCACCTACACCCTCTACTTCTCCCCCCTTTACTCATGTACTGCACCATTTCTATCTTAAGCCACTTTTTCTTATACCCTGGAGATGAAAGTGGCAGCTTCCTCCGAAACATCAGTAAATTTCTACCATGCTATATCATGTCATATCACAGAAGACCCTTCCCATTCTCTACCATGACAACCTAATATCTGATCATGTACTACATAAATCTAATGTCACAACAATGGTGATACTGAACTGCCAGGTAACTGAGAATGGCAGAGTACGATTTTTATTATTTCATGCGAGGAGTAACACTTACTGTCTGTGCTGCTCAAGATCTGCCACCATAGTGTATCTTTGTTGTTGGCTTTTCATGCTCATGATATTGCCTGCATCCAGTACTAACCTTTTGACGCCTAACGTCGACTATAGTGGTCGTGCTGCACCGGTAACCTCTAAATGTTGCATTTTATATATTTATTCAACAAATACAGGTACTGAAAATTTTAAACATGGTATATACCCTCCGTTTTTCCTCTTCAAAATGCAGTTTGTTTCATAAATCTAACGAATTTGGTTCCTGTATTATTCACATTTTATATACAGGGTGTGCTAAAATTTAAAAAAAATAATTCCGGCGCCAAAAGGTTAATTGAGTAAGTGTGAATGCATATGACCTAATTCATCTTCACACATTATGAATGCCCACATATGGATACAGTGGATAGTGATGTTAAGGTTGACAGCGGATGATTAGAGATGGGGGAGAAGGTTCCAATTCTACAAGTCACTAGGACATACAGCACAGTAAGTTAGTTCAATGATTTCAGGCTTCTGCCACGGTATAAATGTGAACTTCATTCTTCAGGGATGTTACGTGGCACATATTGGTAGTTTAGTTGTTGACATTTCAGGACAACCTATCAGTCCCATCTTCAAGGATCAAGCAATCCAAGGGGAACTTTGAAGATGGGGCCGAGGGTTTTCCCAAAACTCTGGTAACTAACTACCAATCTACGCTGAGTAACATTCCATAAAAACAAAACTCTTGTTATTCAGTTGTCAGTTTCACAAGCACAATGGGGTTACACAAATGTGGGCAGTATAAGAACAAATGTAGTTACAGTAATTCAGAGAGGCAATTCATATTTGCTCACAGTTCATTCACCATTTCTGAACTGAAAAACTTGCACTGCACTGGGTAGAAGGTTGATTGTGAATTATGGATTCAGAAGGATATGGCAAGGGCCTACTTGAAGTACTGGTTCCAGAGCGTTATCACTTATCTGCCTCAAAAAAACAATAACTTAATACAGGACACCCTTACTATAATCCAGAAACGTTAGCTCTTGAACCAAGCAATTCTACCAATTCAGTGCAATGTGTAGTTTTATGCCACCCCTATGTTGGTTAATAAATTTAAAAATTCTCTATGGGTAATTTTCAAATGGCATTGATGTAGATCAATGACAAAAAAAATGATGATTCAAGTCATCTGGGATGTGATACCACATCAACTGGGTCAAGCAATCCCTTAATCTGCACCAACACTGCTACGAAAACCTCAAATCTCACAGAATGAATACAGATGCCAAGCAACTACAATTATTATACTGAAATCCCGACAATCCCTACTGAAACACATCTCTGAAAGGGTGCTGTATCAAAGTAACAATGAACATAAGAGTACCTGATTGTAATTACATGAGATGGCACACAATTTGCATATGGACATTTCTTTGAAACTTCTTCTTGAAGCTGTTGACGATATTGCTGGAGCTGCTGTAGTAGAATGGGGTCTGACCCATTTACCCATGTATATACTACATCAATTGGCACATTTTGACACAGTTTGCTCTGTAACGACTTCCCCACAATGTTATCACTGAATGAATTAAAGACTGTATCATACTCCTCTTGACTCCATGTCATCCACACCTACAGAAAAATATTATGACACTATCATCACAATGAGCATACTTTAGTTATTACTCTTGTTATAAAGAGGTAACAATGCTTAGCTACATCTTTCTTTCTTATTTCCTTGTCTTGACCTCTTTCTGCCTACTCATTGTAGGTGTAGAGGTTAATTTTGCCCTTGATCATACTCAGTGACACACACACACACACACTTGGTAGGACTTGTCTGGACAAGGGATCAGCCTGATGCAGAGGCCTCTACCTGACAACACACAAGACAGACACCCATGACTCCAGCAGGATTCAAACCCACAAGTGAGCAGTTGCAAAACAACACCTCAGACCACCCAGCCACCAGGATCAGCACTTAGCTATCAGCAGTTGGAAAATACACACACAGCTCAACATTCTTAGCATCTTCAATCTGTTATGATTTGTGAATGCTAACTTTTGAACACTGCATGGAGAACACTTATAAATGGGTGTTTCCACTCCAATACACAATACACATACTATAAGTCTCCTTTGTATTCCAGAAACAAATTTACATCAATCACAGTTGACCAGAGTGCTGCTGCACGAATACAGAAAAATCTAAGGTCTGAGCTAGAATGAAGGGTGAAGCTATAAAGTTGTACTCTGATACACCACTTTGTTCAAAGAACAAAGAAAACACTTCTTCAATGCAGTCTAAACACAATTACGATTTTATTTTGTTTTTAGTGTGGAACGACAGGCAGACTCCTATGTCACAGTGTCTTTTTTATTTGCAGAATGTTGGTTAGGCCCATGTGTGCTGAATAGGCATGCAAAAAGTCCTCATGCAAAGCACCTATCAAGTTTGTCAAATTTTAATCAAAATGGACACAGTTCAATACTGCCATAAAATTACCCATTATCAAATTAAATCCATATCCATCCAATGATTCTCATGCTGTTATATGCACACACATGGAGAGATGGAACCATTTTAACGGGCATTCCACAGAGATGAGAACATACTGAAATGTGTTGAATCTTATGTCACTTAATGATGCTGATTCAACTGAATAGTTTTCGTGTCAAATGACAAAGGTATATGATTCTGATTTGTAGATTGCTAAGAATTTGGAAGGAACCAGCCAAATGACAACATGATCCTGGTATTTATCTGTTGCAACAGAAAAAATCAGGAAATACCTCAATCAGGACAGCCAGCAGCCCAATAAAAATTAAAATCAAGTATATCCCACACACAGCTGTAATGTGCTATTATTCGGTATAAGAACAGGGCCAATAACTTTGGTCTACACATAGTATTGTGACACACTATATAAAAGGAAAGTACAAGAACTATCAATCACAAGTCAACTGTGACATTTATTTTATGTCAGACTGTACAACATGTTTCAGCCTTACAATGCCATCATGAAGCACTTGTATTTATAAAAACTGTACTACACATAATTTTCTCAGCATTTTTAAAATACCAGTACCTGATGATGGCCTTGAAAGGCCAAAACAGGTACACAGAAAATACCTGTCAAAGTCAAGTTGTGATCAATGTTCTTTTACTTTCCTTTTATACATGGACTAATGTTTGCTGAAAGAATTTAGTTACAGCATCAGCAGCATTCATTAGTGCAGCACTGTATGTAAAACTGAGAAATTATTGTAGTGTTGTGCCCAAATAATTTGAAGGTTTGTCATGGTGCAAGGTAGTAGCCCATCTCAAAGCCGTATCTGTAGAATTCTCCGTCATCATAGTGACATTGCATCAGGGTATTCTTTGGGTACTTCAATTTTCCCACACCAATCACAGTTCCATAAATGCTCCATACTCATCTATAACAATTCTTCAGACATGCAACAGGCTGCAAGGTAGCTGCTATCACAGCCTTCTTCTGTAGTTGTACCTTCAGTGCAGACCCAGTAACTGAATGTATAAATGCTTTATTGTAGTTCATCATTTCAAAAATATGATGCATCTCCCTATCAAATGAATGGTTCATATATTTATTAGCACTAAATACACAAGTAACCTATTAATCTAATGTCAAAATATACATTTATAATACTTTACAGGAAAGTTGTAATACTTGTTTGAAAATGGCAAGTGTTAAATTGGTTTCAGCACTGGTTACCAAACTACTGGTTCTTGCTGTTTACGCTTTTTAATCCAGTCATATTTTCGGCCGCACAAGTGGTGGGCACTCGATCCACATCCCTTTCCCTTACGATTATTTAGGCTTCCAATTATATCTTTCCCCCTGCATACCTCTTTTGCAGACAATTGAAACGATAATCTTAAAGACCATTTAGTTAATATGAATAAATACAGCGACGAATTTCTCATATGAAATTACGAAATGTGTCATGGAAGTAAAACAAATGCAGCATATTGCAACACGACATCGATTGCTCACAGTAAGGCACTATTATACACCCTATTACGACGTAATGTGATACGCAGCAACATGGAGCTAAATAAACAAGGCAACTGAAGAAGACTCGCTAAAAAAATCTAAGACTAGCTTCAAAACAAGAACTCAACTCTTCAGCTAAACTAACCTCGCCAAATTGAAAAAATGACACAATTATTGTGCTAATACATATTAAAATGACGATTATAGAGTATTTTCGAGACAACAGATCATAAGTATGTCTTTGCACTATTTTCCATAAAGTCATAATAATTCTCAACACAATACATTAACATTGTATTGCATCAACTCAACTGAACCACTTCAACAAAACCATCGCTTACCACCATTACTGAACCTCACCGATTTCACTGCTGCATGTCCAACAGCCACAGATCATGCCAACAGTTGGCAATAATCACGGATAAGGGCTACAGACACCTGTTGATCTGTGTAATCGTCTGCCCTGCCACCGATTTATGCAAATGCCATATGCGGTTGTGCAGGAACAGAAAATATAGCTCGAATCAGTTCTTAACCTCGGCGCCAGGTGTGTCACTGGTCAGCCTCAATTGCCGGCCGCTTTATCCCTGTGGAAAGAGCCAAGTATCTGTAGGACAGAAATGGGTGGTACCCAGGTCTGTACTGCACGTTTTGGAGAAAGGGGGGGGGAAAAAAATAAAAACTCGTCCCTGAAGGGATCTGACCTTCGAATCGTCAAAGCATTAATCTGCGGTCTATCCTACGGCTTGCTACGCTATCCTACTTCCCCCACGCAGAGTTCACCTGTTCAAGCAATCGCCCTGGTGGTGATATAGTAAAACCATGTACCATGTCAGCAATCAATCTCACTGTAACAAAGAGCTTGGTAAGAATTCTGGTCTTCTTGGATGCTATGCTGTGTTGCAGGATTAAAAGATCCCGCAAGTCTGAAGGAATCGGAATTGCAGAAGTTTGAGCCTCTCAATCTCTGATGAAATGGGCACAACATTCCTTCAAAATGATTGGATGTCAACCCTCACCACAAACAAGGTCACAATCCTGAACACCAATGCTGTTTAAACCACCTACACCAATCCTGTTATTACCACCATGGGCACCCTAGAACAAAGTAACCATAACAAACACTGCTTATTCTTTGAAGACGTCTACTCACAAAATTCCAGAGCCTTTTATTTATTACATTGATGTCACTACCACATCTGATATATATTGTCAGGATGTCTGTATTAACATACACAGTTGCAATATTACTATTGTAAACACATGTCTGGACCAAAAATAAAGATGACAAACAAAATATGGGAAGGAAGCTACACCTTCAAAATCGCACACCACACATACATTACATCTAGAGTTGACAGGCTACACACAATAATTCTACTCTGTATGACAGTGGTCATCAAAGTGTGGTCCACAAGATCACTTTCATATTCCTGTTATAAGACACCAGAAAAGTTACGGAGTATTTTAATATTTCACAAAATCTGTCATCTGCACTCTTCTGCAATATTACACAGCGTATAGTGGTAATTCCTTAACACTGTTTCAAGACAGCTTTCTTGGACACTCTTCTTTGATTTATTCGCCTTTGAAGATGGAACCAATAGGTTGACCTGAAATGTCAGTAAGGAATTGCCACTACTCACTGCATAAAAACCCAGAAGAGTGCAGATGTAATTATTTGACAGCAGAAACCCAAATTCACAAAATTTGTTTATGTGGAACAATGGTATAATGGTATGTTTGTTCATCAGTCTGAGCAGATTCTGCTCAAAAGAATGTGAATGTTCATCTGCTAGGTTCCTCCAAATGATGAGTTCCAGGTCCTCGAATTTTTACACTGAAATAAAGAAGTTATTTAGAGTTTGTTTCTTGTTTGATATTAATCAAAATTCAAATATTAGCACATGCTGTGCCTTATGGATCCACATGTTGAAATAATAATGTTATGATACATATACATGTACTTTGTCCTGATGGATTACACAAGATCTGACCTTGCTTTAACACTTGAGGCACAGAGGGTATCCACAGGTCTTGCCACCTTGCACCATATGGTTAAAGAGCAGCTCATATATTACTTACTTACTCTACAGAGCAGAGTCCTTCTTGAGTAGCTAACTGGTTCTGCAGCTAGTCAAGAAATTCCCTGCACTTTATGGAACCCGAAGGTTCATCACCGTATTCACAAGTGCCCGCCATCTGTCCCTATCTTGAGC
>Ga0123355_10012205_pt1 | contig 13301 bp, 10 predicted proteins | sample TergutEmb28metaG_3_FD_89872 | JGI IMG/M metagenome (GOLD analysis project Ga0123355, IMG submission 89872) | Embiratermes neotenicus P1 segment gut microbial communities from Petit-Saut dam, French Guiana - Emb289 P1 | ecosystem: Host-associated > Arthropoda: Insects > Digestive system > Gut ... | reverse complement strand
TTGTTTTTTTAAAATTTTTTTGGGGGTTTTGTGAAAAAAAAATTAAAAAAAAAAAAAATATTTTTAAGGAGGGGGGGGGGGGGGGGGGGAGGTCGTGTCCTTCACTCTACGCATATATCATCAATATGACTATTATTTGAATTTGAATTAAATTTCACACCGCCTACAATAAACATAATCGCGAAGAGATCTCTACTTTACGCGAATATCATAAGGATTTCTAAGTTAGAATCAGGAAAGATCACCTTAATTAATGTTTTCCTCATTTGTAGCTAAAAAATCCTCCAAAAGCACTACATGTAAGGCCCATAAAGTACCGTCGTTTACAATTAAAAGTAAGAAATGTGAAAAGAGTTCCACATTCTGAATTATGTCCAGAGAACATAAACTTCGACGAAAGCAGACTGTCACTCAACTGGTGAAGAAATTTCCTACTTATTTTCGGAAACTCAGTATTCATTACTGTGTTCAGAGATCAAACAAAGAACGGTGGGTGAAGCATGTAGCACGTATGGGGAGTGGAAGGACGAACACAGGGCTTTGGTCGGGAAACCTGAGGGAAACACCACTTTGAAGACCTAGGCGTAAGAGCAGGATAACATTAAAATAGATTCCAGGAGGCGCAATGGGGGTGTTTGGACTTGATATGGCTCCAGGTAGGGACTGGCAGGCTGCTGTGAACGCGGTGATGAACATTCAGATTCCAGAAAATGATAGGAATTTCTTGAGTAGCTGAAGCACTATTACATTTTCTATTCCATGGAGTTCACTACGTCAAGACAGTTCGCATTGGACATGTCCTGAACCACTCAAACCCATTCCAAAGCGTCCCATCCTGTCTGTTTAAGGCCCCCTTTAATACACCGACCTCAGCCCCACGTTTCGACCTCCTAAGCACCCTTCTTCCTTCGCGTTTCCTGTTTTGCCAGTTCTGCAAGAACACTTGTTCGATGCGATAAGCCAGGATCGCATATTTCTCTCACAGTAGCTATCTACGACAGCCACAAAAACAGACTGTACACAATTTTCATAGTATTGTAAGAAGTCGCTTATGGTGTTAGCCACTTCGCTTGATTCTCGACCATTTTGTTTGAATAGCTAACTGCTAAATGGGCCGATTCCAGTGGTCGCGCTGTCTAAGGCGTGTGTCTGCGGCCGCTCGCCTGCTGAGGTTGTCTTTTCGAATCCCGCCGGGGGCATGGATGTATGTCTGTTGTGAGTGTTGCGTGTTGTCTGGTAGAGGTCTCTGCATCGGCCTTATCACTCGTCCAGAGGAGTCCTACCGAGTGTGGTGTGTCTGAGTGTGATCGTGAAGCTTCGATAATCAGAAGGCCCTGGCTCACTACAGGCTGTTACACCGTGGAGGAGAAATGCTGGGGTGGGGGGTGGGGGGGACTGACACAAGGACGTTTTTCAAGGCATTCTAAAAACTACCAATCAATATCAGTTCAGCAGCGCGCATACATTAGAATTTGATTGTTTCCATCCCGCTGTGTACATGTAACGAATTTATTGAAATGAACTGTCTTTACACAAAATACAAATAACAGTTGCAAATATACAACCGGTTAATTAAACGACACGTTTCGGCCTTGTTCGGCCATCATCACGATTACATTTTAGTACCTTAATTTTCAACTTCTTGTAGTGGTAGATGGAGCGTGCTTGCCTGGCTTTAAACTTGAATTTGAAAGTACCTTAACACCATCTCTTTGTAAGCCTGATGATGGCCGAACAAGGCCGAAACATGTCGCTTAATTAACCAGATGTAGATTTACAACTGTTATTTTTATTTTTATCTCAGTAATTAACCACAAAATTTTTGTTTTACAATAAGTTTATTTCACGCCTCTACATGTTTCGAGCACATGTGCTTATCATCAGAAGGTCAAAATTGCATTACACAGCCTCTGGTATCATCACACCTATAGGTGGCCGTCTTTGCACGAGACGACATGTGCTCGAAACATGTAGAGGCGTGAAATAAACTTATTGTAAAACAAAAATTTTGTGCATCAAGTTGAGATAAATATACTGAGATGCACGGTCAGCAAAACGTCAAAATTTGTTATTTCTATGTTGTGTAAAGACGGTTCATTTCAATAAATTCGCGCATACATTAGCCCTCCTCTCTCATCGCTGCCCCGAATAATGTTGTTTCGCATTAACGTTGGCAATTCCCGTGAGAAAAGTTTCGAAGAGGATTGCTCGGAATCGAATTTACGCTATTTTCGCTGGTAGATGTTGGGTTCTTGCAACGGACACACTCACGAACGTTTAACTTAATTCTTGTGGGAAATAATGTTCCGCTCTGCGTTGCTCCGTCGAAGTAGCTCTACGCTACGTTACGATTTGCATGGATCTAACCCCAAAGTTAAAATAGCAGTGCCTATAATTAATTGTATCTAAGATGATTTGAGACAGAAAGACTGTAGTAGGCAAATTCAAATTTGCAACCGCATATTCCTAAAGAGAGTGGTCCCCCTGTAATCCGGAACCCGAAAATCCAAATGTCAGGAAAATTTTGGGCCAACTCTAGCCTGGTACTTATTATTGAAATTATGACAGTGCATTATTACTTTATTATTATTATCATAATTATCATCATCATCACGCGATGAATTTTTGTTGTACCTACACCCCGAAGTTTCTCCTCGGTGATCCCGATTTACAGGTAATCTGGGTCACTCCCCCCCCCGTAAGCCTGGATAGTAGAGTGACTACTGTACTGACACTTGTGTTCTTTCTCTAGGTGCAGACATATCGTTACATGACGCCACTCCGAAGGTTAATTGGTCAATTTAGAGCATCTTATTGTAGTATTATAATACAGCAACACAGGGCACGAAAGATAACCGCCACAAATACCTCACAACTTATTACCGCTGTATGCATTTCTTCCACCAAAACGTCCATGTTTTAAAATTTATTTCTCGTGGTAACCTCAAACTCATTCCGCTTATATGGCACACCCAATTATTGTTCCAGACCTCTTCCTCTACTTTTTCACTTATACAATGACATACGCAACTGCTGTCTATAGCAGAAGCAGCAGCTCCCACGATGCCCTCATTCTACCTTCCATGTAACAGACATTTATCACTACAAGTTTCCTGTCAAAACCTGGATTATTGATGTCAGCAACTTTCTTTGAAGTGGCATTCAACCACACAGCATTCCTGAATTCTACATGTACGAACTCCGAATAAGTACCCGCGGCATGTAATAAGTCTACTCATGGAATTCAGAATTACGTGATTCAAAGAAAAAGTGGTCCAGACAAAATTAGGATTTTCATAGCACAACTTCAGTGTCCCTCTGATTAGGCTAGAAAACCAGTTTTAAAATGTATTTCTTTTGACACAGAAAAAAAAAATATCAGCGATAAAGGTAAAGGTAAAGTTCACCCTAAAATAGGCCACGACGGTCCAAAGGGGGAGCAGAGGTATAGCTCTGCTCTTTCTGAAACGTCGGCGCTAGATGGGGGTGGGTGGCCTACGCCACGCCCCGGCCGCTTTACCCCCGGAAAAACCCGGTACCCACTGAAAAGGAGGCTGGGTGGGCCTCAAAACAGAAAATGGACAGTGCAGAAAATCTTACCCTACTAAGTATCGAACCCCGGATCGTCCAGCCCGTAGCGAGTAGCTACACCGACTGAGTTATCCCGGCCCACCAAATATCAGCGATGCCGCAAGAAAGCAAATCTCAAATTTTATTCGTAACTTTTGGCATTAAAAATTAAGAAGTAGAAAGTAAGTACAAGTTTCAAGTACAAAACAAAAAGACTACACTTACGCGTTATTTGCACTAGTTCATAAAATTAAAGCAGAACATGGAAATCGCTTCAACACCTACCTAATAATTCGTATCCTTCATGTTAGCTTATGAATCAGTCAGCTGGTCAAGATATTCCCCAACCTTTATGCTACCTGAAGAAGCACTACTGCAGTGTTTCCGAATCCCCCCTCCCTCCCGCGGACCCGTTTTGGCTTCGAAACACAACCACAGAACCTTACATCCTTGCTCACGTAAATATAGCATGTGCTGATGACAGGTATCCCAAATTAAAAATTTATATTACACCATTGACTTTAGATGGCTACGATTATATAGCGGTGGCATACGTAACAACGCATTTCATGATTTCACCTTAATTAAAATGATTTCCGCTCGCCTCATGGGTACAGGAAGTTTGTTAATTGGATATTCTAATGGTTATATGAAATAAACATATCGCCAATTAAAGAAGTTCCTCAATTATTTTTAACAAAATTTAATTAAAAAATAAGCAAACTTCAAAAGTAGCTATTACAAAAATATATCCACGGATCCCCTGGGAATTGGTCGCCAGCAAACTTTGGGAACCACAGCACTACTGTATTCACAAGATCCTGCCACTGGTCCCCATCCTGACCTGAACCATTTAAAACCATTTCACAACTTAACGTCCTAAATCTCAGGACCCACTTAATATAATTATTCCGTCTCCTAGGTACTGAACAGTTTCTCCTCTGTGTTTGCCTACTACAATCCTGCATGCACTTCTCATTTATTCTTTGCGTGCGACATCCTATCGTCCTCCATTTCACTGTCCTACTCTCAAAAGTTAGATGTATGTACTGTACGCTCCTTTTTACACGACGATTTATCTCTTCATCATAAAAGCTTCGTTTTATGACTAATTTATATCACACAGCAGTCCTTTTATTATTGCACCTGCAATTTCAGAGAATGAGGGGCATAATCTGTAAACCCAGTCCCACAAACACCGTCGTGGTATTTACTGTAGGCCCACAAACGTAATGATGGATTCTTTTTGTTTCAAGCGGCGCAGGTAAGCAGGGCCATCAAGCAACGCTGCTCAACAGACGAACATGCAAGTATTATGGCTCACCCGTAAAAGTCAGATTAGATCGTTATTCAGTAATGTCCGTAATGGACGGTCATATTTTCATCTATTGATGGATGTTTCTCTTTTATTTCAGCCATCCTTTAAAGTTAAGGGTCTACAGTATCTGATTGTAACGGACAACGCAGACCTGTACTGCATTCCACATGAGATCCATAAAACACACCGCCCATTTCTGCCTTTAAAGGGGTCTTTTTTCTTTACGTCAGTATTTATTTATCAGCTGCAAACAATTTGGTACAAGTATGAAGTTGAGGCAGACAATTCTGTAACACCTAAGACCTCAAACTGCCTTCCCCTCAAAAAAGCAGACGATCCTAAAACTTGGTTTTCATTTAAGCATATTTCAAAACAACCTCAACATTCAACATTTCTTACCGTCGCCAGGTCTGTTCCAGAACAACCAAACAATGAAATGGTAATGGGTACCTGCGCAACAAGTTGCCCGTGACACTGACAGACAAAATCAGAAGAGTGGAGAAGTCGCTAGTCCTTACACGTATTCTTGCATTCTCTTTTCTGAAAACTACCTACATATAAGAAATGTTTACCCACAACAAATCGTCTACTGTACGTCGAACACAACCACTATTTTTAATACCTCGCACATGGTCAAAAAGAACCGAAATAAAGAAAAGTAGCTGTGTTCGACGGACGGTAAGCGATTTGTTTTTCAATTATCCACAAACACAAAAGTACGTATTCCATTAAATTAATGAATTATCCGTTCACAACCGATTCAATTATAACAGCAGACTTTCACCTTCTTCAAAGATGTAACACATCATCAAACGAAAACAATTTTAACAGCAAGCTGTGGCAGAAAGGATCATTGTGACGGGAAACATATTTGGATTGCAACTGCAGTCACCGCCCGAACCGAACGCACGACTGACCCGATAACACACAGAAGAAATTTTCGGGAGAGTTCATTCAAGTACCGGAGAGTTATTCTGCACAATCAGCCACGAATTCTTGGTTTCACGCATTACAGTCAAGTTATACAGCCAAAGCGTGGCGTGCTATGCATTCTGGGTCGGCCCGACTTGAGAGGAGCTGCGTCCGACTATTCCGTCTGAGCCCAGGCATATACAGAAACGTACGATACTAAAGCCGAAGTACCAACCTATTCTAGATTTCTTGCGAAAGACACTTAGCCTCCCACTTACTGCGTACAGTGGAAGTATACTAGGGGATAAAGCGGTCGGGGCGTGAAGCTGACCACTCATCTCCGTACATTGCCGAAGTTAATAATCAGTGGAACAACATCTACACTCTCCCTTAAGCCTTCAAGGCGAGAATATGGACACGTTTACCATCTCTAATTTCATCGTCAACCTCACGTGAATTTCATGATGTTTGCTCTGATGAGAATAAATGGCAATGCACAATTTATCTGGGCAATGTATTACAGACACGAGATCCTTTCTACGTAGACTATAATAATAAAAAAAAAGCATACAGGTTCTGCCGTTCACAAGGGAGTAACACTCGTATACAAACCTTCGATCACAACATAAATATTGCCACTTGTTGAATGACAAGTTACATCACGTTTCGGCCCAAATACGCCATCATCAAGTATCACAATATAAAATACTTTGAGGAAATTAAATACAGCAAAATTCCTAATAAAAATAGAGTCCATTCTTCACAATGAAAATAATATTTTTGTACAATTTCATGTTAATGTCTGACGCATCAACAAGCAATTATATAAAAATCTTACTTTAAATGTAAAGAATTATATATATATATATATATGCACCACACTTATGTTGGAATCAAAGGTACATCTGTTACTTCCTTAAACATATGTCACAACGAGATATATTAAGTAAAGATTCTACCCGTTATTCGCCACCCAACTTACTTTTCGTCGCGAATTTCTGCATTTAATGTAGTCCAACATAAAGGCATGCAGTTTCTTTCAGCTACGCATTCGCTGTCATGTGACTTACGGTAGCATTAGCTGTTTCAAGCAACATGCAGAGCGATATTACGTGGAAGGAACCAGACTGACTAGGTCAGACTATTTTACAATCAAATGAGGCAGTAAGATTTACCGAGCAGGGGCAGAGATAATACCAAGAACACTATGGTCGACGTGGTTCTATTATTATTATTATTATCATCATCATCATCATCATCATCATCATCGTTATCCTCAGCAACATCGACACATTTCCTCACATATTACGTAAGTCATAAAATTATTTGGATCTAGCTAGACGATAGAATTCTCCAACTACTCCAGATTCAATGATTTCACGCCATTAATTTCAGCTTGCGTACCCACACACCAAACACACTTCCACTGTAGAACACTTATTGTAGAAATTCGGACAATAGAATTTTTTCACAAGCCCGAGAACCTAATCTTGGTTCGGCAGGCTAGCAGCAGCTTACATTGCGTCAAATATGAAATTAAAAGACATGTTTGAGAAAATACGTGTACGGTGCACATGCCTTAACCCTGCTACGAGCACCTTCAAAGTTCAGAGACCTAAGCGTTTTGCCCAAGTTGGTGTATGTGCGTGCTCTGTATGATTCGCACATTACACGGCAAATATTTTCCTGTATTTAACTGACCGATTTTTGAGTCCAGGTATTTAACGCAACGTAAAAACTCAATTTTTAAACACTTCTTACATAAAATTCGTGCTTAAAAGATTCAAAGGAGAGCTTAATTCAGTGTTACACCTGAAGAGTAGAAATCCAATCTGAAATCGTTTAATATTCCATGCAGGCCCGTGTCTAGATTAAACAGAGAAGATTATCTAGCATTCAGTGACGCTGGGAAGAAAGGGAGAGGGAGGGGATGCGAGGAGAGCAAGCTGGACCCGACACAGCCCCTGCATACCGCCTACTGGGGGACAATTAACTGGAAATCGGCTTACACACCCCAGCGCCACACCTGAAAATGCCTTGTCATTATGTCTGACAGACCTTCGCACATTCCTGCCATACGCAAAACCTAACGCTGTTCATATGCACAGCTACATTTAACAAATAAAATAGATAATTAAATTTAACCCGTCTATTCCAGATTAAAACATCTGCTGCAGGGTAATGTTGCAAAAACACATTCGTTTGGTTAATTAAAGTTTAAACAAATCCGTCGGCGTAAAGAACTCCCAGGCAACGGCGCGTGCTCAGTGTGAATTGCACAGGAATGCTGTATAAAACCTAACGAAAAAAGCCAACGTAACGTATGAAATCCAACATACCAACATGGTGGAGAAAACATGAGCTTACAGTCCAACAGAACTCCGTCTTAACTCACTAGTAGTGTGACGCAAGACTCTTGTGTAATTTCGAGTTAAAGAATGGCCTGCAATTACACTATTCTATAGGATTCTGACGACGGTGTAAGATATCTGAACTCATTAACTTTTAATTTCAAGTGTACAGACATAACAGTAGTTTTGTGTAATAACAGTATTGATATGTAATAATAATAATAATAATAATAATAATAATAATAATAAAAGGTGAGGTTGTCTCTATGCACGCCATGAAGGCACATGGGGTTTGTGAACGCACAGCTCTACTCGTTCTTAACCTCGGCACGAGATGGAAAAGAGTGGCCAGCCTCATGCTCCGGCTGCTTTACTCACGAGAAAAGAGCCCCCGGCTGTAGCCTGTCACTTTAACGACCACGCTATCCAGAAAAAAAAAAAAAAACCAACCTAGAAGTTATGTGCTACTTGGAATGCATTTCACACCAGCAGATCGTAGCTTATGGCAAGGCGCGTTTCGTTACGATAATTGCCTGCAGGCAAAGGAAAACTACGACCATGCCTACCGAAGTGGACTGCTCCAGAGTTATGAAACTGGTAAAGATATTATTACTATTTTTAAAGACGAGCTGAGACGCCTCCCTCAGTAATGTGAGTGGCTACCGTCTGTATCAACGCGACCGTACCAGCTTCCTGTCCTAGAAATACCGTAGGCTCTTTCTCCGGCCGTAGGGTGGCAGGAAATGAGTGCTGAAAACTCATCTCTAGCTAATGTCACACATCTTACCTGCGTTAATAATTAAGTAAGCAGACAAACGTAATATAAGCCGTTTTATTCGCTTTAATGCAACAACAGAACTTCGGGTAGGCGAGCTTATTACGAAATTCATTTCAACAGGCAGTGGTTTTCTGCGTCAGTGTACGTTGGCGTACCGTGTTTCTTGGCAAACATGTAAAGAAACGTCAAACAAGGAATTCTGGGAAAAGGTTATGATCCGCACTTTCTTTCAGGTATCCATCCCCCCTTGTGCCTGTCCGCTACAGCGAACAACCACAGAACTTCAATGCAATTATACAAGTTGGCAATTCATTTTTAGGCGCGTTCCCAAAATTTCGAGAAACTGCTATTAGCTTCGTCATATCTATCTGTCCTTTCGTCCGTCCGCATGGAACCACTCGGCTCCCACTCGACAGCTTTCGTGAAATTTGATATTTGAGTAATCTTCGAAAATCTATCGAGAAATTCAAGTTTCATTAAAATCGGAGAAGAATAACGAGCACTTTACGTGAAAAGCAATATACCTACATTTATCATATCTCGTTCAGTCCTGCTTGGAATGAGAAATGTTTCAGACAGAATTACAGAGAAAAAACACACTTTTTATGCTTAATAACTTTTTTAAAATTTGTGTCATTTATGAGATAACGGGGAAATATATTGAACAGCCAACAGACCACAGATGAAAATATGGCGCATGCGCATTACATGCTGGATAATTAAGGCCACAGACCCACACTCAGAATATGTAATACTGCTTTTCCACTGCAACAATAGTTGTATGAAAGCGACTTAATGTTACCTTATACATATATTTCCTGAGTTGTTACATAATATTTTTACTCCTACCGATCCGGCCGGTCCCAGTGGCCGCGCGGTCTACGGCGTGGGTCTGCGGCTGCTCACCTGCTGAGATTGTGGGTTCGAACCCCAGCGTGGGCAACGACGTTTGTCTCTTGTGAGTGTAGTGTGTGTTGTCAGGTAGAGGTCTCCGCGACAAGTTGATCACTCGTCCAGAGGAGCCCTACCGACTGTGGCGCGTCGCTGTGTGTGATCTCGATACCTCATGTATGAGGACGCCCTGGCCCACTGGGGGGCTGTCGCGCCATAAACAAACAAACAAACTACACATTCCAATTACATTGTCAAACTTGCCAGATATAAAGCCTAAGTTTCGCTGCGTTTAAATCTGTTAATACATAAAAGTACCTAGCATATAATTGGTAGCTACGTCAGTGCTATCTATAAACAACAAAACTGTACTTGTCTGGTTATTGCCATCAGATAAAATCACAAACAGGCCTACAAGGTTTTGAGCAGGTATCACTTTTTTGCATTCTATTAGAAGAACGAGTTACATATTATTCAAGGTCTTTTACCGAGAGAGATTTCACAATCCCACTAAAGTGCCCTGAAATGTCCACAGGGCTGTCATGTTAACATTACTGATATTATGAAACTGATAGTTTAAATGTTTTATAGGTTGTATTGACTTGATGTGTTTAGTAAATTACGTATAAATGTCCACTGAAAAATCATTAGACGGCACAGGCACAAGAACACGGCGAAAATACAAGCCTGTACTTCGTTTAGAAGTAAAGAAAACTAGATAATGACAGCCACTGAACACACAGTAAAAAGACTTCTACATAATTTTAAAAGCTGGCCGGGTTAACTCTACATTTCTGGAGAAACGGACGAGGACATTTTCTTACTAGCACAGGAAATTGAAGCCTCGTCACTTGTCAGCCATCATTCTGATAAACCCCAAATTTTGATGATAGAGTTTACACAAGGAGGCCGTCAATCAAACAACGGCAGACCAAGTGCATACTGAACGATAAACTCAGACACCGAAGAAGAAAAAAGACCTGTCACAGCTTTAATAGGAAACGTCAAAAATGAACACCAATTCAAACAACGGCGGGTTCTCGTATAAAGGAAAAGAAAATTACCTTCAAGTTAACACTGAAGATTCTAGTAGGATTGAGGGAAGATATTCCCCTGTGCAAAATTGTATTAACAGGGGTTCTTTTTTTTTACGCCTTGCAGACTTACTTTGAAGTCAAAGACTTTAAATTACTGTTACAAGACTAAGGAATATAGTCAAACAATAAAAGGCGCCTATGTACACGTACAAGTCCTTTGGAACAAAAGGAACAGAATTTGCAATGTCACAGGAGAATTACATAAAGTAACGAAGAACGTTCTTGCTTCGGATCCAGGCACTAAACCATACAGCGCATCATTCCTGTCTACGTTACGATTAACAATTATGTGCACTCTGTACGACCTCATGAAACATGCTGGACGAGCAACCATCGACTCCTGTTTCCTGCCAACAGGAACAGCACGAACCGCTGAGTTAGAAGCAACATGAAAGCCTGAAATTTGATGTGATAAGGTCTTTGGAAAGCACGTGGTGTTTATTACGGTCACATTTTTTTGTAAAATGTAAAACAAGAACATGACATCCACATGAAATCTAAGGTTTCTTATTGCAAATCTTTACACAATTCACAGAACAGTTTACAGGCCTACATTCACAAACACGGCGAGAGTGCAAAACTTGAAATTAAATGTGGTAAATTTAACGTCGTCAGAAACTGCAACGGAGGGGAAATTAACATACAACTGGATCACTAACTTGGGTAATTCTCAATTTACAATTCTCTCGAGCCTCGATATAGGCTACTGTTATAGACTGAAGCACGTGAAGGAGGAAGGTGTCATTAGTTCTTCAAACTGTTCTGCAAACCGGACGGCAACTTATTTATACTTCATGCTTGCTCATTATGGCTACCGGGCAGATGGGGTTTTTTTACCTCAGTACGAGAACAATGCAGTTAAGTTCTAAAAAATCCTCATCTACGGACAGGCCCGTCCAGCCAGCTGTCAAATAAAACATTTCTCGTTATCAGTTTTCCAAAATTACAGGAAATTGCACATTCCAAAGATGTACATAATCGAAACGTTCCTGTGGCACAACACCCCAAAACCTCACACAAAAGAATATGAACGCACCCGAATAATCCCCTAGTTGGGTGCCCCTAATAACCCCCTTATTTTCATCGTGCCTTCAACCACTCAACAGGTTTTCGTTTTTTATAACTACTGGAAGGGTAGGTAAACTCTGTCATCGGCGATCTATAATCGCCGATGATAAAGCAGTGCTAGTTACTAGTGGCCCCGGTGCAATCCTTCTAAACTCCCCTCTTAGGGTCACAAAATATTGCAGTACAGTTATCAGTATATGTAAAAAATTGTCAGGTGCAAGCTACTGCAGTTTGCATCTTAATTTTTAATCTACAATTAATAGTTTACTGCCATCACCTTCAGGGCAGGAACAACGCCCAAACATGGACGCAACACATCCATCAAAAATTTCAGTACCCAGGATAATAACTTCCCGCTTACCAGACTATACGGTGTCATGGTCCAAAACACATAAAACAATCCCTCTACGACCTCTATCCTAATCCTTTAAGTTTCATTTTAACAATACCCTACCAAAAACGCCTCAATGCCTAAGGTTTCAAAGCGTCTCTTCACTTAGGTTTTCCGAACAAAATTCTTCAAAAGGTCTCATTTCGAGAATGCATATTATGCAATCCGCCCATCTCATCCTTCCTGATTTGCTCATTACAAAAACTTGACAACTTCATCATGGGAAATATCAAAAAGGCACAAGAAGATTACATCGAAGACTGAAACACAGGGAACCCAATCTGAGTGGCTGATGCGCCACATGCAGTAACAGCTGCGCAACAAAAGACTTACAGTTTGTGGGCGGCTGGTTTTCCTCCAATAAAGAAGCTCCCTACTTCTTCATTACTGCCATCACACAAACACGCTAATGGACACCACCCTGAGCCAGTTGAATCCAGCACATACTTTTACACATCACACGTCTGCACAGCATTTTAATATTATCTTACCGTCTTCACTTAGATCTCAGGAACTCTCTCTCCTCTCAGGTTTTTCCAGCTAACAGTATTCCTAATTTCTCCACTCTCGCTGTACGTCAGCTCGATCTCCTTCCTTCCCTACATTAAGCGAATCCTATAAAATAAGCTGTTCTTTAAAGTTTCTTCTTTATTTGTCCTTCCAAATTTCCCGCATACAAATATCCATATTTTTTTTTCTCTCAGACACCTCCAATCCTTATGTCTGAAATGCTGATAATTTTGGAGGTTCATGACTTTTTCTATCTCTTATATAAAACATCACATAACTTAAATGCAGATTGCATCACACAGGAATCCATCAACAAGCTGCCGCTAAAGTACACCCCCCCCCCCCCCCCCCCCCCCCCCCCCCCTCCCCTCCCCCCCTTCTTTTCCTTCTCCTCCTATCTTCTCTCCTACCCCTC
>Ga0123355_10012204_pt1 | contig 13301 bp, 4 predicted proteins | sample TergutEmb28metaG_3_FD_89872 | JGI IMG/M metagenome (GOLD analysis project Ga0123355, IMG submission 89872) | Embiratermes neotenicus P1 segment gut microbial communities from Petit-Saut dam, French Guiana - Emb289 P1 | ecosystem: Host-associated > Arthropoda: Insects > Digestive system > Gut ... | reverse complement strand
TACAGGCCCGGTGTGGCCCAGAGGGTGAGTAGAGGTATAGCTCTACTCTTCCATGACCGCGGCACTAGAAGGGGGTGAGTGGTCAGCAGCACGCCCCGGCCGCAATTTACCCCCGGGAAAGACTCGATACCCATTTTACAGGAGGCTGGGTGGGCCCCAGGGTCGGTCTGGACGGGCGGAAAATCTCGTCCCCACCGAGATTCGATCCCGTAACATCCAGCCCGTAGTCAGTCGCTATACCGACTGAGCTACCCGGCCCACTGTATAATGTATTATTTATATACCGTCAATACACAACAATATATCAGTATAGTGATATTATATACACAGTCAGGTCACATTACGGCAACATGTTTCGACCATAGACGGTCATCTTCAGGCCAATAGAGAACATTTTTAAGGTACAATAAAGTGAGTACTCAATGGGATCCCATTGGGGACGAGATTTTCCGCCCGTTCAGACCGGCCCTGGGGCCCACTCAGCCTTAAAAATGAGTACTCAACGGGATCCCATTGAGTACTCACTTTATTGTACCTTAAAAATGTTCTCTATTGACCTGAAGATGACCGTCTACGGTCGAAACATGTTGCCGTAACGTGACCTGACTGTATATATAATATCACTATACTGATATATTGTTGTGTATTGACGGTATAAAAATAAAACATTATACAAATTTGTTACTACACAACGGGGTGGCCTTTATAAAAAAAAAAAAAGGAAAAAAAAAAACCTTCCTTAAACTTAGCAATTGGTATAACTGTATGATATAATACAAATGTTGTTTATAAATAAATCTATATTTAGGTCAAGCAGCCCAGGTTAAGCAACTACATTTTTCGACCGTCATGCGTCATCTTCAGGGTGTATATTGCACAAAGATGTACTTTTTTACTAACAAACACACGCTTGTGAATACCAAGTACATTTGAGTCAGACGGTTACAGCAGTTGACTAATTTGATATCCATCAAACAGAATGCCAAATATCAATACCTTCCTCACAAAAATTTAATATCCCTTCATTAAAAGTCATCCCTAACCGTTAAGTAATGACAGTTTCTTAGTTGATTCGTGGAGCATTATTTCAGCGAACAAGGTTTTTAATGTCAGAATGAGCTCCAAACCTGCAGCTTTGGTAGAAACTGAAAGAGTACACTAGAAATTATCAAAATTTTTACACATACTTCTCCTCTACACTTACGAACCTTCAGAACTGGACAGCATATCTAACACACATCGGGATATAGGCAAACGGAATATCGTAGCCATAACAGTCAAGGAAAAGCGATTTTCAGACATCTCGGCGTCGAAGTGAAGTACGTGTATTTTGTTAAACTAGATGGTATATTAACGTTGAGAACATGACTAATGATGATGAAATGAAATCTCCGGAGACGAGCTAACGTGGATAATCTAAATGTAGACAGGAGGCTAATATTAAAGCAGCGTGCACAGAGACAAAATGTGAAAATCTGAGGTGGATTGAAATATGTCAAGAAGAATTTAACAGTTAGATAATTACTATGTACACAAGGTAGACTTTAACACCGCAGGAAGTAAGCCTTCCTTAGAAATCGAGAATTGTTAAGCCGGCCAAATATTTCCCACATTGTACGAAACACCTTAATTTCATTACCGAATTTAAAAGATAAAGCCGCTGGACCGTAGTAATTAGTCCGTTGCCCGCAGTTCAGAACTTCACACCTTATTTATGTGAGACCTTCTGTAAGAATGGGCTACGAATGTCTCACAAATATTCTCCGTCCTTCAGATCTGCTGTCCAACGTCTAACTTAGGTCTGTGTTTGAGTTCAACTTGTCTGTCGGGATTCGCCTGTGGTTAGTGTCATGCTGCGGACCCGAGAATAAACATTTATTCCCTATGTAACCAAAATATGAAATACCTATAGCCATTACAGAAACATGCAAGTACGGTCGTGGATCTTCTGAATGCGATTGAATACTCGTTCTGTTTTTCATTAAATACGCAATTAAAATGCAATTTCCTATTTCGAGTTAATCCCTTTTTAACATTTTATACACCAGAACTATATTTTGTGGTACTGACAACGAAAACAAACTAATATCTGACAAAAAACGGTTTCTATTATATGCAGTATGTATGCTCTTCTTCCTTCTCCTGAATACCTAAATGCAGACATAGTTAAGTTTGGGACAAAAATTACAGGAAATTATACGTTGAAAATTTCAGCTTAGCCTACCTGAATGTACTGGTCTTCATTGCGGAGATGCTCTGCGATAAACTCCACTGCCTCTGTAGCTTTGGAAGCTTCTGGCGAGAGAAGAAGCGAGTCAGAACTTTCGCTCTCTCTTCGTCCACTCCCGGCGCCGCTCCCACCAAGTTCTGTGCTTGATTTCCGGTTGATCTTACAGTTCGGATGGTGCAGGTCTGACAGTTCCATGACCTCCATCTTAGTTCTGTTTGTGGCTGGTGCTGTCAGATGCTTGGGCAACTCAGCTGGTGACCCGTAGGAAGGATGAGGTGGCGCAGACATGCCTGGCATTTCCATCATCCATCTGAGGCGAGTCTTTTTGGGTCGTCTCATGAGCAGCAAGATTGGCAGGTAGTAGAGGAACACGGCACGTATCCAAGGTGGCATTCTGTGAGTCCGAGGACCACGGAAGTTCCAGTTGATGATGATGACAGTGACTAGGATACTTACAGTGTTCATGATGAAAGTGAATAATAAGTATTTGGCAATCAAAGGTAGCACCAGCGACGTCGGAGGAAGTATCTTGGATACTAGCAAGAGGAACACGACGAGTGACAAGAGAATGCTGATGCCGAGGGTGACTTTCTCTCCTGCCTCCGCTGGCAGGTAGAACACTAGTACACAGAGGAAGGATATGAGTACCGTTGGGAGAATCAAGTTCACTGTGTAGAACAGTGTTTTACGACGTATCACTATGTAGAACGTGATGTCTGTTTCTGTCGGTTGGACAGGGTAGTTGTTCAGGTAGGCCGGAACCTCGATAATATCCCATGTACCTGACTTCCAGTAATCGGACAGATCCACAAAATTTTTGTTATTGTACAACGCTAAGGACACTTGGTCACCGTTGAAAGTCCACGATCCGAACTTCATTATGCAAGTCTGCTGATCGAAAGGAAAGTACGTCACATCGATCGTGCATGAACTCTGGAAAAAGAAACACAAATATTATTACACGTTTTTGGCAAATCGTTTCAATATAACGCATTTATTACATAGTTACAAACACAAGTAGATGATCAGGTGATTACTGGAATAACAAATTATCCGTCGAGATAAAAAGAAGAATGGAATGTTAGTTACGAATAAAATATACTATAAAATGCAATTCGGAGAAACTCTGAGAAACTGCTGTAACAAAACAATGGACTGAACTTAAAAGAAACGTTCTGGGTGACTTCGCGATTTAATTTCCCGAACGCAGCAAAGTCAGAACAGAAAATGCGTACACGTCAAGAAAATGTTCGTCAGCACACGAATTTGTTAAGAAGGGTTTGAAAGCAAAAGCAAGAGAGGAAAGCAGATTAGATTCTATAATGCAGTGAATATTCCTAAAATAAATTATGGAAATGAAATTTTAATTAGAAAAAGAAAGACCAAAACAGAGTATAATCTGCGAAAACGACGATTTTCAGAGTTGTCAAAGGATAAACACTTTACTAGTGAAATATTAGTGATGATATTAAAAAAAAAGAAAATGAAAGGCGACAAAGAGTAAGAAAAAACCTGCACTTTATATATATATATATATATATATGAGGACGATTAATAAAGTTAAGAAGAAAAATCAAGGAACTAAATTATAAATACTATTTATATATTCTTTGTCCATAAATATATTTAAAAAACAGTCGTATAACGATAAGCACTGATGTACGACTGAATTTTTATTTCAGTGTAGTTTGTTGCTATGGAAGGACCAGAGGCTAAATTCATCCAACATTGTTTCACGCAGAAGGCAACAAATAAGTATCATTATCATAAGATGTAAACATGAGGGTCGGACAGGGCATTACGGCATGCAACAGGACCAGCATATACAGTCGTAGACACAAGTCCGTCAAAAACAGAAGAACGCGCAGTATGTCCTTGATTTCTTGCATAACTGCCGGCCATGTTGTCGGGAACTGAATAAATTAGAAACACCAAGAAGCAAGACATTAAATATTTTTCATTTATACGGCCAGGTGATTAAAACATTTTATGATAATGATGATGATAAGAATAATAATTCAATTCGATTTCATGTTTCGTTATTAATGTGCTGGAAATTAGACAGCACAGGCTCTCAAATGCGAAATAAAGAAATGATTACGAAGTAATTCCCGAATAATAACTTGGTCAAAAATTTAAACTTTAATTAAAGGTTTATAAATATTTCACATTAACTAGGTGTATTTAACTTCCGGCATGTCGTAAGAGAATTACGAATTCATGCAAAACAAAATTCATAGATTGCAATGATTTCAAGCAAGATATCTCGTTCATAACTTGGAAGGGACTTTATTACAACCCAGATTATGAAGATGATAGGAGGTGCGAAATATCCTGATATGCCGGCTGGCTGAAGTTTCTTTGATGATAAGATGATAAAGTGTTGCAAGAGAACAAGTAACACACCAGAAGAACAGTGGGAAGTTTGAATGAGAATACTGATTTGACACATTGCCTAACGGAAAAGCCGAACCTCAGTAAAGGATCACCAACGAATTTAGACAATCGAATACTTTCAGTACTTTCCTTCGCGTTAACTGGGTAAAAATACTGCTTGTGAGAAATACATCTTGCATGGAGATATCTATTGGAAACTGCCACGACTAATATTGCCACCAAATATATAATACAATAATAATCAAGTTACAGGTACTTATTCGTAGGTTCTTTCTTCTTTTTCATTTTATCAGCATTTATTAATAAGTTAGGAAATGTGAACATTACATGAACGTTCCGGTACGTCCAACGTGTTTTTTTTTTTTTTTGTATTCAGATTTTTCAGTTCTTGAATGCTGATTTCTGATACTTTCTTATATACTGCGTAAAAAAGAGGGAAGTACCCTACAAGCAAAGACAACCAACGTAAATTTTGATTTAAAGCCGTTAAATAGTTCTTCGCTTATGTTATGACACAACACGAAAGGTAACTTCGTCGAGTTATCACGACAACTGAAAATTTTATAAAAAAAAAATACCGAGTGCAGAATGTGTGTTTCAATTTGTTCTAAAACTCAGTTTAGCACAGTCTCTCTCTCTCTCTCACACACACACACATATATATATATTAATATGGTAAGGTCTGCTTGCGATATCATTTGTGACACAACTATCTACTGAAGTACTGAACGCATATTTTCAAAGCAGATGTTTATAGAAAGCTTGTGATTCGGCAGTAATGGCCGTGTCCTCTGTTTTTAGTAATTCCTTTTCAAAAATAAAACCAGCTGTGTAACAAAATCTAACGTTAGAATTCGACAATGCTACCTCAAGCGGAAGCCAAGGGAAGCTAACATTCATGTTCTTCCCTTTGACTCCGCTGAGGTAAAACTATTTTTTCGTATTTATAAGTACTAGAAGCTTTGTTTCTTATTTACACTTTGCTTATAATCCGTTAATCTCCGCAAAAAGTTACCCAGCGTCAAACATTAGTAAGTACAATTTTGAATGTTTAATAAGATTAAAATGCTGTAATATTTATTTATTAAATAGTTTACTCTTTCTACGTTTGAATATTCGCACGGCTACAAGTTCACATACATATGTTATTACGAGAATCAAGTTCCTTTCTTAAAGTTTTGGCATAATGAATACCAGAATATAATGAGATTTCAGTATTTAGAAAAAAAAAAAAGTACCAACTTTATATGCGGGTGGGTAAAAGGGTGAGTAGTTACATAAGGAGCCTTTCCTCTAAAGTTTCAGCGTCAGAAGGCTTAGACAGCTTTAATAAAGGTCTGCCTCCGGATACAGACTACTACACAGATGCTTGTAAGTCAAAGTGCAGTGTAATATGTAACTACTGAACGCTGTTTCGAAGATGATGGATTTGACTGTGCTGGAGACTCTTCGCCTTTATTTGGCCAAGAGACAGAAGCAAAAGGAAGGCAGACAGAGATAGGTTATAACGGTCTGCAGCGGGAATCAATAAGCCAGTTTGGCATTCAGAATCCTCGAAGCAAGAAGGCAGTAACTGGGTGCCAAAGACAAGAGAGATTTAGTTGCCGCCCGCCCCTGGAACTAGCATCTTCTATCTCATGTCTCTCCTGTTTTCAGTTTATCGCAAGGAAAGGAAGAGAGAAGGAAGGAAAATGATAGAACGTGGAATGAAAAGAGTAAAGTCACGCCCGAAGTCGAAATTTTTTATCTAGTCACTGGGCGGGAAATTTTTGTATACGTAGGCCAGGGGTAATTATGAAGGAAATGACCCACTGGCATGACGGTATTAAACAAAGTTCAGTAAAGGAAAATTATTTTAAATTGAAATTTATCGGAGCAATACTACTGAGATAAAATAAAGGAAGCGTGAGTGGGAAGGAAAATATTAAAATCCACCTTAAACATAAGTTGTGGTTTTGCGTGGACTACATAAGCTGGTTCTAGATAAGGTTCAGATACATATAGTTTGTAAATACGGTAATGAAAATTTGGGACATACAAAATGCGAGAAAGCACCTTGTTTACTTGAATTGGCTTCTGAAAGAGACGATTAGGTACCAATTTTTTATTCGCACAGATTCATTAGACTAAATGAACACATGTATTACCTAGGGATAAAAAAAGTGAGGTATGAGGATAGTATTAGGTTTAGAAAGACTCTGCACACATTGGTGTTCTAAAGGTAACAGGACAGACTTCCAAAAATTATTAGAAGGGGGATCCATCCAATTTGTAAGCACAGTAAATGAAAATATTGGATTCTTGTGCTAAGGGCACCATTGGGTTAAGGAATATTTGTGCGTTGTTTAAACAGGAAACACAAAATGGAGTGGTTGTGTTTGTACAATAATCTCCAAAATTCGTCTTCGAGGCAGTAGAGTACGGAAGTTCTCAAACTATGTTCCAGGGTATCCAAGGAAACCATTTGAAATGATATGACAGAATTCTTGATTCAGTCATATCATAATCGTTAAAGAGGGAGTTATTTTAATTGCGAATTATTATGTCTATTAATTAACTGTATTTAAAAATACCCTACAAGTATCGTATTTCGCAAGATGGTCACAATAATATTAATTTTAATACAACTACACTATTCCAGCCTCCTGTACAATGGGTACCGGGTCTTTCCCGGTGGTAAAGAGCGGCCGGGGCGTGACGCTGACCCCTCACCCCTTCTAGTGCCGTGTTAAGAAAGAGTAGAGCTACACCTCTACTCCCCCTATGGGCCGTACGGCCTGTACAGAGCCTCAGTGCCTGTACAGGGGTGCACTTTACTTTTACCTTTTTTACACTATTACAGTTACGCTACACTTTAATATGTCCAGCTAGGCCTTCCTTGGTTTTTGATAAACATGACTAATTTCCACAACATTTCATTTTAATATACGTATTTTATAGATCCGAAATTACTTGAAGTCTTTTAAAAATAATAAAATCACAGCAGGAAAAGAAAAATTAGGGAATATGAGAGACAACAATTCTCGCAGAGGATTTGAATTGAATATTAAGTTTCGGAGACACAGGCACAATGTATTCAAATTAAACGTGACACTGAAAACTCCCACTGACGGTCGATGTACTAGTTTAAGTTCGATGGATGATCATAATACAAACTTCCCATTTATCTCAGATCTAAATTCAAGTTGAGTCTTTAAAAGCGGCTTATTGGAAAGAAAATTGGCAAGTCGCGTGGGTCCCTTTTTATATCAACAACCTTTCTCTATGCTGAACACAAAGGACGTTCATAACTTTTAGCCACTATGTTTCTCAGAAAAATATTTCGGTGATTAAATCATCAAGGTCTCTCCATGTCTATCTGCTAATCTGTATGTAATATCGAGTTGAAATGTTTAATGGGTTAAGCGACTTTCATAGGCCTTATAATGAATTTTGTATCACTTGTAGCCATGTGAAAATTTTATAACTTCCTATAATCCCATGCACAGTTGAGAGTTTAATTGAGCTGAAATATTGTATGATAATACAACCCATAAAGCACGCAAATTTGTTAATATAATTCTTTATAACATGTAAAAAAAACAATACGGATATATTGTGAAGTTTCTTTCAGATTTAGGTTGGATGCTGTTAAATAATGAACTATTCAAACACGTGAAGTTTGGTAAGGGTACACATTAAAACGTAACTGTGATTACGAGTGCAACACAATTTGTAAGCCAAAAAATTGTAACATGGTGACAGAGCGAAATTCTGAGATAAAATTCAGCAGAGTTAATGTAGACAGAATTACACTTAAGCACATACTCTTCGCGTAGACAGAAAAGTGAACAATAAAATATTAATCCAGCCGTAAGGCTATTAAAGCGGATAACATAATTTTTTTTTTCTGGGCTCCTTTTCGCTCTTATTCAGCTATAACTTTCTATTTGCAATAAATTAGCGTCAAGGCCAAGAATGTATTTGGAAAAAAAATTGTGCTTAAAGTTGCATAATACGTCAGACCGAACTCAATAATCAGAACGGTTAAAGCAACTAATCTGCAACCTATAAGTCCTCCTTTCAAATCTGGGTCCGAGGACCGTTTAACACAACAAGGGTCTTCCTTGTGATACTTCTCAGATCCTCCAGGGAAATTATGGAATATTGGCTTATGCTAAGCTTCCAATTAATTTTTATATACTATTCAACAGATCTATGTTTTAAAATGTGTCAATGGCAGTGTTGTTAAATAAACCACAAATGAAAAAAAATGTAAAAAAGTAAAGTGATCCCGTTACAGGCCCGGTGTAGTCCAGAGGGTGGGTAGAGGTATAGCTCTACTCTTCCATGACCGTGGCACTAGAAGGGGGTGAGTGGTCAGCAGCACGCCCCGGCCGAACTTATCCACGGGATAGACCCGGTAGCCATTTTACAGGAGGCTGGGTGGGCCCCAGGGCCGGTCTGGACGGGCGGAAAATCTCGTCCCCGCCGGGAATCGATCCCGGACCGTCCAGCCCGTAGTCAGTCGCTATACCGACTGAGCTACCCGACCCACAATGAATAAAATATAGTAGTACCTTATATATTAGTTTTGTTACACATTGTGTGCCTGCACAACTTTCTCTGTAGTGGATATGGTCAAGTATGTCATTGAAAAAGGAGGATACGATTAATACCTGAAAATTATAGTGGACGGGACTGAAAATGTTCACTGGTCACTGAGCTACCTTGGACCATTAATCCCCCTACCTATACTGAATGACTAACTACGGAACTGCTGTTGGAGTTATTTTGGGGGAATGTCCTGTTTTATGTGCTTCAGATCCAGTTATATCGCGGCATCTGTAGTCCGCAATTCTGTTTCTTCTGTAAAAGTGCCGGTAGAGATGCTCGGTCTGGAGCACGGCCATGCTAAGGGGGTTTCGTGGCTTTCCTTAGCCTATCCAGAACAAAGTTAAGATTTGAAATTAAATAAAACGGGCCACGACCTTTTCTATATAATTTTCGGAAAACTATTTTGCTGCTGACACTTGAATACCGACGCAGTTAATGAAAATAACAGGCAATTGTACATCTAGGAATATTCATTGCATTAAGCCTTTGACGGCAAACAATTTACAAAGCCGAGTAGCGTCATAATGTAAACAGACAAGAAGAAAACCGAATATTGGTCAGCGTTTGTGTAAGGACATTATCAAAAAATCGTTAATGATTCTTGGCTCGTATAACGACGACTTTGAATTTCGAAGGTTACGAAGTGTGAAATTGTAGATGATTTGCTTTCGACAAAACTGAAACGAGTTAGAAGGAAGCAAATTTGGTGTACTGCAGGATAATCTACTGACATTTTCTTGGAATAATCTGGAAAGCAATATGATAAACCGCAATCATAAAAACTGTCTTTCAGACTTATGTTGAAATGACAGGGTCACACACACACCGTGGTACTCATACGATGAGGAACTGCGGATTAATTCATAGCAGTGGAAGTTGTCTTTGATGTTAACGTCATTGTCAAATGAACAACACTTGTATTTAAGGGTAATGGTAGGAGTAATTTTATTTTTTCAGGTCACTGGTCACTGAATTTTAGAATTTGCTTAATCAGGGAAAAAATTCACGTAGATGTTGTAAGAATTATGCCCTCGGGCAGATACAGCCCATGCGGAAACCTTCATAATTGAAAGATTAAACCGACGAAAAACGAAAATCTCTAAAAAATTCCATGTCATAAGATGGTTTGGAACTCGCTATAACATCCTTACATACACAGTGTCCGCCACTGCTCCGCCACTGGAGTTGATATAACCTTCTTATAGTCTGCAGGGAAAAGAAATAACAGGACAGTTATTTTTTACAGCCATTAATTTCTTAACAAAGTGACTGAAATAACTGAAGTGACACGAATTACGTGGCGACAGTAAGCTTACTCGCAAAATAAAGAGAATGTAAACGATAATAACATGCTACAGAGACAAAAGAAATAAGAAACACAAAGGACATGAGATGCAATGATGAGGACGCGGATACATAAGGCGAAATTGTATCTAAGAGAGACTAGGGTAGATGGAATGGAAAAGGGAATCATAACGTGAATAAAGGAAATAACAAAATGTAAGCGTTATTCAAGTGGAAGACGGTAGAGAGAGATAACCAAACCGAGAAACAGGCACAAGTAACAAGAGAAAGAAACGAATCGACAAAGAAATTACACACGGAAAAATAAATTTAATAAATTGTTAAAGGTAAAATGTTAAGGAAAGAAGGCAGATACACGGATAGAAAGGGAAGAAGTAGGATGAATAGGCAGGCACGTGAATACGCAGAAGTGAAACCAGCTGGGGAGAAATAAATAAGAAAATCAATATGAAAAAGATAGAAAAAAGGAACATAAGATGATTTCACAGCTTCGCCTTGTTGTGTATGTTGTATTCTTTCTTTTGGATGTTGCCCTGGCGTCTGAATTTTCTGTGTCGACATTTGGGAACACTCTGTCTGTCCCATCTTCATAGGTCGTCTAATCATCCACAAGAAAGCATAGAAAAACATACGATGAGTTGAGCGGAAAAAAACAAGTAAGTCGATAACAAAAGAAGCGGCAAAGAATTAAGGTTGTCCGTAGATATATAGGTATAGCGATAGACAACTAGCTAGTTAGAGAGAAACAGATAAATAAGCATTAAATAATAGCACACCCCAGGCACTTTCATCTATATGCATAAGCACAGTTCTCTGTAACAAGCAACAGGATAAGTACTGTTTGCTACAATATTATTTATATCCATACATGTGTTTACCTGATAAATGGCTGGAGGAACCCACAGCACTTCACCGTTGGGGTAGATCAACACATTGGACTTGTACCGTACTTCGTAGTTGCCATCAGCACTGAAACATGACAAAATGAACAACTAAACCCAGATGAAATAACATTTTTAAGCGTGAAGGATGTTTCAAAATACTGAACTTATTCAAAATTCTAGTATGAATACAGTTTTAAGAGTTCAAAATAAATGTTCCCGGAAATAACAAACGGTTTTATTTCCTCTGTATTTGCAGATGGCAAGTAGATCCCAAAGGTGGAATGATTGCAATGTATTTTATGAAATCTGGCATTTTCAAGTGCCTCAGTTTGAAATCGACAGAAATGAAAAGACTGCAGCCGTACGAAAGTCACTCACCCTTTGCGATAGGTAACTCTGAAGAACGTAAAACTGTAAATTTGTTCTGGAACACTGTGTTTAGTCACCAAGGCTCTTTTTAGTTGTTTATCAAATACATAAAATCTTCCAAACTTACATTACCACGTAACCGTGTTATATTAATCATAGAATTTTAGTGTCTAAACCCTTTTAAGGACAAGAAGTATCTTTTTTATATACGGACTCTGTGCGTACCGCGCAGTGACCGCTCTCCACTTCGGTTATAAAAACCAATCTGTTAAAGATTTATAAGCCAAAATTTACTGTTTCTTCTGACAGTCATACGATACACAAAAATGCAGCGTAATCACCATGCAGAATTTTTGAATGTTAAACTTGGTGGTAAGTACAGTAATCGTTGGCTTGGTAAAATTATGGTGCCATCGCTTTGGTACTGCTTCTGTATAGTGCTTTAGAGAATGTAAACTTTTGATGCTTTCTCATAATATAAAATTTGCGGCAAGCACGAGAAGGTATCTGCAACAAAAAATGGTATCAGAATGAGTTTAGAATTTCATCGGATTTGAGATGGCACGACATGAAAATAAATTTCATCTAATTATCTTAAGAAATATTTAAGACTTATGAAAAAAAGTGTGGGCCTACATGGCACAGAACGTCTCACTTTCCTCAACAGAATTTTTCGTTTTTTTTTCTTCGCTGCGACAAACGTTTATAGATTTGCAATTCAGCTGAGTGCAGAAATGGGTTCGTGAAAAGGGTTTATCGTTTAACCAAAATTGGAAATTCTTCAAAATTTAGTAAGAACTGCCGGTATGTGTCAAGCGTCATAAAAATGCTTCTGGTAGTTCTAGGGTGACGCAATTTCATAATTACGATATTAAAAAAAAGAATAAAAAGAATAACATTTTTTAAATGTGCGCCGAGTCTTTCCTTGCGGGCGTGAAAGCATATTGACACATTTCTATTGTTATGTTTATGCATTCTTATTGTTATGTATGTTCTCTTCTGTATATCCTGTTTCATTATGTTGTTCTATGTATTGTTTGTGTGTAAATGTATACTGTACTACTGCCACCGGGTGTAAACCTAATTGCAGTTAACATATGTATCATATCATATCATATCATATCATATCAAGGTGGTGGAAGAATACTGCTGGGCGAAAAAAACAGACGTCATTAGCTAAATGATTTGTACTCCTCACCCAATATTGTGCGGGTGATAAAATCCAGAAGAATGAGATGGGCTGGGCATGTGGCGCGTATGGGTGAGGAGAGGGGGTGTATAGGATCTTGCTGGGGAAACCGGAGGGAAGGAATGACTGGGGAGACCTAAGCGTAGATGGGTGGATAATATTAGGATGGATCTCCAGGAGGTGGAATGTGGGTATCTGGACTGGATTGGGCTGGCCCAGGATAGAGACAAGTGGCGGACGCTTGTGAGTGCGGTAATGAACCTTCGGGTTCCGTGAAATGCGGGGAATTTCTCGACTAGCTGCAAACCAGTTAGCTTCTCAAGAAGGACTC
>Ga0123355_10012203_pt1 | contig 13301 bp, 19 predicted proteins | sample TergutEmb28metaG_3_FD_89872 | JGI IMG/M metagenome (GOLD analysis project Ga0123355, IMG submission 89872) | Embiratermes neotenicus P1 segment gut microbial communities from Petit-Saut dam, French Guiana - Emb289 P1 | ecosystem: Host-associated > Arthropoda: Insects > Digestive system > Gut ... | reverse complement strand
TTGCTGAACGTGATATATTCACATTTAATGGGGAGACTTTCGCATCTATTTTTAATGGTGCCAATGTTGGTGTAGCCCCTAATCATATCACTCACCCTGAAAGATGGGCTTTATGGTCAGCAAGAGGAGAAAATGGCCCAACCGGTGCTACAGGCCCTGCTGGGCCCACTGGCCCAACCGGTGCTACAGGCCCTGCTGGCCCTATAGGCCCTCCAGTACATTGGGAAGGTAATGAGATACAAAGTATAGCGCCCGCTACAATAACTGTAGACCTTGTGGCAATACAGACTAACGCAGTAGGTACACCGGCAACACCCGCTCCCTGGGGCACTGCGGGGATAGGTCGAAGAACACTTATGATACCTGTTCCTGGGACATCAGGTGTGAATTATACACCAATATCGTTTTTTGATGCGGCGAGTCATATGGGCAATGGAACCGTGCACAATATAAGGGGCCTTTTTGTTCGCGGGCTGACAGGCGGCAATGCGCTGGTAGATCCTGGGGGAATAGGGCAAAACAATACGCTACATATGACACCTGTGGGGATAAGCTTAGTAGTAGAACCTTCTTTATCTACTGCACTACAGACATCAGCCCCAACAGGCGTAACAGGTATGAATGCGGTTACAGCAGCCACAAATAGTACATTTATGGTTGGAGTTAATCCAGCGGGAGGTGCCTCAGCCGCGGCTGCGCTTACTCGATTTACGGTACCTATGGAATGGGCTATCAGAATAATGGTAGTTGTGAATGATATAGTATCTGTAGATTTTGTTAATTATTACAACTTAACTGTTGGAAGATCCACAGCACCTATTATTCCTGAAGTGCTGTTTACTCGCGCAATACACTTCAAACGAGAAACATGTTTCACCGAAGACATGCTCATTAAAGATGACATGGGAGGTGATGTCGCTATAAAAAATTTACTCAAAGGTGATATGGTTAAAACGTTACGTGGGTCATCTATGGTGGAGCATATTCAGCCTACAGAAGGTACAGCAACTATTAACGAAATTCTTTTTAATGACGGTACTATTGTTGAAGGCGGAGATAATCACCCATTCATTGATTTTGAAGGAAAGTTAGTAAGTCCTGCTCCAGAGAACAATCAGTTTGTATCCAGAATTGTTCCTGCTAGAAAGATGAAAGAGCAGGACAGAATGTGGACAGGACAGCAAGCGGCGTCATGCACACGCAGAAGCGACAAAGAACAGGTTATCATGTTTAATATCATCCTTCATGACAGTGTAGCTCACTATGTAAACGGGATGCTTGTAAGCACGTATACACCTCTTTCTCAGCTTATGTTATCACTTCTGGATGAGCCATATATGCTTACGCACTTTAGACAGGACTACTTCTCTGTGTTAAGAGAGACTGTCACTCCACGACAACTCGCTGCGTTACAGGACTACTTGTATATCCTATATTACAATGTGGATGGGGAGCAGTATTCGCATACCGCGTCTGTGATGCTTGAAGCGGGGCCGTTACTGAGTATGCTTTATTATCCACAACCACAGTCAAGGGTTGAAGATCGTATGGATTCTGAGGATGTGGATGAGACGACAAGACAGACGCTTATAGTTTTCTTTAACGCTCTTATGGACGCGGTTACGCTGGAAGTTAAGGCGGCGGGTAATTTCGATAGAGTGAGTAATTGGTGGGAAGACGGAGGGTATGAGCCCCCTGAAGTTTCGTTTATTCAATAATATTTTACGGTGAAGGGAATAGCTGTAAATATAAACCTCTTATCGTATGATGAGAGGAGTATATTTTTATAGGAGTTCTATCATGGCACAATATGAAGAACACAAAGAGTACGCCTCTAAAGGAGTGGCGGGAGCGGGTCTTGGCTTGGGTATAGCGGGCACCGCTTTGGGACTGGGTTTCCTTGGGGGTCACAGAGGTTTGTTTGGCGGCTATGGCGGCGGATGTCACGAAGGCGGGCACCACGGCGGTCATCGTGAAGGTCACTGTGTGTCCAAGTTCGAGCTTATGCAGTCTGAAAGGATTGCCGCGCTCGAAGCTCAGAAGAGCGCACTGATTTCTGAAAGGTTTACTTTGGAAAAATTCGGCTGTCTTGAAGGACAGATCGGTAGAAACGAAGTACACCTTGCCAAACTTGATCAGGCTTTCCGTGATTTCAAGTGTGAGGTCAAAGAAGAGTTCTGTGAAGTGAACAAGAAGCTTAACTCCATTACAGCGACAGTTATCCCTGCCAGTCTTGTGGTAGCGGTACCGCCCGAAACTGTATAAGGAGAGCCTAAATGACTGTGCCTTTCAACCAATTCTGTAGTGTAATGGCTCAATTTGTTGGTGCTGAGATTATACCGAAAGCGGTAAAAGGGGGATTCGCTCAAGCGGCTATGGGTTTTCTTGTAGGAAACCGTACCCCTGAAACGCTCAAACCTATATTCGAGCAACCTATGATGAAGCAGATGGGCATAGTCACCGAAGCTGGAGACGTAGATATAGACCTGCTTTACAATATGTGTAAAGCAGGTTTTAAGGCGGAAGATACTTATACAGTAGACCTTCCTTATCCATTAGGAAGACTTAAACTGGACGCTTCCGACCTAGACAAGATATACCAATCATTAGGAGGACAAGATGCACAGGTGTCTGTCTAAACTTATAGCGATACAGATGGAGCAGCTTGATTTAATTGAAGACTGCTTGAGCCACTATTCCGAAGACTCTGATGTATTCAAAGAGCTTGCCAAGGAGATGCACGGGGTGTATAGTAATATAGACCGTGCAATAAAAGTAATGCACCGTAAGCATGAAATTGCTGACGCTGAAGTGCATAAGATCTACAAAGACATGCACGAAGACAGAGCGGCAAGACTTATGAAAGAAGCCCACATGGGTATTCATGGAGACCGTAGATGAAAAGATTAGGGCTCATACTGTGGCAACTACCACAATATCTGCTCGCAAAGATTCTGCTCGTTATCTATAGACCTACAAGGTATGTAGATGATTATGACAGAGTGTGGTGGTATTGCTCTCGTTTTCCGGGGGCTATATCCCTCGGCTCTGTCATAATTAAAGGTTTTGGTAAAGGGTGGGAATGTCTTATACGACACGAGAAAGGGCATAGTATTCAGTCCTTACACTGGGGGCCGTTATACTTGCTCGTAATAGGATTGCCGTCAATACTGTCGGCAAGTTTCGGTATACGCTGGCCTTATGGCTGGCCTGAAGAACAAGCCGATAGGCTGGGAGGTAATGTATGATAGCCGATACTACAAGTATGGTGAGACAACAGGAACAGGTTTTCGGTAATTTTCACGACCATGTTATTTTAAGGAACCCTGCATGGGATCCTAATATCCCTGATAGACATGAGTTTGGTACGCAGGTAGAACAAAGAACATTTGATGGGGTGGTACGCACAAGTAACGTCTACAATGTTCAGATAGAGTTCTCCCCACGCCATCCGCCGCTTAGGGTGCACCAGTAATGAATGAGCAAACACCTTACCCACAAGCGCAAAGATGGTGGGATAAAGTGGAGCTGAGAACCCAGATGGGGGCTCGATGGGTTATTGAAGGAGGTAAGGGAACACCACCCGAACCTGAATACGCTTACTTTGATGGTAACATCATAGAAGGATTTGGAGATTAACATGAGAGACTTTTTGAAAACAATATTTACTAACGCTTATGTAAAGCGGGATGGTACGGAGATTGCTACTCTAGTGACATCGGACATTGAGGAAAGTCGAAGGCGCAGGGCATGGTACCGCGTATACCGTAATGGAACATACGGCACGGTAAATCAGCTTGCCGCTTTTAGAACTCTCGGGGAAGCGATAGCCTTCGCTCAGGCGGTGTAATATGGATTATATGACTATGAGACCGTACTCTGACGGACAATGGGTGTTTGACCCTCAGTTAAAAGAGTTTCGCAGATGGAAGATAGGAGATACAGGACAGCGGCACACGCCTGTAACCCTTCGTCTTCGTGACGCTGTGAGGAAGAAAGTACCTCCTACACAGCCTCCAATAAGGCCGTAGTGTATGGTAACTCAAGTTATAGAAGCCTGCCGTGCTTGTTACGGCAGGCTTAGGAGGAACGCCCGTGTTAAAAAAGGTGTGCTCATCACTGTTGGTCTTGTCGTTTTGTTTTCCCTTATTAGCGGAGCAGGTACCGGCTTCCTTGTCAACTGCTTCCACCGCCAGCGAAGAGTTGTATCAGATAGCGAGCGATATGTTGAGTTTAGCAGACAAGCTCAACGAATTGGAGAGCTCGTTGGAACACTCGATAGCGGATTCGATTCATTGGAGGGAAATCTCCGAGCAATTACGGGCGAGCTTTCAACAGGCGCAAACGACCTTCGAGGGCTTGCTCTTAGATTACAATCAACAGCATCGGTCGTTGCGGATATGGAGAAGGACATCCTTTATCTTAGGGGGCGTCTCGGTGGGTTTGTGCTTAACAACCCTTATGCTTCTGGGACTAAGATAGATGGCTATAACTACGATATTGTTGTGGATTAAAAAGATAGTCCGTGGGGTAAAAGGAGATAAGACAATGAAACCACACCCTAATCCAATGCCTGAAGGTATACAAGGAGACTTCCCTGAAGATAACATTCGTCAGTGGGGGTGTCATTTCTTGTCTCTTATGAAGTGGTGCGAAGTTGTTCATGGGGAAGTGTTTACCATAGACAGACTCTTAAACATTTATAATCGTGCGGTAGAAGCAAACCTTATGCAACCTAACACACTGGTACTGGACTCTGTAGCGCTTGTAAACAACGTGCTTGGTCGTCAGGAGTATCGTGGTCAGATGAGAGATCTTAAAGAGAGACCTCCTGTGTATGCGGTTTTAGTACGTCTTACCCGTCCGCAGGGGGGTACGCACTTCGTGATGGATATTGAAGGTAAAATTTGGGACACGTTAGACCCCCAACGACCAGCGGCATCAACGTGGCAGTTCGACAGTTATCGTGTATTTGTGTAGCAGACTCGAAAAGTTCTTTCTTGTCAGGGCAGAAATCATCGGGACAGCCGTCTTTATGCCATTGTCTAAAGACGGCTTCTCCTAACTTCTTAAAGCTAAGTTTCATTCCCTTCCGATCTGTATACAACCTTGTCCTCCCAATTTCGACAGGACTTACGTTCAGGGTCTAGGATCATAAGCGCTTCCGCGTATATCATTTCCCACTGGCTATATAATACACAAGTATTTCTATTAAAGCAAGTTTTACAGTTCTTTTTCTTCTTACTCCCTTTACTCAAAACGGTATGTCCTCCTGAATCTCTGCGGGGGATGCTCCTTTACCGTAGGCACCGTAACGTTTCTGCGCGACTGCTTTAAGTTTTGCGTCAAGATCATCGTCATAACCTAGTTCAGATTGGTTGCTATCCTTCTTACTTCCAAGTAATGATATACTTTGTACGGTAAGTTGCCAGCCTTTTACACTTTCTCCCGCTTTATTTGTGTAGTCATTAGTTTCCAGCGTGCCCACAATACCTACAAGTTGACCCTTCTTTAGATAAGGTAAAAGGCTTTCCGCTGGTTTTCCAAGTAGTTTACAGTTAAAGAAGTTTACCTTAGCATAGCTACCGAATCCTGTGTTATTTGCTACACTGAACGTCGCATACACACTTCCGCTTGACGGAAACGTTCTTCTTTCCGCATCCGCAGTTAGTCTTCCTGTTACGCTCAGGCTGTTTAAGTCGCTCATCCTTTGTCTCCTTGTAGTCATTGTTTAAGTTTACAGGTCTTTTACATACCCAACAAACACATCCTTTTGGATGGCTCATGTCGAATTTAGTTTTCATGCTTTGAACATCTCCTTAAAAATTATTTGTTGAGGGAGCACTCCCGCACAGAACCAAGAAGTGTTGAAGTACACACTCTTACCCAAGAACTCTGACCTTCTGTCCAATACCAAAAGTTCAAAATTGCTCCCTAATGAACCCCACATCCTTCCACGCCGTACTCCTTCAAGACTGTTTATAGGAAGCAGTAACGCAAAGCGCATATTAAAACGCCTGTGCCAGTACAAGCACTTATCTATGAACTCATCTTTCAGTTTATAGGGTGGATTGGTTATAATTATATCAGGAGTTTGTCCCATGAATACAGGGTCTTCTACAAAGTCCCTGCCACTTACTTCAAGAAAGTCTCGCTCAGGCAAGCCTGTAGAAATTACCTTACAACCATGTTCCCTTAATAACCTACTTATATTAGAAGTGTCATATGTATCTGCACACTCCCATACTGTCCATGAAGGGTCTATATAAGTAAGTAGAGGTCGTATAGCGTACTCCGGTGTGGCGTAGTGACTGTCTTCGGGCGGTCTTTCGTGCGCGTTTACTGTGGTTGCTACCAGTGCTTCGTTCATACTACTCTCCTTTTCAAGTCTTCAAACTGCTCTTCACTACAGTCCCACCAATTCTTACCAACACCTGCTTCTGTTTTTAACGGTACTGACAACTCTACACAACTTACCATGATGCGATTAAGTTCCTCATACGCTTCAACACCTTCTTTTGTCTGAGGTATAGATACGTTAAACTCATCGTGAACAACACTATGCACTTTAAGCACATTAAATAATCCCGCGTTCCAAGCGTCCCTTATACATATCTTCATAATGTCAGCGGCAGAGCCTTGTATCAAGTAATTTAATATAGCGTAGTCTCTGCCGTCAGGAGGAAATCTATGTAGCCTTCCTCCGACTGAAGCAATACTTCCATGCTGTCTAGTTATAACTTGCACATGGTTCATGGTGGGCTTGATGTATGTCATACGCCTTTGGTATTCGTAAAAATACTTCTTTGCGTAGTCTTCAATGATCATACCTTGTATAGCAGAGGCTACCCTCAACTGCCGCATAAACCGTTTGATAAATCCATTAAGACCCATACCGTACAAACTGCCAAAATTGAACTGCTTTACCAATTTCCGCGCGTCAGGCCAATGCCACCCGAGCATATCTTGTACGAGGGTATGATAATCCACTCCTGATCTTATCTGTTGTCTAAGGAATTCTGCCCCCGGCCCGACAGCGTAGTGAGCGAGCAGTCTGTATTCAACTTGTGAAAAGTCTGTAGAGCCCCATAAACATCCTTCATCAGGGAGGAAGAGAGAACGGATTATATTCCCTCCTGTATCTCCTTTAGATGGAAGTTGCTGTAAGTTAGGTTTAGAAGCAGAGTATCTTCCAGTAACTGTACCTCCGTCATCCTGCATAGCGGGTTTGAATGTTCCGTGGAGTCTGTCACCTACTCTAAAATCAACAAGGGCTGAATCAAAAGTCTTTTCCAGCATGAAACGTTTGTTCTGTAATTCAAACAGGGCATCACTTATGGGGTGTGCTACACGAGCAAGAGAATCTTTGTCTATACTATAGCCCCCAGTAGGGGTTTTGGCTAACTGTGTGTGTAGACCTAAATCAATTAACGCTTGAAGACGAGAGCCCTTTCCTTTCAAGGTGCTCAAAGAGGTTATACCGTATTTACTTTTAAGTTCTTCTAAACCTACAGCAACCTCTTTGCGTATCTTGTCCGCTTCTCCTTGTATCTTATTCACATCAAGACGCACACCATTCTTACGCATTTCGAGAATGAAGGGTATCTGCGCGCTTTCAATGTCAGCTATACCCTGTAGTCCTAAAGCCTTTATCTTAGTTTCTTGCGCCATATACAAATCATATGCAGCCCTACAGTCACCGATACAGTATTCTTCAACAATTGCTCGGGGTATTTTTTCAAGGTTGCTTTTAACATCCCCACCTGTACCGTTGTCTTTCCACCACTTCTCAAGTCCTTCTTCTGTCTTACCTTCAAGCCCCTCACGAGCACAGCACGCGTCAAGGTTGTACCTCTTTTGGTGCTGGTCAATGAGAGTGCTTCGAGTCATAGTGTCAGCAATTTTTGCGTGTATAGGTATCCCCGCGCCGTTCTGCAACCAGTCTGCGTCGTATACGGCGTTGTGCATAATGAGTACATTGTCTGGATTAGATAGTGTTTCTCGTATGGCAGGGTGTGTATGGGGCAGGTACCTAGACTCTTTTCCGTCATAGGTACCCACTCCCAATATTCTACCATCTTTTCTGATTGCTCCATTGCCTTTATCCTTTAAGTTAGGATCAACTGTTTCTATATCTACAGCTATGATGTTACGCACTCAGCCTCCGCTCTTTCTATTGCTTTTCTGATTATAGTATCAGATTCATCTGCTGTACTGTCGGGGCAATTAAAATGACCGTACATAGTTCCATGCCACTGGCACTTCCATACGGTCGGTCTACCTTTTTTTATTATTAAACCTGCTTGAGGTATTATTCCATTAAATTTATCGCACTTAACGCACTGTTCAAACATGCTAACCTCTTAAAATAAAATAAAATAAAAAGCCCTGCACTAGGGAGGGGGTGTCGTGCAGGGCCCGCCTTAAAAGGCTAGTTTCCTTCAACGGCTAACGAACTATCATCAGCTACTGTTGGCGCGGCAAGTAAGAGGGCAGTGCTCTGCTCCCTCGCGGGAAGAACAGCCTTCTCAAACAACTCCTTATTAACCCATCCCAAATCTGTTACGTTTTCAAGCGCAAAGAAAGGTTTGTTTGTGGTCTTTGAAATCTGCGAGCCGCAGGACAAAAGCCACTGTTTAGCAAATACAGGAGCCACCTCTCCGTTAGGGAGAGTCGTCTGTTTTAGCACGGTGTTCCATCTGCGGAACGCTTTCATGCTACCAACACCTGCGGTCATCATTACGAAGCCCGCTCCGGGGTCATCGGGAAGCACCAGCGCATACGCATAGGTCTCGATAACCTTGTTGCTTGTAAGGGGATTAACCATAGTAGGATAACCTTGCTTACCTGCGGGAGGAGGTACCATAGTCACTGATATTCCTTGAGGCTCGTATCGAGCCACAGTCTTACCAGCGGTGTCTCTCTCATCCCACACGATCTTAAAGGCAACCACAACAACCTTTACTTCTGTACCGAGATTCTTTTGTGTTCCTGTGTTAAAGAACACTCCGGGCTCAACAACTTTATTGACCACGCTCTCTGAAGTATCTTGTGTGATTGAAAGGAAGGATGTTGCTAAAGCGTTTGCGCCTATAGCATCCGTACCTACCCCCGCGTAGGAATTTAAGAAGTCAGCACCTTCTTGTCCCGATTGGGTGTTTACCTGACTCGCCCTTGTCCCTGTCTTTTTCTTCTCTTCACTTCCCTGTTCATCCATCAAACTCATCTCAGTCTCCTTAAAATATACTTCTACTTCTATACAGAAGTTGATTCCATTATATCACATTGTTCACCGTCGTTACCAGTTATACCTATAATTTCTTCCCCAATACCTACCCCATCGTCTCCTTGATACTCTTCAATAAAAGGAGTGATGCGTTCAATAACATCAGAAGTTACAATACCGTTTACAAGTTCGAGCATTTCACTTGGTTTTAAGTATACCCACCGCATCTGGGTTGCTGACCTAAGTCTATCTGTGGGTACGTAACAAAGGAACATACCTGAACGAAGCGTGCTTTGTAGTCCTATTTTGGCAATGACTGTGAATTCATCTATCTCAAGGCCGTCCTTGGCTATCCTTTCCACCTGTTTGGTTGCTCCACCTGTCATACGGGGAAGGTTAAGTTGGGCTACGCGCACTATAGGAAACGCTTGTATTCCATATAGAGGAGACATCCTCGGGGATCTACAGCATTTCTCATACATACCAATAGGTGCTCCTTTGATAGGAAAAGAAGTAGTATAAGGGAACGCCTTGTTTGCGTACTTACTCCACCAATCGCGTGCCGCTTCGGTATATGGTTTGAGTATATCTATAAGTATGTACTCAAACACTTTGTCGTTCCTTTCTATACTCATTTGCTCTTACCTCCAACTAAATGATCGTACATGATATTATCTTTTTCTTGAGAAAGTTGGGATCCTTTTACAAGGACACGAGACTCCCCAACCTTAAAATGAAGTTCAATACCGTGAGTTATAGGGCATACAGAAGTGCGAACCACGTTAAAAAATTTTCTCGTGCTGCCATCAGGGTATAACACATTTACAGTTCCCTTCATACATCAAACTCCCCGTCAATACTTTTGATTATGTCAGAGTGTTGTCTTGACCGCCAGTAACCTATCTCTTTTACTTTTCTGTACGCCTCTATCTGAGGTATAAGGATGCTCCACAGTTCGTCGTGAGTGTAACCCATACTCCTACACAACCTGTATCCGGGAAAGAATGTCTCTTGTCTTAACCCCTGCCATCGGTTGCTCGTAAAGAAGTCTTTATTTTCAATGAGCGATATGGCGGCGTCTTTATACACTTGCTTAGTAGGAAGCATCCTGCCTTTACGCTCGTAGAAAGCGGGAGGCTGATGTAGCCATCTATCATAAATAGATCGCCAGTTAATCTGGTACACACTGTTCCAGTTTACCGCGAGAAGTTTTTGTGTGCCGCTTGTGAACATACCCTCCGGCAATAACTCTACACCGTAAAGCAACTCCCCGTATTCATCAGAGTCTAAAGGCTTTACTCTTTGCTTTGTTATGGGAGCTCGTGTAAGACGAGTAGGATCTTTTGTAAGTTTATCAAACACTAATCTGTCAGATAAAGTTTCTTTAAGATAAGCGTCCAACCATTCTCGCTCCTCAAGATTGCTAGGAGCGTCCGCTACCTGTACCAACAAGTGCATAGACTTCGCTCCTGAGTATACTACACGGCACACTGTTCCTTCTTTGAACAGTCTTTCGGCCTCTAGGTCTTGAAGAGAAAGTCTTCTCTTATACAACCTTTCCGCGGGTATTATGCCTTGCTCACTTCTCACAGACTGCTTTATAATATTCACTTCGTCCTGCATTATGAGTGTGCTGGCTACATCCGCTTCAAGAAGAAACGTATCAAGGTACTGAGCGTTTTCTTTTCTTCTATCCGTACATCCGGGTATAAGTTCATTTAGAGTTTCAAACTCTCCGTCAGGATCGTATACAAATCTTTCATTGTACCGCTGTCGCTGACCCATTCTTTTAGGTACTTCTCTAGTAGATGTGTATACGTCATAGATTAAATCTCCCACATCATCCTCACCTGTATCAGGAGCAAGGGCTATTTCTAAAAGTCTGTCTTCACGTTCTTGCGCCTCTCCTTCTAAATCTTCTTGACGAGTGGTAGCATCGTGGAGGCAGAACCAAGAAGCCGGAGAGAACCTGAACTTACTGGATAAGTTCTTGAATCCTTGTGCAGGATAATTTGTATCTGTGAGAAGAACAAGACCGTGCTCTTCAAGCAACCACCCCTTCATATCAAGCAGAGTTCTTTCGACAGAACTATGCGCGTATGCTTTTCCACTAACCTGATCACAGAAAATTAGTTGTCGGCATATAGCAACTCTATCAGTTTTGTTAGATTTTCTAACCACAAACTGCATGGAATTTGGTTCCTGCACGAATGAAGTAAGAAGAAGTTTTTTCTCCTCCCCAGTCTCTTCGTCCATTACACTTATGTCTGGTACAACTCTTTTATGTTCCAGACTGGCTTTTATAAAAGGTGAAATTGATCGTATTATTACTTCTATTTCCACGGCTTCATTTGTGCGAGGAATCTCGAAGCAACGCTTATAGGCCGCCGTCTTGGGGAAGTTCCTGTAGTTGATGCCCTCACAATTCTTGCTGTTCAGCAGGTCTTGCTTGAACTGTTCAATGACTGCTCTGCTCTCAATCAACCCATCACATACTTTATCACCAGCCGCTGTGTAACCATAAAGACTTGCGAACACCTCAGCGGCCTTCTTGCTTCGCTCTACTGTAAAGTTAGGATCAACTTCCATGACCATGAACCTCCGTTGATTACCTCTATCTTCAAATTTTAGTGGCACGTTCTCGTTTGTAGTGAGTACGAAATCCGTATAGGAATCTTGATAGATAGGGTCTACACCTTTATTCTCCTTGCGGATCTTTGTTGCGGTAGCACGGGACTTCAACGAACTGCTTGTATTCCGTCTGTCTTCCTGTGTCTTTTCTTCTATACATATCACGAGGGCATCCGCGCTGTCCGCGTTGAAACGAGCAGTGCTGTCGAACTGATCCGTTACTAGAACATTTTCTTCTCCGAACAGTGCTTTACATATTACTTCTCCGAATGTTGTTTTGCCAGTGCCTTGAGCTCCAACGAATATGGGCACGACTTCAGTCTTACGCGTTGGAGTAAGCATCTTAGCCCGAAGCCACGACAGCAGATAAGGGTAACAATCTCCTCCGATATGCCGGAGGAGAGTATGTATGAATGACGTATCAGCACCAGTTTGTTTCGCAAAAGTCCTAATAGGTCTCGCCACATTGAACGTAGCTGTTTTATCGTCAAAGTGTCCCGTGGGTGTATAATAATCTCTGTGGTACAAGGGCATGTACTTACCATCTGATTGCTCTCCGTATATTCTTGCGTTATTAAACGCCGCGTAATTATCGGTATTCCATACCATACGCTTTGTTTTTTCTCCGTCCTCTACAGGGTAATAAAGTATATTTCTATACATTCTTTTCCAGTCACTTGCCGAAAGTGTATCACCACGATGGTTACAGTTACGGTAGTTGCCTTGAGATTTCATATAGACAAGTAAGTCCATATGATGACTCTTGGCAAACTCGGCGCACGCCTCAATAGAGCCGAACCCCTTCCCGTCTCGTTCTGTTATGGCATACTCTATTTGTCGCATGACAGACTCGGCGTCCCTGTAAGAGACGCCGGTCACATCATCAACTTCTCGGCTGTTCGTATCTTTGAACAGCATACTCACCTCAAATAAAACAAGTTAATCGGTTACTACATCGTGCACCGTAAAGAAATGGATCTGTTCCGGTATGTCTTCCAAAGTGATACGAGCCTGACTTCCTTTCTTAAAACCCAGTAGATCAACAAGATGCGCTTTAAGACTGTTAGTATTGAACTCTGTCTTATTAGCAAAATCAATGCCGGAATTATACAGGGCTTGCATGTTCTCAGGAGCAACTTCAGCATGAGTTTTTATTAAGTAGTCTCCGCCCACAGTACGAAGCCACTGAACAATAAGTTCCCTGTCCGCGTCATTCTTATTAGGATTAACGTAGTGCTTACTCTCTACTCGGACGAAGTTTCCATCCTCATCTTCAAGAGAGTTAAGACCTGCGTTAAGCATAGCTCCTACTACCACGTTTGCTTTGTAATCCTTCCACTGTTTATCAGCCTCTTTAAGCGCAACTTCTTTTTCCTTGACGTCTTTTTCCAGTCTACGCATGATAGCTATCTTCATTTTAAGATCTGCTATAATGCTCGCCGCC
>Ga0123355_10012201_pt1 | contig 13302 bp, 6 predicted proteins | sample TergutEmb28metaG_3_FD_89872 | JGI IMG/M metagenome (GOLD analysis project Ga0123355, IMG submission 89872) | Embiratermes neotenicus P1 segment gut microbial communities from Petit-Saut dam, French Guiana - Emb289 P1 | ecosystem: Host-associated > Arthropoda: Insects > Digestive system > Gut ... | reverse complement strand
TTAATATTTATAAAATAATATATAAATATTATATGGCCATCGAAAAAAAAAAAAACCCACCCCACCTCAGGCTTCGGTGCCCCCGGGGGGGGGGGGGGGGGGGGGGGTCCACAAGCAACTCTTCTTTTCTCCCCAACGTTATGTATTTATATTTCCAAACGCTACACCAGGTGGCAGCGGTATCACTGCCACCTCCTAAGTTTCTGGGTTCGTTTATTGTTTAGGCTACGAGTGAGGAGGAAGAAGAGCACGACACTGACACAGCATCGTGCCAAATTTCGTTAATATAGTCATGCTAATGCGATTCAATAGGCAAATGATGGGAACGAACTAACGCATAAAAATCAAGGGCGCACTCACACATCATCACACAAACACCTAACCTCCCCTTAAGAAAACAAAGTATACACTGAAGAGAAACGGATTAAAAATTTTGAGCTTCTTATTTTCTTTGTTCCGACGGAAAGTGGCATATCCCGTAGAAGTTAACATTTTATTCCTCTCCTCTGACGACACAAAGCCCTGTGTCGATATTAGCTATTCCTTTTTTAAACTGTTTTTATTTTAAGACACGCTTCACGAAGGCGCATGCTGAATATTTTAAACTGTGGTGCAAGTGCATTTACATGTAGACTGTGGTGACGAGATAAACTGGATTATTTGCCTTTTTTCCCTCGTTTGGCACTCGCACTAACGGAACGTCAGCTGGATGGAGGGGACGAGAAGAAAATCTTCCTGTGGTAGCAAAGGCTGTAAATTGTGACTCCTTAAGGATTTGCGCGATGAAGTATATAACCGCGAACGTTACAAATGAACTCTTATTTTCAGCTATACAGACAGCAGAAGAATAATGAATTACGAAATAAATAGCCCCAAATCATAATCACGTTACACCCTGATTCCAGCCCTGTGTTCCCTCGTCGCAAAAGGTTTAGAAATGTTGATGAAAAATGCGGAAAGACTTTAGAGGGAAGGCAAACGCACAGTGTCACAGGTCAACACAGCGAGACGCAAATGAGTACAGACCCCTAATGACACGCCAACGCGCAAGCTAGCACCGACATCTAATAGCAGTACACAGATACTGAGATGCAGACCAACAAAGACGTCTAACGCAGAACAGCGCATGTGCGGAACGCACACGTCTAATTACGTTTACAACACAGGAGACGCAAGCAAGTTTGGACGTCGAATAATAAAGAACAAGATGGGGAATATGAGATCAACCTTTCATGTTGTGCGAGCAACTTCGCCAAAATGTGAACTGCATGCGGGCAATACGAAATGAATGCAGAGAATGCAAGAATAAATATGTGTGTGTATGTATACACACACACACACACACACACATATATATATATATATATATATATATATATCTGGAGTGTGAAGGTTTCTACACACTACACTACGTGCAGTAACAGCATGCTGACAATAGGAAAGATTTATTTAAAATGCAGTTCAAAACCTCGGCTAAGATGCAGCTATTTGTTTGCAAATTTTTTTCCAGATTAAACAGTAATGTAATGTATGTCTCCATAATAAACATCTAATGAGCTTTCAAAATTGTTTCGGTGTTCTATTTCGGCTCTGCCAAGGAAAGGATTAAAAGGCGTTTTCTCATTTCAAATGTCTCCGTGAGCATCATAACACTAATTACGCGGGCCTCACCTACAGTAATGTCCAAAAATGTATAGGGTGTGTTTTTTTTCCTCTACTTGACCGACAAGCGCCGGACCGACGCTTTAGTGAGTTTTTATTAGACTTTCTATAAGGTTCTTTTCACTGCAATCGTTTGTCTGGCTCCCGTCATCAACTATTAACCTTTTGGCGCCGGAATTATTTTTTTTTATTTTAGCACACCCTGTATATAAAATGTGAATAAAACAGGAACCAAATATGTTAGAATTATGAAACAAACTGCATTTTGAAGAGAAAGAAACGGAGGGAGTATATACCATGTTTAAAATATTCAGTACCTGTATTTGTTGAATATATAAAATGCAACGTTTAGCGGTTAGCGGTGCGGTACGACCACCATAGGGGTTAGGCGTCAAAGGGTTAAACCTTCCCGACACGCGGAGTGTGACGCGACGCTGGCAGAGCGACGGGCGGTGCGTTGGGCTGGCGCTTATCGGTCAACCAGAAAAAAAAAAACCCCTAGACGTTGAATACCACAAGACAACACAGACATGTAGCAAAGGAGAACATAGTGAGGTGCAGGCAGACACAGACATCCCCTAAACTCAAAAATAGCAAACTAACGCGAGAGACGCAAGTGCGTCCTCTTTCCGTATTCAACCGGCACCGCAATCGGCTCGTTTGCTTTAAATGCAAAAGAAAAATTCATATTGCTGTACGCGTCCACACAAATTCATAATGGCCAAGTCTATCGTAAACATCAACGTCCTTGTCACGAACAGGGCAGCAGCGTTCAAAAAACATGTTGCTAGGAAGATGCACTTTAAAAATTGAAACAATCTGATAAAAAAGGAGTAAGGATCCGCAGTGGAAGTCGTTAAAAAATCAGCGACAACCTTCCGACTTTACTGCAGTATAGGTTCATCAGCACATCAGCCGGCAGCCCCTTCTATCCATGACTTTGAGAAGTGGAAGATTTTAATGATTACACTCGGTGCAATTTCTCAAACGCAGAGAAGTGCAGCAACCTCTCCAACTCTATGGTAACAATGCTTACCAGATACTCATCAGATGAAGTCACAGCAAGCGCAAAATGTCCGCAACAAGGTCAGTCCAACGAGCTGAAAGTAGTACTTCCTATTTCCAAGCTCATTCTTTACACACGCGTATAAAACAAACGCACAATGGGAAGCCGTGTATATCCATCTGTATCACATCCAGAACTTCTAAAAAACGGTGCAATATTATGTACAATGAATAGCCGTTACTTTTCAGTACGATGAAGCGGCACTTAAGACTTGCGCACAAAATAGTGAAGAATAACATTTACTGTCTAGTTGTGGTAAACTGAAACCTGTGGGGTGAGGAAACGGATTAGGGGAGAAGCAAGAGGGACGTGCAGGGCACGAAGCTGGTACCTGTTTCACGGTGGTAGATGTCAGTGAAAAATACGAGATAAAACACACTAAACCCTCTAACATAACACTTTATTTCTTTAAATGCTACGTGTCTCTTTCGGAAACGATTACCATCACGCGATCTTTAAAAACCTTAAAAATTAAGGTCAAATATTAATATACGCAGGATCTCTCAAATATTACAAAATATTTATTACAATAAATATGCAGTTTTTTATAACATCTCTTGCCAATGGTCGGCTATGTAATCGCTATGGTACTCTTTAGATTTCTTGGACGCTAGTTCCTGAAACACAGGTTAAACGTTAAAAAAAATAAAAATTATAATTTATGGGTAAACGTCACGGTGTTTATTCGAGTAACAGGCATGCCACTTGTCTTGGTTATTATTTCCCGTTGTGTATCGAGGTAAGTCCTGCGCGTACGGCGGATGATTCACTTTATTAGACGCATGCCAAGCATTTATACCCACTGTGTATATATCCCTCACTAGTCACTCCATCGTCCCAGTGCCAGTTTAGCTTTTTCTTCGTATTCAGTGTTTTAAGCTCTTCCCTACCGATGCTTACTAAGAAACTACCACCTTATCACAGTGACGGCGCAACCGACTACTGATACAACATACTATCAAAACCTACACTTTTACTGTAATAAAAATTTTGTAATATTTCACAACTTTCTCAAATAGTAACGTTTAAACTTGAATTTTAAAGTTCTGTAGAAAACGAATAATGATCATTTGCCATCCGAACACGTAGCTTTGACAGAAACAAAGTTTTGTGTTAGGCTAATAACGGGTATTTACGTGATTAAACAGACACAATGGGTTGGATACGTTACATTTAACAACATCAATCCTAAATAAACCGGCCGCTACAACTTTCGCAGCTGGCACACTCACTCTACTGTAGGAGATAAATGTTTTTGGCGCAGACAGTAGTCGCTGAGTCATACAACCTCGACCAGTGAATACCCACCACGCTACCTGCTATTCCTCAAATGCCTTCCAAGTCTCAGTTTACCAGAGCTACACATATGTACGACAACCTTTCTGTACGCTGGTGGTAGAAGGAAAATCCCAAAACACCAATACATATGTTAACTCAGCCCATCCCCAGCGCATAACTGTCACCTTACTGACGACCTTAATAAATCTCTACCCAACGTAACTTGTATCTGTAATTTCGTGCACATTCCTTCTGGGCTTCAAGGGCAGGGAGCGCACAAATGAAATCTCCCATCACCATATTCTGCAGGGTGTGTGTTCAGATCTTGTATCCTGCCCAGCTGCTTCAGCAATAATTCTTGGTACTTTCAGACACTTCTGATCACTCAGTTCGATGGGCAAGTAGTGGTATATGTGTTTCGATCCTTATACCACGAAATGTACCTTATGCCAATGTGTCGAATCGTCCAACCCTCTGAAATTCTTTCAAGGGGACTTTTTAAAGACGAAAGAAAGAATGCAAAAAAAAAAAAAAAAGTCATTTATTTCTCTCCTTCTCTTTCTTTTTTACTGTCTTCAATTTCCTTTGTTCCATTCCTTCAATTATCTGTATTTTCTTTTGTTCTTCCTTTGCTCATTTTCCGCCATTCATTCACTTGACCCACTGTCCAGTCATTCTAGTATTATTTCTGATCATAACCGCGATTACCAGCCACCGCTAGCTGGTTAACCATTCAAAAACGAAATCAACCTGAAAAATATTTCAAGATTCTCAGTTTGTTCTCGGTTGCAAAGCCATACAGTTAATGCTGCACTGCAAAATAACCGCTGTTTGTTCTGAAATCCACATGAAACCCATAAATGCACTCTGCGGAGCGTACGCAAAACTTTTAATGTTAAATCTGGTAGCACAAAACATAACCACTAAGCTTTAAACTGTAAGATCGCGTCAGATCAATCTGTAAACCCAATGTCGAGAGTAGATACACAGAATATTATGTCAAAACGAGGCAGGAATCTGTCTACTCATACCTACAAGGACATTGACAGCCATGTGAAACAGACATCTTCTGACCAATAACGGCTGCTGTATATGGCGCCGAGTAACCTGGTAGCAATTTTCAGTCCTTTAGACTAATTTTGCATCTTCACCCTACCCGTCTGCAATCAGGTGTAGGCATAAGTTCAAACCGAAACGTCGGTAACACTCTACCAGACAATAAAGCATCACATCCCAGGAGACAGTATTCTTTACATCAAATCTCAGAATATCTCCAAAATTCGGCACCAGAACTCCAACATGCGCAGTACGTTCACACATACGGGCCCTTACGACCCGAGGATGGTATAACAACCGGTTATTTCAGCAGCACTCGTTGTTCCCGAAACTCTCTGCTCGAGTTCCAAGTACCCGCCAGAGCCAAATACGGCTGATTTCGTTAATAACTCTTTAGTATGAAACATGTTCTATACTTGAAAAGCACGCGGCCTAAAAAAATGAGTGACTCGCAGCAATTCCACCATAATTGCCGAAAGCCAAATACACTATTGAGCATTTGAGTCTTTATAATCTGATCGTATCAAGCAAGCCCTGTTAGTAACAAAACGAAAGCTACCAACAGCAAATATTAAAAATATTTTAAATTAACTGTCAATTAATGTTGGAAAACGGAAATATTACAAACCACAAACATATCGCTCATTTGCAACAACAGTGTCATAACTCTAAATTTGTGATTTTTCAGGAGAAACGTGTAAAGGTTTTGAAGTACTATAATGTTCTATGAGTGCAACGACGACACAACTGCTCTCCAGCGGCGAATTTTGCAAACTGCGCTATGGCACTACACCTGTTAAAAGTGCATCTGCAAACGTTTCTTTCTATACCAATAACCCAAAACTGCCAAATTCTGAGTTGTGACACTTTTGTCGCAAATGAGAGATATATGCACGTCTGCGTCATATTCGTGAAGTTCCGGTGACGCAGTACCTGGAGTCCTCTGGCACTTTTTTTGACCAAAATGATGATATAATGAATTAATACAATCTCGCATATTCACTCCCATTCATCTTTAACAGTTCTCGCACTCCGGGTGTTTGATCTATGCTGCCGATATGTTAACCTGTAACAAATGCAACAAGCGTCATAGAGGCAGAACACTAACAGCAACTGCTCGGGTACGTGCACGTTCACGAAAATAGGGCAAAAAGAAATGGAGAAATTACACAGTGATGAGGGGTAATACTCCTGTTCAAGTAATGAGCTCATAAAGTCAAACGCTGAAACGCAAGACGCGCATGCGCAACAACTAAATCTAACAATCATACCGACGATCATTTGAAAATCATATTTCCGTACAAACTTGAATTGGATGAATTAAAGCGCTCTTTCATTTTCAGGCGTATTCTAACTTTTAGTCTTAGCGAAGGTTTCATCAGCAATAACAGAGATTACACAACTGTATGATCACGAAGCTTTCTATTCCGTGTATTAGACGGAAAATTAAAGACATAACTGTTAACTGCATTATTCAATTTACCTACAAAACCTCGTAAAATGTTTAAAATGTTACTGTTCATGAGCTACAAGACATGTAAGCATTTAAATTCAATATCTTATAAAGAGATGTCCACAAGTTGGCCTTTGAGCTGAGCATGAAAGGAACTTGGAGGTATGACGACAAACGCAATTTCGAAAATTACATAGTAACAAGGATATCAGCGAAAATCCTAGGGTAGTAAGGACAGTCCTGTGCTTGGTATAAAAGAGGCAACCACAAATCCTGGGCGCCAGGAAGCCCGACCTACTACTTTACGTATGTTGGCGCCTAATAACTGGAGATCCTCAATATGGAACTTGCTTCACGTTAACCTCCTGGTGCCTAAATTGTAAAGTGGCCCCAGATTTGTGGACCCCTCTTACAAAGGACAAATAGATGAATTCCCCTCGTGGAATTTGAATCTCGGTTGTCTAGCCGCTAGCCAGCCACTTAACTGAGACACGTATCGCTGCTCTTGTACAAAAAGAGAAGGAAAGGCCACAGTCATGACGGAGATATGTGCGATCACAGGTACTGCAGCTCGAGTTAAAATGCAGCGTTGCCAGAAACGGAAACTCTCGCAGACAGGGAGGCTAATGCTCCATTCCCCCACGCACTGCAATGTTAAATGTTTTGCACTGACAGGTTCATTGCGATCTTCTCAGTTGCGGGTGTAAGGTACTGTAGAAGGCATAACTCCACTTATTCTTAACCTCGTCAGTAGACGGAGGTGAGGGGATAACTACACGCCGAGCCCGCTTTACCCCGGAAGAAAAACTACCGAGTTTCGAACACCGGACCTTGCAGCCCGGAGCCCAGTCGCTATACCTACTACGTTCCTCCGGCTGTAATCCCAGCTGGAAGCAAAAGAAAACGGAAAAATTGATTGGTGGAAGCCTTACGTAACAAGACTACTGTTACTCTGTTTCTGTTCATTACTTCCGCTTTCTTTTAACGGTGCTGTTACAGATGTGCTAACAACGGACAATCAGCTCAAGCTTCAATCGCTGTGGCCATGACTACAGTGTGTGTTTTCCATGGGCCATAAAACGAAACAATGAAAAAGAAAACGGTAACTCGAACAGTAACTATGTAGAATGGACACCGAGTACACAAGCTCTCTTCAAACAAAGGGTGATGATAAAGGATTTTCTTGCAAAACGCCCATGGGAATTAATCACAAGAGTAGTTTAAATAAATAAAAACAATGCTAAACAGGAATAGTCATTCCTACGTCATAGGAACGTTAGTATATCATACCTGTAGGATCATTAACTAACACCCTTCCATCCACCCCGTCGGCGAACACATGGACGCCAAACGCGCTGAATAGCAAATAACCACTCTTCCGCAAACCCTGCTTCGAAATGGCATTAGAAATTCCTTTTGCCGATAGCCACCGGATCAGCGGCCGCACCTAAAAGGAATTTTCTCGGCATTCTAAAATATACATTAACTTTCATCCGATGCTGCAGGCAAGGCACACGAGACTCCTCCATCTATGTATTTCGTAACTAAAAACTACTTCTCAAACTGCCTAATCACCGTTAGGGCTAGAAATAAAATGTAGTTTAATCAATGACATAAAAAAGTGAAAACTTACCGGGGACATAAACACGTTTAATCTAACATGCATTTTACCTACACGCTGCATAATCATTGGAAGCGGAAATATACGGACAGTTTGTGTAAGCACCGCGCCATTAAAACACAGCAGAAACGCGACATAGTCCCAACGTATTGCATAACTAATGGCTGCTGAAAGCAGACAGCCTCACCCTATGGAAGCTTTATACCAGAACACAACGCCCGTCGTACCTCGGGTAATGAACATGACATCCGTTGTGCCTAAGATCATGCTCTAACATGGCAGCAAAGAAAAATCATGTACGTCTGAAATCGGGTCATCCATCACCTACAGGTACACGGACTGCCTATTTGTCATTCTTAAGTCATTTGAAAATTACAACAACAACAACAGATAGTGACGGCATTCGAGAACATGGAGGCAAAGAGATTATTGGGACCCTTGAGTGACGAAACAATTGAAGAACTGGGAGAAAAAACAAATTTCATAATGGGCATTCAATTAAGAGCGATAAAACAAAAAAAAACCCCCAACGTAAGTTGGCCAGGTGCTCAGTACGCACCAGTCAACAACAAACACGTGAAAAGATTCCCCCAAAATTTTCAGGAGACCTCGAAAAATGAACTACGAACACGTCACGTGAATCGAGTGGCTCTGTGGGAATTCAAAATCCGCATTTCATCGACTGGTGATGAACTAAAGAAATTCAGGTATATAATTACCGAATGCTCCACAAAGTTCTGCGCAGTCAGTCGTCAATTTTATAATGCGATACGAAGAAAGCTGTCTGTAGTGGAGGCCTTCAGTGTAAAGATCAGATTTGTTCTGAGAGACATGAAAATCTAAAAATATCTCAATCAGGTATCAAAGGCTCAATTCAACTCCCGTGCGAGTCAAAACACAGTGGCGTTAAGCTACACTCGCGGGTCAGGGTACGCGCACACGTGTGCCCTGACCCTGAACGAAGAATGTCACCCACACCATAGCAAAGGGTCGGTGAAATTAGGGGTTTCTGAAAATTGCCGGTTTACACATCAGAGGAATATGCAACTGCCTATTATAAATAAATAAATAAATAAGCCAAATAAACGTTTGTAAATATCGCTTCCATCTTGACCTGCACCTGCACAAGGGAAAATGTAAAAGCTCAAGATCCTCTCACGTAATGTTTTCCAGAACACTGTTTGACGGCAACGCGATGTACTGGTATTGGCAGACTTAAACAAGAGTCAAGTAACAATTTTTATTTAGAACTGAACGTACTGTACACCAAAACTGTTACCACATAACTAAAACAAAGCGCTTTGTACCTGCTGTCTCGTGTTTTCTAATGTGAAACCAAAGTCCGTCTCCGCTCAATAGGCACAACGTGGAAGGTTATGAAATGCCTTTGAGCCCACAAATTGGTTAATGTTTAGCCTATTAGACCAAAGCCATCGTCTGGCTAAAACGTAAAGAAGTAATAAGTAACTTCACAACCCACCTCAGTGCAATGTGCAAGTGAGGTCGCACACCTTACAAAACTTTACGGTATATAGCATTCACTTTTTTGTCCTTGTAACATTTTCGACTTTTCCCGTTTGGTCTGTTATTAATTACGCAACTTTTTACTACAAATCCCACAGTTCATATTCAGTTCCAGCTTTAGACTTGCATTAACTGAATCTTCAGTGAATAACCATTACCTTTCCCATTCAAACAATATAAAAATACACAATTGTACGGCGCGAGATTTCACTACGACTTTGAAGTAACACGATATACGGTTACTTTTATATAATTACATTTTTCTAGTCCTTTGGCGTGATAATGGCTTCGGTATAGAAGCCAAAATACGTACCTCGTTACTGTAAACGAAAATAAATTTGCCAATAAAGTCGTATCAACTGAGCGTAATAGTATTTCTGGTCTCATAATACACAGGCCGTGCAAATTTCTCAACTGAAAATTTTCACAGTTCCAATCCGCAGATAAGTTGTCAAAAAATAACCCTGCCATTGGTCCGCTCGTGCAGTATAGCCCCTGAGGAATACTGCACAGTTTTACTAAATATACACACCACGAACTTGGAAGTCTTTTGAAAATCAGAGGTTCTGTTACGCACATACAACTTATCGAAAAAGGTCGAGACTGTAAATACCTATCGAGTACAGGCACCTCTCGACTGCTTCATGACGACAAACTGTTAGAAATCACCGTCACCTAGGGTTTATAACTGCAACTAAAAGAAACGACATGCCGCAAGGGACAGAAGAATGACAGAATTTTAACTCTCAGGCGTGTACTACATACAAAATTTTCGGTTGGCATATGCTAATCGTAAAGCAATGAAATTCAATTGATTACTGTGTAGGCCCACTGGTGCCAGACCGTAGCTACATTTGACGTTACGCAAACAGCCGCAATATCGAAACTCAAGAACCCCACTCTAAGGGACGCGGTGCTAACACAAAACTGACTCCCTAACTCTCAGCCTGGTTAATTTAACAAACCCTTCTCAGTGCTTACGTAACACTGAATGGTAGGTCTGTTTCTGAACGATGGCCTGCAAGGGATGCGGAAGGAAATAGTAATGACATAGCTGAAATTACTGGAGACTTGAAGGAAACCTCAGAGACGAAGCCGGTCGTCTTACACAACCAGTATCCCCGCCACTGCCTCGCCGTTGCGACACACGTTAATGACTACATCTTGTATGTATACCAGGAACAATACCGCAAATATTATGCGAAGGAAAATTATGATACTGGTTACTAATACAACGTAAAATTCACCCTACACATGCCATGAAGACACAAAGCAGATGTAGAGGTACAGCTTCACCCTTACCTACACCGTGGTGCCATATGGTGGCGTGTGGTACACGCCATCCCAGACTAGGTACCCACTGTACAGGAAGCCTTGGTGTACGTCTGGATGGGTACGGAAAATCCCCCCCCCCAACAGAGTTTGATTCCAAGACTATACAGTCCACAGAAAGACGCTATACCGACTGAGCTATCCTGGGTGCCACCAAAACTACCAAGTTAGTTAGTATTATACACAAATACGTCATACATACATAAATTAATTCTTGTCGATTAGGAAACGTCGCTGTCAATTGAGGAGCTTCTTCTCTGCCACTAACTTGGATATTTACATGAAAATAATTGTTGCTTTTTTATATGCTTTGCTCTAACTGGATCGAAACAATGCATGATCTACACGTCGCGCTTTGCCGTACCCAAAACTTCATTTAAGAATATCAGTTGTTGAGGAATTCCTCGTTTACGACGTCATTTCAACCTTGAAGCGTTTCAATCACACGCTCTGAGATAACACTAAATAAAAAAGACGAATCATCAGATCGCTACAAACAGACGACTAAATGCAATTCATATCTGTCGTACGTCACCTGACTTACCCACAAAAGAAATACATCTAGCACTATAAGATCCTTTTCCACGCGTATAATGACTGTAGGCTACAGCCAGATCGAAACGTGATTCGGAACTGACTGCAGTCACATCTGACGATCGGTTGGATGTATACGCTTGGAACAACCTTCAAATGCAAGAAACAAGAACGCTGTATTTACGGGAAAAGTTAACGTACACGATTAACTTTTAAGACGCTGTAAATTAATGGCTAACCCTGTCGCTACATTAATCTTCATTGTACGAACAATGTTTCGTTGTATTCAGACAGTTAGCAGTCAACACCTCCGATTCTAAAAACTTTACCGAATTTTATTTCACACACTTCCAACATTTTTACTGAATGTGTGCTGTGACTGGTTCGGATTAAGGTCAAATTCTTATAAATAACCTACCACATACACCATCATCGGATTTTTGTGTAGCCGAGCATTCAGTGCAAATCGTTTCGATTATCACTCTCAATCAATACCACTCAGGTAACTGGGAAGTGTTGTAACACATTTTATATGACACAATTATTTTGATATCAAGAACCGGGCTTGTTGGGTGTTTTGCTGCTCGTCTACTAAGTAGAGGTAGTACCCCCCCCCCCTACCCCCCTCAACTAAACTCGACCGCTAAGGGTGGCTTTAGATGCGTTCGTATGGAAAAAGACACAGAAAAATGTTCATGGCACCAGGAAAGATCCAGACTTTCATTGCGAAAGCGTTTGGAAGTATCAACGTGACCATTACAAAGATGAAGTTTTCACTGCGCTTCATTCCACTGCTCCAAATGCGATAAATGCCGTGTAATTAACGGCAGGTACTCTTTTTTTTTTTTTCCTTGCCAGATACATCCCCCCGGTTCGATTACCGGAACATGCCAACTATGTGGAAACTCCGGCCCTTTTCTAGTTAATAACGGCTAACGCTAACAGAAACGTCACGCACCTCCTACTTAGCAATTCGACAATGGCGGTTAATGTCCCCCCATACACCAATTACCCCTATGCTCACATGGCGTTGCGACACAAAGATCGCGGTTAATGAACATCTTAACATTTCTGTGACCAATGGTTTGCATCAACACCGAAACATTCGGATCCGGTTCGTACATAAATAATGAGAGTTTATCCAGTCGGAATAAAAAATGCCCTCATTCTCGACAGCGAAATTCCACCCGTCATGTGACAGCGAGCGTTGGACAACCACACTCACACGCGCATACATTAAATTACCGTAATGACTGCCCTTCCGTAGTTAAATAAGTGGCGGCGTTATCGGTGACATGTGTAACTTACTTGATTTTGAGCAGTGTCAGCCTCATTCAAGTGAACAAAAGCTGCAGGTTCCATAATTTTTGTCTTCTGCTTCACGCAGCAGCATGTCCAGCTTTTGATACACAGTATTTATCGTCTAAACAAACTAGATGAACTAAAGGGTCACATAAATGTCGCCTCATTAGTATGGCTGCTCGCGGAATTAAATGGCGATTCTGCGAATGCTGCAAGACAAGTGACATCTAGCGGCGGGAGCATGCATTTCACCACTCAGTTGTTTCGGTGACATACAGTGTAAGGCAGTGATGGGCAAACTACGGCCCGCGGGCCAGATACGGCCCCCTGAAATGTTCTATCCGGCCCGCACGACATTATTCCTAATCTGACGAATAAAAAAGAATACATCCCTGTTCGAACCAAATTATGAGAAACTTTTAGAAATGCAGTCACAGTTTCATTCATCACATTCTCCTTCATAATCTTTCAGTC
>Ga0123355_10012200_pt1 | contig 13302 bp, 6 predicted proteins | sample TergutEmb28metaG_3_FD_89872 | JGI IMG/M metagenome (GOLD analysis project Ga0123355, IMG submission 89872) | Embiratermes neotenicus P1 segment gut microbial communities from Petit-Saut dam, French Guiana - Emb289 P1 | ecosystem: Host-associated > Arthropoda: Insects > Digestive system > Gut ... | reverse complement strand
GAGGGACCCACGACCCGTTCCAAGGGGATTTGTGGATACATTTCTCTATTGGCTAAATTGAAGTTTAGCTACTTTTTAATTAAATGGATAACGTTTTGTTGAAAATAATCGAGGAACTTCTTTCATTGGCGATATGTTTATTTTGTGTTGCCGTTAGAATATCTAATTAAGAAACTTCCTGTACCCACAAAGCGAACGACAATCATTTTATTAAGCTCAAATCATGCAATGCATTGCTATGCATGCTACTGGTGTGTATTCGTAGTTATCTAAAATAATTTCTGAGATGTACATTTTTAATTTTGGATACTTGTCATGCGCAAGGCTGTAAGGATCCGTGGTTATTTTTCGAAACCGAAAGGAGTCCGCGTGCACAAGAGTTAGGGAAACACTGAGCTATGTCACACTTGTGTTGTTGCTTTTCACAAATGTACAGCAATGCATCGTTGTTACTATTATTAAGGCCTGACATTTTATTTATTTGACGAACTTAACATCTATATTTCTATGTTGGTACTGTTGTTGTTAAAAGTTCCAGGCCGCCGATGCTGGTGGTCCTGCATTGTAAGGCGTAGGCCTGAAATCACTTGATTGCTGAGATCACGGGTTCGAATTCCGTTGAGGACGTTGGTGTTCATTCCTTGACTTTTGTGTGTGTGTTTTGTAGGTAGCTGCATCTGAGACGAGCTGAAAACTCCTTCCGATGAGTCCTACTTGGTGTGTGTCTGTGTGTGCTTGTGTGTGTGTGTGTGTCTAATTGTGTGTGATCTAGACACCTCAACACTGATGGCGTCCTAAACCTGAGTTGGGTTGTGAGCCACAGAAAAACAAAAGAATGTTTCAGACACTCGATATACTTTGTAATTTGTTACTCAGAAACCACACTTCGCACATAATTTCTATAGTGCCTACACGTCCACGTTCCAAATCTGCCTACCTAAAAGAATTCATATTCCTAGTTATAAGAAAGTAATATTAGGTAATATATTTGCAAGATTTTATTTCCTTAATTATGTATCAATTTAGTAGAAAGAAGAAAAAATCCGTAACAACACTGGAACGCTATGTAAACTAAAAGGAATACGTCATTAATTATTACGTCACACTACAAAACAATTTAATCTAGGTTATGTGGCGCCATATTAGGTAATTACGTATAATCAAATGTAAAGCAATAAGAATTATATATTACGAGTGAATGTATGTTTGCCTATCTAGGCTATCCGTCGTACAAAATGCGTCGTATGCGAAATATTATCCTGTCGAAAAAATGATCAGTAAGTATTCTAAAGCACTGTTTGCAGCATATTTATGTCTTAATATCACGGTATGCAAATCACATTTTATTTTTCACCGTATTACGTTACATCACATACGGCCTGTTTGGTTCTCCCATTTTTTTCGGTACTTATCTCGTAAACGGCTCGATTAAAAAAAGAGTCATGAATTGGGCAATCTAATTTTATCTACAGTTTTTTTTCTGAAACTTTTTATTCTAAGAAGAACTCAGCTAGATATTGTCATAAACTTGTTTAGGCTCTCATGCCAAGTGATCCTTTTCTTTGTCTGATATCAACCAAACTTTAATTTCCTTGACGGAGTGCATTAAAACGCCCAACACAAATTTCACGTAAACACGTTCAGTGGAAAGAATATTTCCTTTCGGAAGAACAGAGATACACAGACATAAATACGGCAAAATGAGTTTATCGTAACAAACAAGAGCGACTACATCTCAGCATTTTGTCCACACAATTTATTGCTATGTTCTGCATGATTCGCAAAATACAGCCTTTTTGTTTATACAACGATGCCTTTCTAAAGTCAGCACACTTTTTTCTCTGGGAGTTAAGAACTAAGACTTCATAAATATTGAAGATAAGTTTTAATCGTCAAAGAATTAATCTTGTACTTGAAAATCACTCAAAATATTTATTGTGTTTGGTAAAATAATGGGCTTTAAGTTACACGCACTCTGATAGGTCTCGTAAAGCAAGGCCCTAATTAGAATACCAAAAAACCTGAACATCAGATTTTATGCAGATGAGTTTTGCAGCAAATTTAAGCAATCCTGTATCACTTATTGTAATTAATATTAGCGTTATCAGTGCAGGAAAACAATACGACTGCGACTCCCACCATCTTCCAACATCCATTTTGAAAATAATTTTATTTCGTACGAATACAAATGTGTTGGCCTTGCGGTCTTTCTAAAAAAAAGAACCTTCTTTCAGCAGCCCCTCTGTTTGGTTCACACTACCTTCTCACTACCATTCCAAGCAGGAGTCGGTATGCTGTCTTATTACCTAGTGAGCCAGCCTCTCAATGCGAAAAAAATTTATTTTCTTTTCCCTCTCTGTTACATATGACTTCACTTCAGATATCTTCTTTCCTTCAAAGGTGAACATCTTTCGAAGAAGTAGGGATTTATGTTGTTTAAGAGTACACGTTACTGACCTATTTCTGTGAACAATATTCTATAATACAATTTCAGGGTAGCTACATTTAAAACTGTCAGACACAAATTCGGTGTTTGAACAGTAACAATATGTGTAACTCTTTGAGTAAAAGGAACAATTGTAGTAGATTTTTTTGTCAACGAGTCTACCTCTATACTTATACAAAATTTGACACGACCAGTCCAGCTTTTCTTTAGTTATACCAATCAATTCAAAACACAAATTTTGCTTGGCAACAGACTTTTGTCTGTACAAAGAGCTCGTTGAAGAGAAAATTTACTGCTCCTGCTGGAAATCGAATTCCGGTCGCCTAGCCATGACCCTGTCACTGAGATATTCGGCGATCTATTAATAAGAAGACAGACTGCATTACCGGCTCTGACGTAACACATACGTGTACTGACATCAACTCTGCGATTTACGAATCGTTATTATAATCATCATGAAACGTATAAATTAATGCTTTCGTAACTGACTGCTTGCAAATACTCGAGGTGTACAGTTGGTTTCTAATAGTTCTTTTCCTCCGTCGTCCAGAATTTCTGTGTCCCTAGACAATCGAGGAACCATATTTCGATTTCAGCAAGGATAAAGTTTTACACACTCCAAAGGGTGCAACCCTGTTGGGAGACCAACCCAGGCAATGAGCAAGGGGGTTTCTTTTTCCGGATGTAAAGCGGCTCGTGTGTGAAGCCTGGAACTCGCCTAAAATAAGAACATTTGAAATTCTACCTCCACTTTTTCACAGGTCTTCATGGAGTGCATGGGATATATTTAATATTACTTCAACACGGTTTATAATCAAATGCCTGCGTCGGTATTCTTTTTACTGCCATTCTGTACGGGTTTCAGCTATGTATCTTGGTATATTGTTATCAGAAGTATTCACAACAGTGTACAACACTAAACACAATGAAGAAAGGCGATACTGGGAGACTACAAAAAGATTGAGAAATTTTTACGACCATTATTAGGAACTAAGAGGTCAATGTAGTTCGGACGCTAGGAAGACGCTCTTTCACGTATTAAAATAAGAATATAAGGACAGTCCTATGCTGTCATGGACAGTGTGTCCCTACGCTGTTATGAACAGTGTGTCCGTATGCTTTTATGGTCAGTGTTTCCCTATGCTGTCATGGACAGTGTGTCCCTATGCTGTCAAGGACAGTGTGTCCCTATGCTGTCATGGACAGTATGTCCCTATGCTGGCATGGACAGTGTGTCCCTATGCTTTTATAGACAGTGTGTCCCTATGCTGTTATGGAGAGTGTGTCCCTGTGCTGTTATGGACAGTGTGTCCCTATGCTTTTATGGACAGAGTGTCCCTGTGCTGTTATGGACAGTGTGTCCCGATGCTGTTATGGACAGTGTGTCCCTATGCCTATTTAAGCGCCACTTCATGAAGACCATTCAGTCTTAATTTCGGTTGTAGACGTTGGTGAATGGTCAGCTTTGTGTCATCACTGTTAATTTCCCCACAGGGAGAGAGCAATTGGATCCCACTGAAAGGGTTGTGTGGGCCCCTGTGCCGTCTGAACTTTTTCAAGAATAGAAAAACCTCTTGCACGGAATGGAACCACTGTTTTCCCCATTCATCTAGTCCAAAGCCGAAGTAGTAAACGACTGGGACGTCCCAGTTTCTTGTTGATGTTGTGTAACTCTTTCAAATGTCAATTTCAACGTAACATAAACAGCTGCTGTAAAACAAGCCATGCAATCAAACTTAACACGTCCATTTAAGAACAGCTCGAAACGTTTTCTTGTCATATATTCTGTAGCTATCCAGTGACAGGCCGAGAGTTCTAGCGCTTTGATCAGAGTCCCATTCCGCCCGATGCAACTTTGTGATTAGAATGTTATTTATACGTACACCACGAAGTTCCGGTTATGTGAGCCTGCAACTGCTGTAGTGCAGACGTCTGTGTATGTGTTAAACCGAAACCTTATAGCTTAGTATGGATTTGGAGTGTTGTCTCATTCAATGTGTTGTTTACAGCAGTAGAAGTAATACACGTGTATTACATTCCACGGCTCTATCTAGTGAGGATAAGATCCTTTGTGTTTGTGGAAACAGGAAACTATAACGTGTATCAGTTTTCCTCCGGCAATGGTAGAATTTGATACTCTAGCTTCCTATGAAGTGTGCGTGTGTATTCAAACTGTTACTTTCAGTGGCCTGTTTAAAAAATATTTGCTTGTTGCCACAACATGAGCATGTTTCCATTCAGTCATACGCTACTACAGCACAAGAGCCTAGTGTACCATTATCCTGGTTTCATTTGAGCCCCTCTCTCTGGAATGAGATCTTCAGTGGGAATTTTGTTTGTAAGTATTTAAACAAACGTTCCTTTTGACCTGAATATATCAGCAGGCATAAACCTTCTTGAAACAGGAGGTAGTGTTTGGCGGGATATAAATTATGCATTGGAGAGTGAGACCCTCACACACCATTTACTTTTGATATCTTAAATGGAAAGACAACTTAGCTCACCTAAGCCTAGACGGAAACGACAACATTCAAAGGCATCTTGAAGAAATGAAATGAGCAGTCGTATGATTGCTCTGTCTCCGGATAGGGTCCAATGGCGAGAGTTAGTAATCCCTGTAATGAACATTTAAGTTCCATAAAATGCCGTGCATTTCGCAGGGATCCTGCTACACACAGTGACTGTGTAAATGAGTGGGTGAATATTTGAGGGAGTGAAGGGAACTGAGATGGGAAGTATCGTAAAGTGTTTTCTGTTAAATGCTACCTTCTTCATGCATATATTTGAGACCATTGTGACTTTGTTGCTTACTGAAAGACTTTCTTCGTGTTTCTTTACTTACGTTTCAGTTTTCTTTCTTACTTGTTACCTTAGAAATAAAAAGTGGAGGAAAGTTTAGAAATGTACTTGCAAGAAAAGAACTCCAGGTAATACGCAGAACATTCGACTTCTGTGAAATGTCTCAGTTGTGTTGTATGCATGTTGACCTAGAGACCACAGCTACATAATAAAAGCTCATAAAATGGCATGGTCTACAATTATAAATATGTGGGTCTGAAAATGAAAGAAAATGGATTTTAAGTTGCAGACCTGAGAGAGAGATGACAGATTTTCAATTACGGTTTCAGGAGGAAAACCACCTAACAAATTGGAATAACTTTAGGCTATAATTGTTATTAATTTCGTAACAAGCTTCTAAACAAATTTTTAATTTTTCTATCGCGCACGTCTAACGAGATATACGCTGGAAATACATTATACTTCATTTAAATGTTTTCTACACAGTGACCTTCGATTTCTGATATCAGCGGTTATCTTGGCTGCAAGTAATCTGAGAAAGATTAATTGTCACTTTAGGGTTGTCAGTTGTTGATAAGAACTTCATGTAGTTAAGTAAACACAAAGATAAAAGTAGATAACATGAATAAGTATCATTTTTTGTAGCAAAAACCCAACTTGAGATTAGACCGCCTTATTGTTGCAGTCTCTAGATCACACACAATTATACACACACACACACACACACACACACAATTACACACACACACGGTAGGACTCGTCTGAACGAGTGATCAGTTCGTCACCAAGGCCGCTACCAGCACAACACCCAAGCCACATAAGAGATGAACTTGCGTGCCCACAGGGGAGTTCGAACCCGCAATCGCAGCAATCAAATTACGTCAGACCTACGCCTTATACCCGCACACCGACCGGGATCGGCGAATAAGTATCACATTCAACTTTTAATTTGAATTTATAAAGCGGTTGATTTGGGATGCAAAGGACAGAACTTCATACTGCAGGCCATCACTACGCTGCACCATTAAGAATAACTTCGGGGTTTATAATGATTCGTTTAATGTTACCAGGGGAAGGTAATATTTTGGAGAAAATGCTTCTTGACTTGTTGTTTATATATGCACCTACAGACGGCAACGCCGATTGCTTACAAGGAACAGGCAACCGCTGTAGGGGACTTGTTTATTATTCAGTTGCATCGTGATTGTTGCGAAATGTGTGCTCATTGGACTGTTTGTGTGTGTGTGTGTGTGTATGCTTTATAACAGTATGATGAAACTCTTACTGAAGGTCTATAAGCAGACGGTTTATTCGAAAACACAAATATCACCGATATAATGAAGCAATGGTTCTTCGCGTGCAAGATGCTTGCTCGAATACTCACACTTCTAACAGATCTTCATCAGTAAACTCATGTTGCTTCATTCTCCAGTGTGTGAGGAAGATGCCAGGTTGACATGAGAGTAATTTCTTGCTATTAATGGCTGTTCTTATGTATTATAGGAAATATTATGGAAACAGATATATGCTCTATGATAGTGTTTCTTAACCTTTGTGAGACCAAGGCCCGGTAAATTCTTTTTTCATAAGACGAGGGCACGGTCTCAACATATTTACTCGTAAATACCTTTCCATTTTTTAAGTTCTTGCATTAAACTAACATAAGTATCAATAATTAATTATGGCATAATCATAAAGAGTATTAGTACACTTATGTATACGGTTTGGCATGTTGATAAATATAAAATTACATTTAAATTAGTTATCAATCACTGTGGTAATGAAATCTTGTGGCATATTATAGTTTCCTCTAATTTTTTTGACACATTCATGAATATTTTTCTCCTGAGAATATTTCCACTATAAAACATTTATTCATGAAAATTGCTTAGAAAACTAAAATGACAAATTCCAGGAGAACCTCTCGCGGCCCCGTATAATTGATGCCAGGGCCTGGTACCGGGCCGCAGCCCGGCGGTTGAGAAACACTGCTCTATGAAACAATACGTTATTCCACGTGCCCGTGCGGAAAATATACGGCGCTTCCTATCGGGAAGGAATCTTTATCCTGTGTCTCAAGAAGTGAATTCAATAAAAATGACATAGTGGAATGCATCCAAAGAGTATAAATTCCATTCAGACACATAAAAAGATGCAGTGAATATGCCATTTTCGCGAAAGGTCCTCGTAGATCTGGAAGTTCATTTTAAAGCTTTGTGTAATAAACTTCTTTGCTGAAATAAATTAATTCCCCTATTTCCTGTATCCTCTTAAGTCCCTTTTGAAATTATACCGTCCTATGCACTGGAAAAGAGAAAGAACAGGTTCCAGCAAAATAGACACTGTCTACAGGAAGCCGGTTTTCCACCTGTAGTAGCAACATCTGACAATTTATCTTTCTGCATATCTGAGAAAAATTATAATTTTCTTCGGTTTAACAGAGAAACAAACCCTGCTTTTTATTATATGCTGCAGCAGTATTGCGTCTACAGGTACTAATTCTGCTGCTAGTCGAAACACATCTTCTTATGTCACTGGTGAAGAAACAGAAGTTAACATGTCGCAAAAAAATAAGGGGCTCAAAAATTAATATTAAAGGGACGAGGAATGACAATGCAAAAAAGAAAAAGAAAAAAGAAAAAGAAAACGAAAAGCCTCCGTCAAAAACCGGAATTCAGAAAGACAAAAGGGGGCCATAAACCTGCACATAGACAGGGACAGGAAAGCGGTGAAAAAAAAGGAAGGAAAAGGGAAAACGTTTATTCGAAATCCTCCACTGATAAATAGCTCCTCTAGCGGTCCAGCGAGGACTGGAATATGATTAATAACAATAATAATAATAATAATAAGCTGTACTGGAATCGCAGGACACTTACGGACAAAACAGTACCTTTTAATAGACCTGACATAACTTTTATGAACAAGAAAACAAAGAACACCTTTTTGATAGACATAGCTGTCCCAAATACACATAATCTCGCCAAAACAATAACTGACAAACAACACAAGTATCAAGAACTGGCGAATGAAATATGTGCTGTGTGGAAGCAATCCCAAAGTCGTTATCACAAAGTCTAACAAGATTTAACTTGCACCCGAATACATGTATACAACTGCAAAAATCTGTAATTCTTGGCACATGTTCAATTGTATGAAACTTTTTAACCTACAAATAAGACCACGGAGCCTAATCCTGTTGATTACTACATCCCGGAATAGGGAATATTTCCCAGCCAAAGCTGAGAAGTGATAAATTCGGAAATAATAATAATAATAATAATTATTATTATTATTATTGTGTCGTCTGCAATGAATATGTTTACAAAAAAACCCTAAAGGTGACTGGATTCAGTTTATCAATAATAGAAAATTGCTACATGTCGACTTTATTTTCGGTATTGGGCAATGCACCACGTGTTAACTGCCTTTGCAAGAAGTGTCATGTCATGAAACGGGCACACTCTTCCGATATTACTTTTTTACTTAGGGTTTTTTTAACACAATTTTCAGTTATCTTAATATGCCTGTAAGCTTACCGGAGCCAGTTACGTTATGTCTACATGACTTAGCTGGTAGTGGCATCTTTCAAAATACAATGTGCCACCTTCCCTACAGAATCGGGGGAACACGCCAGCTGTGAAAGGTCTTGTTGCAAGAATATTCCGCATTTCTAGAGCACTCCGTATGATACGTGATTACCCCCGTGAAATGCCCTAAATATTTCATAATGTCCCAGCAACATTTATATATTTAAAATTTACAGTACCTCTAACACTATAAGTGGGCTATAACTTTAAGCGTTATTTACCAAATAAAACAAGGCCGTACGTAGATACAACGGCCGTCCGTCCATTTTTTCTGCTCATCTATCACCTAATATCAGGGACTGAACAATCTGTCAGGTTTCAATGACGTTCGATACAGGAGCCCTATTAAAAAAATTATCGCTCAAGGTCGAGTTTCGTGAACATCTGTTCATTAACAGTCATATTTTCATTAAGGCCTTAAATGAATTTCAACAATTATTCCCCTTATATCTCGACCTATTTAGTGACTGTATATACCTGCAGAGAACCCTTCAGGTCATGTGGCAGAACAAGTGTGAGTCTCATGAAAGTCCTTTCGGTGACAGCCGTAGCTTAATGAATACCATAAATGAAATTTTGCTCCTTTGTCTACACTTTTGACTTGATTTGGAAAAGCAAGACAACCAGAGCTATATTTTTCTTACGCCCACAAGCCTACATGGCTTTCACAGGGTAAACCTCATTACTTTATACAAATTAATATTCTACAGACAATGGTTTGGGGACTGAGGTGGCACAATGGTTAAGGTGCTGTGCTACAAATCGGAAGGTCGCTGGTTCGATTCCAGAAGGTCTCGTTGGAATTTTTATTGACATAATCCTTCCGATCGCACTATGGTCCTGGGGTCGACTCAGACTCTAACAGAAATGAGTACCAGGAACATTTCCTGGAGGTAAAGAAGGCCGGTGCGTAGGGCTGACAACCTTATCACCATCCTGTGCCGTTTTCATGTAATCTGGGAACCTTAACTTCCTGGAAACTTCTGGGACACTCCAGGCCTGTAACGGGACTGCTTTACCTTTACCTTTACAGACAACAGTTTAACACCACTTTTCTTTATTTCTGTCACCTTGGTAAACTGAATTGGTGTGAAGCAACGAAATATCAAAGAAATGCTAGCTAAGAAACTAGCGTACAGCGACTCCACATCTTACGACCATCCCTCTTACGTCCAACCCGCTTACGACCAACAGTAAGTTGCGACCACAATTTTCTAAAGAAAATCTGAATTCAAAATGGTATAAAATGTCATTAAAATTTTATTTCGAACCACGTTTCGAATTGTAGACACGAAGTGTTATCACAAAGCTTGTTATTGGGAAAACGTCCATTCTTATTATTGTACAAGAAAAATTACACCTTTGAGTTCCTCTCGACCTGCGGAAGGTTGTACTTTTCATCTCATTTCGTAACTTCGACTTACGACCACGTGTTCGGAACGTATCCTGTTTTTAAGTCGAACAGTAGCTCTTCTCCAAATACCATAACGCTTTATTGTGAAAACCCTTAAAATCGCCGCCTCATATCAGATCGTGTGAAACAGTTTAAAAATTACACCACTGTAATATTAAGAAATATGCGCTAAAATGTTGAACACCCCGAGTGACCTTATTCCAAAACGAACACTCAATTCACTAACGCCTGTGTCCACAGTATATACGAACCAGGCAGGTATTGCGGGAAGTATTGATTTTGTATGTGCGGACGCCCAATTACGAATCACATGGAAGATGTTGACAGGTACGAAGCAGCTTTAAAGGTAATGGCATTATTTGTCAGATAGGGTCAGTAGGAGCTCTCGTATCCTCGGTCACAGAGACCAGTGGCGGCATTGGCGTTCTTGTTAAGGGAAACAAAATAATATTTGTATTCTGCCCGTGTTAGCTGAGACAGTACATTTGTTGGAACCGGTGTTCTCGTCACAACTAAATTAACTCTTCACCGGATACTTTATTGCCTAAATAAAAGAGAAACATTTTCGACAAATACTTTAAGGCACAAACATAATGCAGTAAAGTGCCGATTATCCTAAGTAATTTGGATCGAGGAAGTTCGGTTAATCAGACTGTTCGAATAATCAAATATGCATGAGAATATTATCGTAAAATCCTGTAATTGATTTAAGAAATTGTTTGCAAATGATAGCCAGCACGCATTGAAATAATGATTATACTAAATTTATTTTGAACTTGCTTAATTTTTGTACATAGATTCAACAATAAATCCACACACTTGTACAAAAAAGTAGATGTCAAAGTCACGGGAGACTTGTGTGTCCAGGCAATAGCTGAAGCAGCCGACATTCGAATGAACTCCTGTAATGCTTCAACCGGCTTAGTGACATTCAAGTACAGTAACCAGTATTTGGAAAGCACTTGTAACTTTTTTTTTTTTACCAGCGGTGTCTCGGGTAATTTTCGGTTCGGACCTTTGACGTTCGGATAATCGACGCTCCACTGTATTTTGAACAACTGAACAAGCACGGAAATATCCGTCTTTAAAGTATGCCCACATATATTTTACACATATGTTGTGTACAAACTTGTGGAAAATACAGTCATAATCAGAGCCAGTGCTAGGAGTTAGGGAGTAAGGCAGCTATCTAGAGTGTGGTTCACATAGGAAAGCTATAAGTGACCATTTCTAGTATTTAGTGCTATATTTTTAAAATTTAATGTTTTAATATAAGAATAGATTTTTTTGTGGCATATGCATGCTCATTTTGTGTCAGGGTAAGAAATTCTACGTCATTTCTTTGTGGAGAGGTCTTTAGGGTGTACAAGCGCTTAGTTTTTATGTTAAACACTTACAGCGCAGTGATCATTATATATATGATCGGTTATATTGTTTAAAAGGTGTTAATTTTCCCTCACAGTAGATTTATTTGTTTCATACCATTCTCAAATCAACACTGCTTTTAACCTAAACAGCATTAACTGACTAGTGTTTAATCGGAGAGCTGTAAATAATGTAGATAAATTTAAGTCCACAAAAGAAATCCAAAAGGTAGAGGCCTTTCTCTCAAGATAATACTCCTCAAATTTCTAACGTCTCACTTCTCCTAACATATTTATCAGCAAGTCGAGAGATCGAACCCTGCGAAGTTTTAAGCGAAGTGATGCCGTTACTGAAATCCCCTTCCCGAAATAATGTGTCTTTGTCTTTAGTTCTGAAATGGCATTTGTCCACTGATGATAAACCTGTGTTGTTCGGGATTGATAAAGAAAATAGGATAGGCTATTGAGGAGAACGTACTGCACAACAATAATAATATGACCCCTTGTACATTTTTTAAATGATTCATGACCATGCACTACGTATATCTAATGAGGTATAAACAACAAGGGCATTTACAGGTGTGTAGATTTACAATATAATAAATCCACATATCAGTAAATGCCCTTGTATACTACTTAAAGCCGAGGTTTCTCTCAAATGTAATGCGTGATGGTCACGTGTGCAGTTGCTCAACTCTCGTCAGATGTCAGCTACATACTCCGTTAGTACAGATTAGGACGGACAAATTGGGACTTGAGGGGGGAGGAAGCGGGACAAAGCGGAAGGAAATGAAACCAGGGGTGTGAATTCAGTACCCATTTGAATGTATAGCGAGTCAATAAAAACACCGCTCCAAAATAATCTGGAAAAGAGAATAGTTGAAAAGAGATTTCTGTTAGGCATACACAATAAATATATTTTGTACAGATAGTAGTCGGGGACCGCGGTAGCACAGTGGTTAAGGTGCTGTGCTACATATCGGAAGGTCGCTGGTTCGATCCCAGCTAGTGTCATTGGATTTGTCATTGACTATGTCTCTGGGGTCGACTCAGCCTCTAACAGAAATGAGTACCAGGAGTATTTCCTGGGGGTAAAGGCGGCCGGTGTGTAGGGCTAACAACCTTACCACCATCCTGTGCCGTTTTCATGTAATCTGGGAACCTTAACTTCCTGGAACCCTCTGGGCCACTCAAGGTCTGTAACGGGACTGCCTTACCTTACCTTACAGATAGTAGTCGGTGAAACATGTTGTCTTGCCAGGTACAAATCCAAACCCACACTATCTCCTTTCCTTAAAAACCTTCTAAATTTCAAGTTATCATTCACAGACAGTACAGGCCTAACTGAAATTACGTTATATAAACAGGAGGCCTATAGACCCTCAAACAGCTGCCTAAAAAATTTTAGTTTTAAGTCTGATCTTCAATATCTGTGGGTCTGAAAACTGTTTCTAATAAAGACAGGAAAAGTAACACGGGAGAAGGAAAATCCTGCCTACTTTTATTAGATAATAATATGTGGCAATTGAACCAAGTTTTTTTAGATAAAGAGCAAGAAATTTGTAATGGGGGGGGGGGGGAATGTAAAAGGATTAAAATTTTTTTTTGAAAAAATTTGGGTTTTGGAGAGTTGAAGAAGTAGATACGGGGAAAATTCAAAAATAATTTTTAAAAAATTAAGATTAAAAAAAG
>Ga0123355_10012199_pt1 | contig 13303 bp, 12 predicted proteins | sample TergutEmb28metaG_3_FD_89872 | JGI IMG/M metagenome (GOLD analysis project Ga0123355, IMG submission 89872) | Embiratermes neotenicus P1 segment gut microbial communities from Petit-Saut dam, French Guiana - Emb289 P1 | ecosystem: Host-associated > Arthropoda: Insects > Digestive system > Gut ... | reverse complement strand
TTTTTTTAACGACTTCTAATTTGCTTTTCAAAAATCGAAAACCATCATTCTTCATCAATTCAGCAATCCAATGCATAGCAGAATTGATGATTTCTTTTGGCGGGGTGCTGCTGTCAAATTTATATATCATTACCAACCCTCCGCTAATATAAATACTACCGCCAAAGTTGACGGCTTAAATACCATGTTCATGAGGATTACTGTTCATAATTATGTTGTGGGGCTTTATGGTTTGCTATATGGTGGTTTGCTTATATCCTTTTATTGCTACTCTATCTTTAACAATTTTGCCTTCTTACTGCCAACCGCTAAACCTGTGCCACAATTTGAAAATTCTACAGATGTAGCCCTCTCAAATGGCATAGCCGTTTCACAACTATTCTCAACATCAAAGACATAAACCTCATCAAGCCCTATAAATGTCAGCTTGCTACCATTGTTATTCCAAGTTATGCACCCATAATTGTCAAAAATTCCGCTTGCTTTGAAGTTTTCTTTAATCAAAGTAGTTTTTTTGGTTTCTGTATCATACAAATACACACTTGCATTGTTAAAAGCATTTCCATTTTCTATACCGCCATAAGTCATTGTCATTACTGCCAGCTTATTATTCTGTAACGCTAAACCGTCGATTTGCCATACAGGAGATTTGTCGCCCATCTTATGAGTGTTTGCATCATCGACAAAATGTACAGGAGTTCCAACTTTATTTGCAATATCGTATTCAAGCACAAAATCATAGGCGTAATTGTTTTGTTCATCTGATTTTTTTGTTACGCTTGCGTATATCTTATCGTTGCACCTGCCATGATGTGTCAAATTGAACATATGCTTTTTCAACGTAAACTGAGCAGTTAAAGTTTTTTCTCCCAAGCAGTAACTGTATAAGTTACCTTCCCATGTTCCGAAAATTAAACTATTGTCATCATTTGTAAATAGGGGGTTTGTGCATTTTTCCATTAGGGAAAATTCATCAATACAATCAAGCGTGTTTGCGTCATATATTCTAAACTCAGTTTTGTTTGGTTTCGATGTAATCCAACCTCCGCAAATCACAAATTTATCGCCGCTATTTGAAAAGGCTATATTCTCCATGCCATACACGCCCGGATTCCATTTGCTCTCTTTAATTCTTTTATCAATATCCCAAATTTCTAACGGTATGTTTTGAGGCGAAAAAAGTTTATTTGAATTTGGAAAAAATTTATGCCAAAAACCGTTGCTCAACCTAAATGATTTTTCTATCATGATTTTCACCTCTCTGCAAATATAAATCTATATGATTGCCAAACCGCCTACACGGTCTAACACCTGTACTGCGTTATGCTTATAACGTGCAACAAATACTCATCATTATAACGCATAAAAATCTTTTGAATTTTTGCGAATATAATTCTCTATGCTTTTCAGAAGTTTCTTGCCGTTATCATAAACATTATAAAATTTTTCGTGCGCTTTTTCCCATAATTCCATATCCAGAAGTTCTCCCCAACTGATAATTTCTTGATTATGTTTAGAAATAATATCTTTTGAATTTTCATATATTACATTTGATTGTTTTATAACTTCACCTAACTCTGGCTCTCCGATTTCAAAAAGCCCATCTGCCGCCAAGTTAGTCAATTGATTGTATTCAGTATATACCGTTTCAAAGTCCTCCGAATAAGCCATATTTGTTACAGTATTAACCGCATTAACATATTGGCAAGTCAAAGGCAGCAATTGCATTTCTGCACTGTTTTTATCGCACAACAAATCTATTACGGCATAATACAAATCACCATCGGGGATAGAATCAAACTCATTGCTCTTAATTAATTTTTTATATTTCATCGCTTTTTTATCGGTTTCGGCAAGAAACTTATCCATGTTAAAATCTTCTGCCACTGTAACCCACCTCTAATATAAATTTAGCAGTCTGCACTTGCAGATAAGCCTTGGCGCTAATAATATTTCTACTGTTCTTCATTCCACTGCATAAATGCATCAACGCAATTTATATACTCACTTTTGCTAAAAACATGGGGTCTAATATCATCAAACCATTCAACTGTATCGCCAATATATTTGAATACTCCCTCTTTGTCGGGATTAAATCTTGACACATCAATGCCCATCCGATTCCAAATAACTGTATCTGTTTCGCTTATAACTTCTACAACAACGACAGTACAGGAAAAATCAAAATCATCAGGACATAGCAGAATGGGAAGTATTTTTATCTTTTCATCTAACCTTATCTGTTCCCAAACAAACTCTTTTTCTCTTTGGCTTGGCTCATAATCCGTAGAATAAAAATCAAGCCAAGAAGGAATTAGCCCTCTATAATCATTCGACACATGCTTGGCAATGTATTCGTCAAGTCTCTCACCATTTATAAACACGAATAAAAACTCTCTGTCCTTATATAATGGAAACGACAACTTGCCTTTTATAGCTTCAATTTTATCCATATCCATCACCGCATTATATAAATTTAGCAGTCTGCACTCACAGACAAGCCATGCAACATCTAATACTTCTACTATGATTTAGGCAAAGAATCAACATTCCACGTTTTGGCATACCAATCTTTTGTGCTGTTTATTCCCAACTCAAAATTTTGCCTATCAATGTTCAATTCCTTAATCATTTCGAAAAATGCGTATTTTCCAATTTTTATAAGTGATGAATACCATTTAGGGGGAATAGCAGCATGGGTTATTTCTTCAAAATTTCGTAATTTGAAATCCGCAGGGTCTGTAGATCGGTTCCCTGTAATCGGTTCGAATGAATATTTTGCGTTCCATTCATTTGTTTCCTTTATATTGAGCACTGAATTTTCTAAACTGTCAAAATTTATTGCACTTACGGCAGCATCTCTATCTGTCCAGATACTTACTGTGAAAACTACAAATTCTGGATTTTCGTTTTTCATTCTCATTATTGCCTTATCAACCATTGCTTTCATTTCAGCAATATAAGTTTCTTGGCTTGCTTTTTCATTTTCCATACTTCCTCCTGTAACCGCTCTATTCCTCATTATGCGATCATGATAATTGTGCAGACAGTGTCTGCACAATTTCTTCGCCTACTACAAACTCTGCACAGAATATCCCTTTGCCTTAAGTTATAACACACTTACTACCGTAATTGCCATCCCCCCCAACATAAGCCGTTGGGGTTGTGTTGTCAAGGACTGTTTTGGAAACGGAAAAGCCCGAACAATTGGGGGCTGTATATCTCCATTTGTCGGGCTTTGCTGTTCAAAAGCTATATACCCACGCAATAGCGGTAGTTTATTGTCGTGGTTTGTAAATACTTATACTGCGTATTAGGTGCATTGAGTGAAAAATATTCCTGTATCGGTTGACGTTTCTTCTCCGCTTAGATAAAGGTATCCATATGAGTCACTTAAATAAAAAATATCGTCAAACCCCTCTGGGAAATCATCACCATACAACTGCATACAGAAATTATACGTGTCAAGTGCCAATATTTCATTTTGCAATAATTCTGGTTTGTTAGCAATGAACGAAGCAGAATTATCATCCAATTCATCGTTGGCAGTAATTTCATTTGCGGGAATTAAATAATCAGATTCGTTTCTTGGATTGCCTACCGTGTGTAGAATTACTTTTGTAAACCCGCTTTTAATCTTTTCTAATTCATCTTCATTCCCATGATACCCAATCACATCTAAAAAATAATCTTCGCTGTCATAAGTAGTAAACACAGATATAACTTTATCTGCGGGATAATTGAATTGGCAAACAGAATTGAGATAGCTTGTAGGCAAGCTAAGAATCAAAGTCAACTTTTTCCCATTCGGATTTACAGGCCAGTGTATATCACTGGGCAAAAGACTTTTCCCACCCAAACGTGGAACATTCAACTCATCATTAACTCCTTTGAAAGTTATCGTGTGCTTCACTTAGATTTCCTCCGCAAATATAAATTTAGCCTATCGGCTACTACGTAATCGCTTGCACGGTCTAACATTTATTTTCTGCCATTGATTTGCTCGTCTAACTCAGTGAATTGATTTGCCAAATCCAAAATCAATCCCTTAAAGCTATCGGCAATTATTTCTAATTCATCAATGGACTCGACATATACATCATGTGGCAAGATTGCAATTTCCCCTGTGTCATTCATAATGCAGACTATGCTACCATCGCCTAAGCCACCTACAGGAAAGGCGTTATTGATTGATACTATATTTGTCCACTCATAACCCGACACAACCGCACGGGTCAGTTCCTCTAATGTGAAAATCCAAGGGTCACAAAAATGGCAACCCCCAAACTCCTTTAATAAATAGCGATATTCAGGCGGAATAGAGCCATATTTGCTTTCAAAATCAAATATAGCCGCTTCTGTTTCTGGACGATATTTATTGTGCGTATTGGGCATCAGTTTATAGGCTCTTTTTAATAGTTCAATCTCAACTTTAGATAAATCCATGAACGCTCTCCCATGTTCAAAATATAAATACTACCGCCCACATCAACGGCGCAAAAGCCCTGTAGAAAACATTTCTACTGTAACGGCTCTATTCCTCAATATCATACTTGCTTTTATTCGTTTCTCAATATCATCTGCCGAGGGTAGAGTATCCACTAACTCCTCTGGCACAAAATCGGATAGCTTATATTCGCTTGCGCCGATTGGCTATTGATGTCCTTTAAGGCATTGGACGTATTGATTTATCCAAAAGATGCCGATTATGCGACCAAGATAACTGTGCCGACAGTGTTGGCACAATTTCCTCTAAGCGCAATCCCAGGTATAGATAACATTTTGAAAGTTAAGATTTTTCAAATCTTCAAGGCTTATAAAGAAATTAGCTACACCGGCATCCCCCCACATGATTTCATGGTTAGGTTTTTCATTGTTATATTCAGATGCCATTTGAAAAAGTAAGGTATCATACTTTTTTTGTTTACCATATGCTCGTGGGTCGCCCTGAGTAAAAAAAGGATAGCCAGAAATGCGATGGCTTTCATCATCTCCAAATGCAGACCATACCATGTTTTGCACATTGCGCCGCATTCTTTCCCATTTATTAAACTCGGATTTCGTCATGTTTTTTTGCATTTTTTGAAAATCCGCAAAACACGGCTCAAAATGAGATTCTATATTATTTTTTTTGCAGAACGAAGCAAAGGCTTCATTAAATTCGTGTGTGGAAAAAGTCATCGTGCAGTTTGCTATGTTTCCTTTAACAAGATACTCTCCTTCAAAAGGAAACCATCCATCTTCGCTGTTAGCAAGCTCGATTTCAGGGAAATCTTTCATCTGTGCATCTTCAGGCAAGACCTCTTTGTGATATACTACTCTATATGTATCTTGCTTTACTGTGAGGTTTGGCCATTCTTGCAATCCTATCGAATCATCGGGCAAGACAAAAAATTGTAAAATTCCGCTTGCAGGGAAGTTGTCCAGCTTGGGTAACTCGGCAAAATTAAGCTGTGCCAGTAGTTTCAGTGGTTCGCCTTTGACAGTCGCAGGATATACGTAATCTTTAGGCAAATAGGGGATTCCACCAAATTTACTGGATGTAATGGCAATATCATTACTCAACTCTGTTGTAAGAACGATAGAGGGGATTGCCGTTTCCAATTTGAATTTTTCGATATAAGACATCATATGTTCTGTTGTTTTTGCTTCCTCAGATACTTTTCCTAATTCCAATTTGAATTTTTCGGTATAAGATGTCATATATTCTGTTGTTTTTGCTTTCTCGGGCACTTTTCCTAATTCCAATAACAACTCATCAATATTAGAGAGAACTGCTGTACCACTTTTAGCAAGTCCTTTTCCACGAAGTAAAACCTCTTTTGCTTCTTTGCTCCGATCGAGCGCATAATAAGAATATCCGAGCAGATAGCACCAATAAGCGTCATTTGCACATTGCTCCTGATATTGTACCGACATCTCTATTGCACGGTCATATTGCCCTGTGTTGTTGAGCGCACGGATATAATAGCTTATTGTTTCCCAATCCTGTTTATCTTCTGAAACTTTTTCAATAATTGAAATGATTTTATTAAATTTATTTTTTTCAGCAAGTTGTTTAAGCTGTTTTTGCAAATCTGTCATATGATAAATCCTCCAAGTTTGGTTGCTGTCCAAAATATAAAGACCCTGCTTATACTGACGGCATAATCAAATATCCCTTTGCCTTAAGTTATAACACACTTGCTACTATAATTCCTATCCCCTCTCCACCTCAACCGGATTCACATGAACCATACAATGCTTCACCTTTGGGAACTCCCTTTCAATGGCATCATGCACCACCTCTGCGATATCATGTGCGTCTTTTAATGTAGCGGCCGCATCGGCACTGATTTCTACATCAACGTAAATCCTGTCGCCAAAAATTCTTGTCCTTAGCTGATCTATTCCTTCGACTGCATCCTGAGAAAGGATGATTTTGCGCATGGCTTCGGTGGTCTGATCATCGCAAGCCTTATCTGTCATCTTGCCAATGGCGTCCCGGAAAATTTCGATGGCTGTTTTTAAAATAAACAGGCAGATGACGATGGCCGCTGCAGAATCCAGCACAGGAAAGCCCATGCGTGCACCCAGGATGCCGATAAAGCTGCCGATGGAAGTCAGGCCATCTACCCGGCTATGCCAGGCGTCGGCCATAAGTGCGCTGGAGTCAATCTTTTTGGCGGCGGCACGTACGTACCAGTATAGCGCCTCTTTTGCGATGATAGAGACCACCGCAGCGATAAGGGCAATAAAGCCGGGGACGCTTAAGTCGCCAAAATCGCCAGCCATGATGTTTTGCAGCCCGGCCCAGCCAATGCCAATGCCTACGGAGCCGACAAGCAGGGACAGTAAAATGGCGGCGACGCACTCAAAGCGCTCGTGGCCGTAGGGATGGTCTTTGTCGGCTTTGCGGTTGGCCAGCTTGATGCCGATGATGACGATTACTGTGCTAAATAAATCGGCGATAGAGTGCACGCCGTCGGAAATCATGGCGGCAGACTGGCCGATTATACCGGCAAACAGCTTAAATGCCGATATAAGGGCGTTGGTGATGATGCTGTTGCGGGCTGTTTTCATAGCAATTTGCTCTTTGGATTTCATACTTAATACCCCTTTCGAAAATAAAAAACGCACCTACGGGAACATATCACTGTCCCGCAGATGCGTTGAATAATTCATCATCTGCTGCCACATTAAAAAATGTAGCCCGGCCCCACAAATCTGCTCAATACAGATTTATCGCCTGCTCAGTTTGAAATTATGCGTATTATAGTGTATGCAGTGAGGATTGTCAATGTTATAATGCTTTAAGTTCCCTTAAAAATTAAGTATGGCAATTGAAATCAAAACAATGTCAAAAGGACATTTGTCTATATTTGTGTTTTAAGGAAGAAAAAGATTGGATTTAAAACGGATGAAAAGCCCATTAGCAATGGCATAGAATACAAAATTAGGTGTGCCAAAAAATCCAACTAATCTGTCTTTTTAGAAAGAAGGGGTTGTTATGTGGAAAGATTTATTTAAGGAATTGCGCATTACTATAGGGGGGGTTGCTGGGATTGTACTAATAACATTCATCTTAATAAGTGTGTTTTATGCCAGAGATGTATACAGATTTGTTTCGATTTCTATTCCTCTAGTTACGCTTTTCTTAGCGTTCATAATTTTTGTTCGGACAAAGGCATTGGAGAGAGTATTGTTTAATATAAATATTGACGGCGTGATAAACAATACATTTAATTTTTTGAGTTTTAGCAGTGTAACTGTAAGTGAATTTAGGATAACCAATTGCGATACAACAGGGATTAGCTTGCTGCCAGCAGATCAGGAAAAACCTGATGATTGCTATTCTTCTAAGCTAATGATTGAAGGAAGTGCCTACAACGATAGCTATATAGAAAAAGTGATTATAGAGTCTTTTCTCATTAAGGTAGATAATCATGTGTTCTCTACTGATAATCATGGTATGAAAAAAGAAAAAAAACACCTTGCAAAGCTGACAAGATGTTTTAATTATAATGATGTTTTATCTGACAAAGGCAGATACAGCATCTCTGTTCCTTTGCTATTTAAAATAAATAAAAAAATCCATGGCAAACCTAATCGTATAGACGAAATGAAGATTTGCAAAATTATGCTGACGTTATCGTATATAACTGCTACAAAAGTGCAAACAACATGTAAGTATAATTGTAAATTGTCTGCCAAAAACACGTCCGGCAGCGTAGGAAATCCTTCGTGGCTGATAAAGAACAAAATCAATATTTTAAAAGTGCCTGAGTATGAGTCCTCTCTTCTCTAATAAGAACTTAACCTCTATAAGGACGAAACAAATGCAGGTCTAACGTAGATGGGTATGTATTCAGCTAAAAATTCAACATATGTTCCAAGGGCTCCATTGCTTGAAATGAATACCTCTCTTGAGTGTTTTACTTCGTTGAGTGCTGCCATATAGCGATCAGTTCTGAAATCCATCGCTGCTAATTCTGCATGAGGAATTTTGAAGCGAGGTTTATCGCAATGGGTATCCGATTGAGGACGGTTTAAAATCTTTTTCCATAATCGCCAAATCAACGATGCTTTGGGTTTATGAGGAACGATATATTGGTGCATCCCATTATTGTTAATTTCATGGCCAACGGTGCAATTTTCAAGTTGAACGTTAGGAAGTTCGGTAGTATTAAATATCCACCCATACCATTTACAAAAAAGATACGCACTCTCACAACTAGTTAAGCTATTTCCATAATTGACTTTGTCAGCGGGCCAAAAAAATTGTTCAAATGTTGGCTGTGCTTTGGGTTGCGCCTTCTTTAGTAACGTCACTTTATACTATCCTTTCTATTAGTTTTTTGTCTTTAAAAATTCCTTGAATTCATCAAAAAGAGGTTTAAAAAAGAATATTGATGCATCAAATCTATTGGGGGTAGGCTCAGAACAATAAATCAGAAATGGCCTGTCTTGGTTAGCGAGACTAAGCCACTCTTTAAATCTGTTTAGTTGTCTAAATAAAAATTTATAATCGCAATCATCTATTTTATTTTCAGCTAGCAAGATGTCAAAATGCTCTTTGATTTTTTCTTCTTTGGCGCTTATAAAAGCCAATCTGTCTCTATCCAAAATGTTTTCAATTCCTTCAATTTTCTCGTTTTTTATACGCTGCAAAAAAGATGCGAAAGAAGGTTTTCTAAAATATACATCTTGACAGGCTTGTTCACCAGTAGTTATAAATTTACAAATGTTTCCGTTAGAATCTAATTGCTGCAGGCTAACATTAATCTGTCCACTATCGACTAAATGAAACAACAAAGCACGGGATTTAGTCTCAGATATACCTTTTTCCTTAATTTTTTTTAAAAAGTATTGGACAGGAATAGCATAGATTTCATCGCTATTAGGATTTCTTGTTTTTTCCTTCTCCCTTTTTTTCCAAAGTTCTCCGAAAATACTTCCGACCTTAGCAGCTATTAAGGTCGTATTTCCTAGTTTATCTTTAGGTAAACATCCATCGAAAGCTTCGTTAAAAGCATCATATGCTATTTTGTTATTATAGGTATACTCTACAACATTAGTACTGTCTGAGTAAATTCTCTTAAGAACCTTTTCCAAATCGTCACAAATTACATCACTGTTTAACCAATCAAAATATTTATTATGCTTATCTTCACTATTGTAGGAGGTACAGTCACCAAATTTGAGTGCTGAATGCAAGCCTAACATAGGAATTATTTTGCATTTTATGCTATTTGTGTTGTCTTGAGTAAGTTTACAGATAAAGTCCTTAGCCCATATGAAAGTTATAGAATGGATCAAGAGCCTGTAGGCAGCTATATTTTTGATAGATGAATCAGTAGGTCGATCAAATAGATTGCATAAAAAAGAAGGAAAACTGTAATCTCCATTTGTTAAGTTGCTAACTATTTTCAGGTCGACATATGGTACAATCATTAGTGTATTTAAACTACGGTTTACATAAATACGTAGGGCATGTTCTCCATCTTTTATGCCAAGTGCGTATAAGAAATCAAGTGCTCTGCTTTCTTTTTTAGGAAACAACGCAAAAGACTCCACTTGGCTATTATCAAGGGGAGTACTAGTGGTATTATAGAATTCATATAAAGAATTGTCAGCGAAATCTCCATCTAAATCGCTTTGAGTGATAAGACCTCCTTGAGGCTCAAAATTGTCGCCTAAAAGATTTTCAGCGTCTTGTTGGTCAAAAACAAAGCCGCAAGTAAAATCAACATATGGAATAGAGCTTAGGGCTAATGCCTCTACAATACTTTTTGATAGATTTTTAACATTGTCCTCTGACACAAGAGTAGGTTTATCTGCCCATCTTACGTTAAAAGATTTGCATATGCCATCTATTGATCCGATGCATATGGTATTTTTATTTTTTACTACAGCTTTCCTATTTTTGTCGTTATCTGCAAAAGCCAGTGCATAAACGAAAATGTTTTTGTTATCAACATCAGGTAAATTCCCATTATTAAAATTATTGTCAGGTGACTTACCTATTCCAAAATTCAAATACAAATCACGAACAATATTCCTAAGTGAATATCCATTAATAGAAGAATCGTCGACAACGGCCACTTTTAAATCAGCAACATCACCCTCATCATACATACTAAGCCATACAGAAACCATAGCATTTGTTGTGATCTTTGATTCGATGTCATTCTCATAAGAGATGCTGGGAAACTCATTTTTAAAACGCTCTATCAGAAATTGTCTCATAAGACGATATATACCCCAGCCTTTTCTTACAGAAAAAACAACTAAGTCAAAATGCTCGCTGCCGACATCTGGACATAGTTGTTTTAGGATTCCAAACAGTTTATTTTCCCATTCTTTTAAAAGGTCAAAATCTGCCTCGCTGTCTGTGCCAACATTTTGTAATGCACTTACCAACTTAGATTTAAGCCCATCTAGGTTTTCTTCAACTCTGTTGACAAAGATAACGCTCATATACGTCTCATCCTTTATAAGTATTTCTGTTTACTATCATATGCATATATATGTAACTGGTGCATATATATGCATATGCAAAAACGTGCAAAAAGCAAACATCCAGAATTCATATAAATGAATCTTATTGCGTAGTTTAACAAATTAGAGGACAAGCGTCAACAAAAAGTTCATTTCTTGAGGTGTTTTCATTCTTTAACGCTGTGGTTTTTACTGTAGGCATTTACGCTACATTTTTAATGATATTTTGTTACAAATGGTGTTGAAGGCATTCGAGATTTTTAAAATCAAATGTCATCAAAGTTAGGTTTTTCAAAGCGCTATAGCATATTGCAAGATGAATTATGGGATGCAACTCAAATATAAGTTATCCATCACAAAGTGTGAGACATGAAAAAATAACCGGCCCCTTCGCACGGGCAAGCCGGTTATCAAAACACAAAACATTTTAAAGTAAGCCCGCCGCCTTTACAGCGGTCGTGCCAAGGGAGTGGTCAACATGACGCTCCCTGTTTTTATTATGACTTCATTATATGTGATGTATGCGTAATTGTAAACCAAAATTTACTCCCCAACCAACGCCCTGGCAAATACCTCCGGGTCAAATGGCTGCAAATCATCTATCCCTTCGCCAACGCCAATATACCTTACGGGAATATCCAGCTCATTGGTAATAGACACGACTACCCCGCCTTTGGCGGTACCGTCCAATTTTGTGAGGACAATGCCGGTAATGTCAGCGGTTTCTTTAAATAGCTTGGCCTGCTGTACTGCGTTTTGCCCTGTGGTGGCGTCCAGCACTAAGAAAACCTCACGCCGGGCTTCACCGTATTGCGTAGATACGATGCGAAATATCTTGCGCAGCTCCTCCATCAGGTTTTTTTTGTTGTGAAGGCGGCCTGCGGTGTCTACGATGAGCACGTCCACTTTGCGAGCCTTTGCTGCTTGCACGGCGTCGTAGACTACGGCGGCTGGGTCGGAGTTATCTCCATGCTTTATCACCGGGACATCCGAACGCTGGCACCAGACTTCAAGCTGCTCTACCGCTGCGGCACGGAAGGTATCTGCGGCGGCTATTAAGATGGATTTGCCCTGGGATTTTAGCAGCTTAGCCAGCTTGCCGATGGTGGTGGTTTTGCCGACACCGTTTACGCCAATGATTAAGACGACTGCAGGCGGCTGTAAATCAAAGGCACCCACATCTGCATCTTTGGTGAGCATCTCCTGCAAAGATGCGGCCAGCAACGCTTTGATTTGTCCGGGATCCGCCACCTTTTCTGCCTTTACTCGGTTTCGCAGGGATTCTACAATATCCATAGCGGTTTCTACGCCCAAATCTGCCAGGATTAAGGTTTCCTCTAAGGCTTCAAAAAGTTCCTCGTCTATGACACCAAATTGTATAGCTATCTTGTCTATGCTGGACAACAAGCCTTCACGTGTTTTGGCAAGGCCGCTTTTCATTTTGTCAAAGAGATTCATTGGTAAGCTCCTTTAAACTAAAAATCCCATAACTCGGAATAGGAATATAAACAACGTCAACGTAAACGCCGAGAGGGTCATAGTCAGCATCAAAACAGATGCGCCTATGTAGGTGTTGCCGCCCAGCTCTGCCTGCATAACATAGGCACCAACGGCCATGGGCAGGGCGTTTAAGATCATGATTATCGTTAAATCACTGCCCCGGAAGCCAAATAAGTAAGCCACAATGACGGCAGTGACAGGCATGATAAAGAGTTTTACGACAACGGAAATAAGCACATACTTGAATTTGACGTCAAATCCATGGAATGAGAGGTTGCCGCCCACACAAATCATCGCCAATGGCATAACCAGCCCAGCCAGGGCGCCTACCGTGTTTTGCGCAAAAGTAGGCAGTGTCCAGCCCAAAACGTTGAAAATAAGCCCGATGACTACACCAATCACCACGGGGTTTTTGGCAATGGCCATAACGATGCCAAGGACGCCTTTTTTTCTTGCTTTTGGGTCATGTATTGCAAACAGTGTTGCCGCCGTCGCATAGGAAATGATGAGCAAAACGGATACGGCCAAAATGCCCTTGGGCAGGATATTCGGGTCGTAAGCATCCACAAACATCAGCACCAGCAAAGGCGGTGCAACCACCGATAAGCTGCTGCGGTATGCGCTGTTAACGAAGGATGATACGGACTCCTTGTCCTTCATCAGTTTATATGCAAACCACCAGGTCACCAAAAAGAAAAGTATGAGCCAGACGGAGTTGAAGGCCAAAAAGTGGAGATCAAATACCGTGGATAAATCGGCTCTGTGTATATGGTTAAAGATGGTTGCCGGGATGGCAAAATAAAATACGGCCTTATTGCCCTGG
>Ga0123355_10012198_pt1 | contig 13303 bp, 9 predicted proteins | sample TergutEmb28metaG_3_FD_89872 | JGI IMG/M metagenome (GOLD analysis project Ga0123355, IMG submission 89872) | Embiratermes neotenicus P1 segment gut microbial communities from Petit-Saut dam, French Guiana - Emb289 P1 | ecosystem: Host-associated > Arthropoda: Insects > Digestive system > Gut ... | reverse complement strand
GTTCCTTTTTGGGTAATTCCCCGGCGTCTGAGTTCTAATTGCCGACGTTTCGGAACTCACTATCGGTTCCATCTTCATAGGCAGGTGAATGAAGTATGTCAGTGGAAGGATTGTGTGGGGTATAAATACATTCCCCTACCTATAAGTATAATTTGCTACAAAGGAACAGAATGTCAGTGGAAGGATTGTGTGGGGTATTTATACCCCACACAATCCTTCCACTGACATACTTCATTCACTTGCCTATGAAGATGGAAGCGATAGTGAGTTCCGAAACGTCAGCAATTAGAACTCAGACACCGGGGAATTACCCAAAAAGGAACAAATTACATTTAGAACACGGCGAAAGCTTAAAAACAAGAAAGGATCGATTGTTTTGTAAATCCTGTGCAACTGCTTAAGGTCACTAATAAAAAATGATAATCATATTACCACTTAGGGAAAAATTGCTTAAATTAAGCTATATTAAATCTTCTCGTATGTTAAGGTTCACATTCTCTCGTTAAATACCAAACTCAGCGATTTTTCTAAGTAAACACCAAAGTCAGTGTAAAACATAATACGTATTATCCTTTGCCTTACCGTAACAGATTGACTTTCTTCCGAGACGCTGAAAGTGCACAATTCCGCTCAAAAGATTGTCCCACAGTCGCTGGCCCGGGTCAATCCACGATATAATGTGCTGCAGTAAGCCAGCGTCTGAAAGAGAGTATCACAATGGGAGTCTCTCTTTTGTACTTCTGCACTGTAACTATTACTCTACAGTGGATGCTGTATCTACGCTGTACCCTATTTCATTCTCCTGATAGTTAGCACAGACGTTCTGGTTGTGAATTCTTCTTTTATTTAAAAAAAAAAAAAAGGCGGATGAGAAATTTTCACAGTTTATTAGCTCATAGGTCGTCTTGGCCGGTGAACAAAAATTATTTATTAATTTTTTTACTCCTGTGTTAAATTTCGACTCGAGGACCTGCTACCCTAACAGTCTGGCCGAAGTATGTCAGTCCCTCCGAGTAAATGCTGGGATAGTTAGGTCTGCACGATAGCTTCCTTCCACTTACCCTACAATTCTTTATTTAGTAACCATCGTGACACTTGACACTACGTATGACCTGATTTACTGACAATGCCATTGAATGAAAAAATTTAGGGTTCATTGAACGGCACTGCAGATCGTTAGAAGATATGATGTTTAACGACAGGATCGTTAGTGATAATTATTTGGAATGGATGTAGAAGGAATGTCCCTACATTTACAGAACTGGCAGCGGAAAACTACAGAAAATCTCTATCAGGATTTCCGAGTTCTAGACCCATATTTAGACCCAGCATGAAGCAGGAGTCTTATCTACTTGCACATGGTGTTCCATGACGATTGTCATGTACTTGTCTACATCCGTGAGGCAGTCTTTCTAGAGAAGCAAATAGCCAGTCTTACAAGGACCAAATTTTCATTACCGCCTTTAAAAGACCTTTATAGACCCTGTATAACACGTCATAATATGTTAGAGGACAACCTAATATCGGCTGTCCGCATCTGTGTGCTCAGTGTACGGGGGTTTCTAACTGCCCTTCACATCCAGAAGCCGTATTGTCCAACCGCAACCGGAGGACACGCCCTACCGTGGACACAGGGCCCCCATACCAGGGTGTAGCGTAAAGACCATGTATCACTGCACCTGTCACTTACAAAGGCACTGACCTTCAGACCTACGGAGTGTCTGCCCACCCTTTAACCTAAGAATGGGAACAAATCCGTTTTCCCAAACGATGCCGTCACTTTTGAACACAAGGCGAGACACGAGGTCCAGAAATATGTAATGCTGTAACATACCATCGCCAGAAACCTTTTGTTTTTTTATTTGGTATTCATCACTGTGTCTGAAGATATACAATGAGTAACCTACTTGATATTAGTGACATATACTCTGGTTTTAAACCTTTCGAATTGTTTCTATTCTTATGCTTTTCACGTTCAGTTCAAAACGTCGTGTTTTATAGATTCTTTCTTCCCAGAAAATATGCTCTGGCGAACCAAACACACGACAGCGTACAGAAGTTCGAGGACATACATAAGGAGCACACGTGATCGCACGTTTTTACGATAAATCTTTCTAGACAGGCGTGCAACCAAAGTTGAGGCTGTCGGACTGCACCTCCCCCCCCCCCCCCCCCCCCACAAATCTATTTAAAAAAAAAAAAAAATTTTTTTAATAAAAAAAAAAAAAAAAGGGGGGGGGGGGGGGGGGTCACCTTTTATTGAGGCAAAAAGTCAATACAATCTGTATGGGTACAAAGTATTTTCCTGCAAACTGAAGATTTTGAGCAGGAGTGGGGTCACCTTTGGGTACATCCAATAAGACTGGTAAGAAAATGGTACAAACTGAACTCTTATGAATATCTTTGACAATGATGAACCAATGACAAAGATAACAATCCTGATTGTGTCATAATTCATCAACCATAAATATCAGTAGGTTTTAATACCATTAAATTTCAAACCAATAACACATGCATTACTAATGAGCAGTAAATGGTAGCTTTAACTGGAAAAGATCACCTGAAAATCACCATGGCCCCGACATGACATGACAGTTCTACGGCATACAATATTATAAGACACAACAGCCATCAACAGGAAGGAGGGTTCATTGGATAAGACATGGTCCCACAGATATAACCAGTCTGACCTTGTCAGCACCTGAAACAACATACAAAATGCCATCCCCTTTTTGTAATCAGCCATTAAGAAAATTTCATTACAGTAACAAAATGACAAATATTAAAAACAAATGGGAATGCTGAGGAGGTTGTCTTAGGTAATTGTCTTCTAACTTCTACCTTCTTTACTAATTCCATAACAGCATAGCTCTTCCTGAGAAGCTGACAGTCCCTCAGGTGGTCATGATATTCCCTGTATCTTCTGCAACTTGAACGTTCATTATCGTATTGAAAACAGCCTGCCATTTGTCATTATGCCAGATAAATCCAGCCCATGTTCTCCCATCCTATTTGTTTAATTTCCGTTTTAATATTATACGCCCATCTAAATCTTGGTCTTTCAAGGGGTCTCCTTCTTTCAGATTTTCCCATCCAAACCCTGTATGCATAACTTCTTCCACATGCATGTCACATGTCATACCCATCACATCCTCCTTGATTTGATCACCTTACAACTTCGTTAGGAGCACAGATCATGATGCTGCTCATTATGCAATTTTCTCCATCCTCCTCTCAGCCTCTCCCTCTTAGGCCAAAATTAGGTCTTTTATTTTGCATCATAAATATACAACCAACAAAATCAGTACAAATGATTCCAGTGTTCTAGGATGTGACATTGTGTCACCGGGTAAGTGGTTCCTGACATTTTGAAGGAACATGTCACCTTCATCTCCAAAGCTTCAGAGTCCATAAAAAAGTCTTCATGGACCTTGAACACTGCGTCGAATCCCAGAAGACTGAAATCTTTAATTACACTGCTGTGAATACCTAACAAGATAGGCAATGTATATACAACATAACATTGTGGCGTGTTCACATAACCACTGTTGCAGTGGAAATACAGCAATGCATTCTGTACGTGTTGTTTATCTACATGTCCCTGTCAACCATATGGAAATACTAACAGTTGAACAACATTTATGCCATTGACAACAATAAACTTAGGTATTCATGCAAGTGCCTGATGCTGCATTGAAACAAACGAATGTTCATTTGATCAGGGCCTTCTTTAGACATACAATTTAGCTAAACAGAACATAATTACAGATGTCATGGAACATTTTCTCAGTTTTTGTAAGTGTTGCTGTGACACATTTTATGAGATCAGATGGAATTAATCAATTATGAAGCAATAAGTATTCAATACTTTAAGTGTGTGTCTGTATTCTTGCCTTAGTCATCTGGCATGCAAACTCTATACTTTCTGTGCCACATTATATTGTCATCTGTGGCCTGCTTGGCTTTACCATACTTTTCCACATTATCTCATAAATGGCACAATTAAAAAAAAAAGTTACTGAACATAAAATGTGTCTTTTGATTTGCTCTATAAATCTTATCTGCAATATTTCTCATTCTATGAAGAATTCAGCCAGATACTATCATAAATATATATAGGTATTCATGTAAAGTATATGTTATTCTTGTTGAATTTTGACTTGACTTTTTGACAGATTCTTGAAAAATCCTCAAATGTCAAATTTTATGAAAATCCTTCTAGTGGAGGCTGCATTATTCCATGAGGATAGACGGATGGATGGACAGACAGACACAATGAAGATATTAGTAGCTTTTCACAATTTTGTGAACACACCTAAAAATTTGCCAAATCAACATAGTTTAATACTATCAAGGTTCAATCCTATGCAACACAAATTACGAATGAGAAATGAATGATAGCTCTAACAGGAAAAGACCATCTCAAAATTAACATGGTCCTGACATGACACGATAATTCTATGATAAATAATATATGCTTAAACAGGCATTTAGCAAAAGGATGGTTCACAGACCAGCTAGACGTAATATTCAGAGGGATGATAATGATGATTACTGTTACCATGCGATTACACCTCATTGTTCCCTGCTGCACAACCTGCAACCCAATGGGTAATAATTGCATTCACTTGAAAATGTATATGCTAATTACTGGAACATGATGCAGTACTCCTAGGAAATGCCATGCTACCCCTCATTTTTCAATGTTCCATCACATTTTTGAGATATGAGGTTCTCACAGTTTTCACAGTATAAAGATTCATTCACCTGAGATGACATCATGTCACATGGTAAATAGTTACTGACATTTCAATGGAATTTGCTTCACTACCTTCAGGATCTAAAAAATCCTACTGGGCTGCCTAGACCTGAAGATGGAATCAGTACACCTCTCCGAAACTAAGAACTATATGAACTCAGTTTCTGTAGCTAAATTGTATATGTTCATTGAATTACATTTCACAAAATTAGACTTTTTAACACAACTTTCAATAAACAACCTACAACGAATAACAACTATTCTGGTTTAATTTTCTTAATTCTGAGACACTTAAGATTGCACAAGATAATTCTTTCTTCATACACTTGGTATGCGTTCACTGTTTTTCATTGATATAATAAACATACCATACTATATCAGGTTGCATACCTCTGAAAATGCCATCTCAAGCAGAGTCCATGCATATAAATCTGTTTTGATTCCAGCATCATAGTAAAATGCCAGCAGTTCTGAATCATGCTCAGAAAGAACATTCTCAATCATGGATAGCACATTAATTGGTGGAAATGGGAAGTACTCAAACCAATGCTGACACCAGTTCACTGAAGTGAGAAACACAGAATAAATCAATTTTTTTTTTCACATCAAAATACCTTTTTATTATTAACATAAGATAGGCAATGTACATATATGTAACACTGAGGCACATTTGTGCAACCATTGTTGAAGTGGAAAAGCAGTATTATATATTCTAGTGGGTGCCTGTAGCCTCAGGTATCCAGCATGTCATTTGTGGCCTGTCCAACTCTACAGTATTTTTCCACATTATCTCATACACAGCATGATTTTCAGAAAAAAGTTACCGAATATAAAATGTGTGTTTTGACTTTTTCTACAACTTCTGTCTGAAACATTTCTCATTCTAAGAAGAACTGAGTGAGGTATGTTAAAAATATATGTTAATCTTCATATAAAGGACCTGTTATTCTTGTCAGATTTTAATGAAACATGAACTTTCTTGACAGATTTAAAAAAATACTCAAGTATCAAATGTAATGAAATCTGTCCAGTGAAAGCCAGGTTGTTCCTTGTGGACGGACAGACAGACATGATGAAGCTAAGAGTTGCTTTTCACAATTTTGTGTATGCATCAAACAACATCAAAGTTACTCAAACTGCAATGCATAATCAACATTTTATTTAATATTACTTTCAAAGTCTAAATACTGGTACTTCTTGCGACATACTTCACCAAGTTCATCAACATCAGGAAGTCTCATACCAATAATCATGAATTAGTTACACAAAAATACAACACTGCTAATGCTGACCTCTTGGACATCAAGTGGAATGCCTTCCCACATTTGTAATAATGGGTAACATATCACAGATAACCAAGCATACCAATGTAATTATATACCTACATGAAGAGACTGGACTAGCAGTAACATGAAGATTCAAGTCTTCTGCAATATGTTGCTATGCTGGTTCGTAAATTCTTACTTATGTTTCAGAGAAGCTTCCACCTACAGGACCGATTAGAACTCTGAAGGCAAAAGCAGCAAGCCCCTTTGGCACGCCAGTAACTATTTGCCAACTGACACAACATCACATCCCATAAGGCTTTAATCTTCATCAGCATCAGAGTGACAACTTAAAATCCCGCACAGCAGTAACATGCCTGACTTGTATTCAGGACAGACATTTTTCTCCCAGTCCTTTCAAATTCACCATACATACTCTAACCTGACATGACACAATTTGATAATTATCTGTGAAATGATGATGATGATGATGATGATGATATTGACAATAGTGATGATGATAATGACAACAATAGATGAAAAAATTAGGACTTTGCACTGAAAAATACTTACAAATGATTGTAGCAACAGCTTCGAAGCAAACAAATGGATCATTCTGGAAAACTTTCACAAATGGGAACACAAACAATGGCAGGAATTTAACCTCAGCAAATACTGAGGACCAATGAGCTAAACAGGACAGTAACCTGAAAACATAATATTATACACAATTTAATGATACCTCAAACCTGCAGAAAATATGCTGAACTGCAGACATTCTGCCAATTATTAAATCTCTTGTTGTGTCTGGAATGTGATAAGAGCATTATATATTCAATATTACAACAACATGTATATAATGAGAAATCAACAATAATCATGACTACAAATTTATTTATTTCATGATTATAAATAAACATGGAACTAAATATGTATGGTAGCAATGTTCCCTGTGAATTTGCCATGAAGCCAAAGAACTAGACCTCTAAACCAAGAGATATCAATTATCACATGAATGTCAATGAAATGATGCCCTGGTTTGGGAAATGCAGATACTTGAAAAACACATTCTACGAACACTTCAAAAACTTCCTCCTATACATATTTTTCAAATTTAATTTAAAAAGTGAAATGTACAAGAACAGTTACCGTTTTAGATTCTTTAAGACACTTCTGTTTTCTAATGGATACTGTTCTTCATGATGCAGGTAAGCTGGGTGGACGTCTCGTTTGATAAGACTCATGTATGACGGCTGATTGTAAGGTATTTGTAAGATGGTTCTCCAAATGAGAGATCGGTAAGAGTCTGGGTATTCTCCAAATTCCTTTAGGATAGGCCGTAAGCGATTCAGATCCAGAGTTTCTTTAATCTATGCAGAGATTACATAAAGGATTAAAATCCAACAAAATCCAAAAAGGTTTGTATTACTTGGAGTGAGTGGTAGCTTCTTAACCCTTTGGCCCTGGAATTAAATATCAGGAGCAATCTGCAAAAGACTGGAATTTATGTGGGGGCTATATAGGAGTATTTAAATCAGTGGTTCCCAAATGTGCTCCACATATCCCAAGAGATCCGTGACTAGTTCCCAGGGGATCCGTGGATACATTTCTGTAATGGCCACTTTGAAATTTACTTATTTTGAATTCCCTTCAGGGATAATGTTTTGTTAAAAATAATTGTAAAACATCTTTAATTGGTGATTTGTTTTTTGTATGGCCATTAGAATATCTAATTATGAAACCTCCTGTACCCACGAAGCAAGCGACAATAATCAGTTCAAGTCAAATCATGCAATGCATTATTACATATGCTACTTGTACGTATTTACCATTATCTAAACTCAGTTTTGAGACATAAATTTTTAATTTTTGTTAGCCATCATCTGGACATACTACATGACCAAGGATGTGAAGTTATGAGGTTATTTTGCAAAGCCAAAAGGGGTCCACAAGTAAAAAAGTTTGGGAAACACTGGTATATATGATTATATGATGTATGGCATACTGAGCATCACACTGCATATATATATATATATATATATATATATATAATATATATATATATATATATTATGTTCAGTGCCAAAGGGTTAATATGAAAACATTTCCTTAAACTCTAGGTATTGTCAGTATCTTACAGTAACAGTAACACATCGCCCAACACAGTTCTTCCCAGTGAGGTTTTGACTAAATGTTTTAAAAATAATGCAAAATGTGACAAATATGTGCTGATTGCTGAAACATCTAAATGCTGGTTGTTGCTTGCTCATCCACCATGGAAGCCGGTAGCATCAACTACTCAAGAACTGTATGAATGTTTAACATCCAGAAATAAATGTATTTTAAACGATGGGGGGTCCAAAAGTGTCCACATTCACATAAAATAAAATTTCCTATAAGAAGTTTGCACAAGGCATTTTTGCCCAACATGCTATGATTACTCCATGATAAGTGGGTGCCTGTCACCATGCCATGGCGCATATTGAATGAGCAGTCGCAGACGGCTGACAAGGGGTTGTCCTCCAACTTGGGAGTTGGACGAGGTGATAACTCCTCACTGTAAAAATTAGCCTTGTTACAAAATGGACGCATTTGCCTTGGGCCTGGCCCAAACCTTCAGTACAACTAAAGGAATGGAAAGGAACATAAGAATTGGTACATGGAATGCGAGGAGCCTGTATAGGTCAGGGTCACTCATGACAGATTCCAGGGAATGAGTTAAGTATAAATTAGATTTAGTGTTTGTACAGGAGGTTAAATTGGACAAAGGAGGCACTGTAAGACCAGGGGATTATATTTTTTTATGGGAAAGGAATCATCAATTGGAAATAGGATTTTTTTGTACACCACTGAAAAGTATCAGCAGTTAAGAGAGTAGATTTTGTTATTGATAGAATGTCATATATAATTCTGAGAGGTCGCTGGTGTGATATCATGGTTTTGAATGCACATGCACCAAGTGAGGAGAAAACTGATGTTTCAAAAGACAGTTTATATGAGGAATTAGAGCAGGTTTATGATCATTTTCCTCAGTACCATATGAAAATTCTATTTGCAGATTTTAATGCTAAAGTGAGGAGAGGGGATATTTTCAAACCAACAATTGGGAATGAGAGTCTACATCAGGATAGTAATGTTAATGGTGTTAGAAGAGTAAACTTCACCAAATAAAAAATCTGGATGTTAAGAGCACGATGTTCCCGCACCAGAACATTCATAAGTCCACCTGGGCCTCTCCTGATGAGAAGACTCATAACCAGATTGAGCACACTGATAGAAAGGAGATGGCATTCAAGTGTATTAGATGTATGAAGTTTCAGGGGAGCTGACTATGATACTGATCACTATCTAGTGGTTGCAAAAGTTAGGGAAAGATTGGGAGGAAGTAGATAAGCAGCTAAGAAGTTTGATGTGGAGAGATTCAATACCAGGAAGCTCAGTGAGCTGGAGGTTAGGAAACAGTATCAGATTAAGATCCCCAGCAAGTATGTAGCTTTGGAGAATATAGGGGATAGCGAGGACATAAATAGGGCTTGGGAATACATTAAAGAGACTATCAAGTCCTCAGCTAAAGAGAGTCTGGGTCTGTATTAATTGAAACAGCATAATCCATGGTTTGATGAAGAATGTTCACTTTTTTATATCAAAGGATGCAGGATAAAATGCAGTAGTTACAGGAACCACACCAAAGCAAAGCAGATAATCTCAACAATGTAAGACATGAAGAAGCTAGTAGACATTTCAGGGAGGGGAGAGGGAGAGGGGGGTTAGGGAGTATCTGAAAGTTAAAATTGATGAACTTCCCACAGCACTTTGGTTAGATGGAGGAACCATTTCTCAGGCTAATGAATGTACATGGGGGAAATGATGTTAGGCAGATAGAAATTCATACAGCAGAGCCACTTGTGCCCAACCCCAGTGACTTTGAGATGGTGATGGATATTGAAAAGCTAAATACTCACCAATCACCAGGTACTGATCAAATCCCAGCAGAAATGATTAAAGCAGGGGGTAGGACAATTTACTCTGAGATCCATGAACTTATTAATTCTATTTGGAATAAGGAGAATTTGCCTCAGCAGTGGAAGGAGTTGATCATAGCACCTATGTATAAGAAGGGTGATAAAACAGACTGTAGTAATTATAAAGGCATATCACTTTGTGTCCACTACATAAAAATTTTATCCAACATCCTGCTTTTAAGGTTAACTTCATATGCAGAGGAAATTAATGGGGATCATAAGTGTGGACTTTGATGCAACAGGTCAACTACTGATCATATATTCTGCATTTGTCAAATGCTTGAGAAAAAATGGGAATACAAGAGAGCAGTGCATCAGCTATATATAGACTTCAAGAAAGCATAAGTTTCAGTTAGGAGGGAAGTCTTGTACCATACAGTCATTGAGTTTGGTATCTGCAAAAAACTGGTAAGGCTAGGAAGCATAAGTCTGAATGAAACCTACAGCACAGTCCAGGTAGGCAAACATTTGTCTGACATGTTTCTTATTAAGAATGGTTTGAAACAAGGAGATGCTTTATCTCCATTGCTTTTCAACTTTGCTTTAGAGTATGCCATTAAGAGGGTTCAGGTAAACCAGGATGGTTTGAAATTAAATGGCACACATCAGCTTCTGGTTTAAGCTGATGATGTTAATATATTGGCCGGAATCATACATACTTTAAAGAAAAACACAGAAGCATCAGTGGTTACCAGTAAGAAGATTGGACTACAAGTAAATGCTGATGAAACTAAGTACACAGTCATGTCTTGAAATCAAAATTCAGGATGAATTCATAATATAAAGATTGACAATAGTTCCTTTGAAAGGGTTAAACAGTCCAAATACTTGGGAACAACCCTAACATACAAACATTCTATTCAGAAAGAAATTCAGAGGAGATTGAAGCCAGGAAATGCTTGCTAACACTCAGTGCAGAATCTTTTGTCTTTCAGTTTGCTATCTAAAAATATAAAGATTAAGATACAAAGAACTATAATTTTGCCTGTTGTTGTGTATGAGTGAGAAACTTGGTCTCTCACATTGAGGGAAGAACGTAAGCTGAGAGTGTTTGAAAATAGGGTGCTGACAACAATATTTGGGCCTAAAAGGGACAAGATAAAGGGAGAGTGGAGAAAACTACATAGTGAGGAGCTTAAGGATCTGTACGCACCAAATATTATTTGGGTGATCAAAACTAGAAGAAAGAGATGGGAAGGGCATGTAGCATGTATGCGGAAAGAGGAGAGGTTTAAACAGGGTTTTGGTGGAGAAATCTGAGGGAAGACCCAGGCTTAGATGGGAGGATAATATTAAAATGAATCTTCAGGAAGTGGGCTGGAGGTGCATGGACTGAATTGATCCTGCTCAGAATAGGGATAGGTGGCAGGCTCTTTTAACCTTTGGGTTCCATAAAATGTGGGGGATTTCTTGACTAGCTAAGAACCATGTGGCTTGTCAAGAAGGTCTCTGCTCCATGGAGTAAGTAAGTAAGCATGCTATGAAAACCCTGCCTGACCGCCACATTGGATGAAGGATCACCATATGTCAGAAATTTCTTCATGGTTTTACAGCACTTATGACAAGAGTTTACATAGTTCTAGTCTTGGGTCCAATTAAGATGTAGCTTCATGATCAATGTGATTCTTAAACTTGTTATAGGTGTGAAATACTCTGTTTACAGCATCAGTCACTGCACTATGTGGATATGCCTTTCCAAAATTAAATTAAAATTAACTGCTCACCAATTAGATTTGAATCATATTAAGCAGAATCCCAATTTAAGATTTCTTTATTTTAGATCTTACCATATTTTTGTTTTGTATCATGTTGTCCTGGCCAAAATCCCATACAAATAAAGTAAATTTTTTCTCAATTCAAGGTTTCTCAATTTTAGGACTTACCCACACTGATGGCAAGTAAATTTGGTCCCTCCATCTTTTCAGAGCCTCAGTTTAAGGTTCATGTTTACAACTCTGAGTTTCAGTTGAGTAAACAGTGCCATGATTACGCGCAAGGAAGTTAAGGGATGTCAGACTTGAACATAATCTATCACAGCAGTGTACTACCAATTCTCACAGAATACTAAGAATCCAAGGATGATAAGAAGGAGGTTGGAGTGGAAGGCTGGAGGAAGTGTAAATTCAAATCCAGCAATCAAGTTCTCAGATTTTGTCAGTGCAAATGTAACCACTATGACAATGGCCACCGTGATCATACAGGAAGTCTGCCAGTCAGTGAAAAGTAGACATGGTGAAGAAAGCGCTGGCAGTAAGGAAGAGGCAGAGGAGGAACTCCCATTTCCTACGTTTGGTGAAGCAGTCTCAAGTTTTCACGTTGTAAGGAGAAACTGGTACTCTTCATTCATCATGACCAACCAACAAAGCCAAAACACTCCTTGATTATTTTAAAAATTAACATTCTACATATACACTCATATACATACAATGCTTCTGGTATTTACACTTTACTCTGTAGTGTTTGATCGAAATGGAGTCATGTTTTGTAGCGTGTATATGTTAATTTGTTTCAAGATATGCTACAAGAAAAACTGACTCATAGAATGTGTTGTTCTGTGATATCTTAATTCAGTTTATTTTTCAGTTTTTTTGTGTCACAGGAAATAAATATACAAATATAAATATAAAATGGACTGAAGAAAAACATTGTTAGGTTTAAATTCAAGTAAATATAATGTTTTTGTAAATACAGTAGTACTTTTCTGTTTGTTTTTGACACTACCCCCTTTTATGACTCTCTTGTTTTAAGTTGTACAGAGCTTCTGTCCACCACAAATCTTTCATGAGAGTTCTATTGTATGCATCAAATTACACACATTTTTAAGTAACTTGCTTCCTCTACTTCCAATTTCATTCTTAAAGCTTACTTCTGTTCCAAAAAGGTCACAGAAAGAAGTCCTAACAATGGCATAGATGAATATGCTTCAGACCTCCCCCTCTTGGTCTACAGTCCTGCTGCCCTCCAGTTCCTATGGCAGTATCAGCAACCCTAAAGTACTGGTTTATTTAACAATGTTGCCTGTAGCTGAGACTACTTCATGTCAAACAACCTGACAGTGTGTACTGGAGGTCTTATATATCCAATATAATTAATGGGAAATGTTCCATATTCCATGCATTAACCTTTATCCGACAAACGCACCCGATCCTTTTAATTCCGCATCCTACGAACGCACCATATGGGTGCGCTGCGGCCATTTAAATGCTCCGCACAGTCATGTACAGGCTTAGAATTATAGCCCCACACGGTATCTCCAC
>Ga0123355_10012197_pt1 | contig 13304 bp, 11 predicted proteins | sample TergutEmb28metaG_3_FD_89872 | JGI IMG/M metagenome (GOLD analysis project Ga0123355, IMG submission 89872) | Embiratermes neotenicus P1 segment gut microbial communities from Petit-Saut dam, French Guiana - Emb289 P1 | ecosystem: Host-associated > Arthropoda: Insects > Digestive system > Gut ... | reverse complement strand
TTCCTCGCGGAATTTACGTCAGCATCTGCGGCACCGACCTGGTTCGCCTGCCGGACGCCAGCTTCGCCGTGCTCGAAGACAACTTGCGGGTTCCGAGCGGCGTTTCCTACATGCTGGCGAACCGCCAGGTGCTGAAGCGCGTCTTCCCGGGATTGTTCCGCGATTACGGCGTGCGCTCGATTGACCATTATCCGCAGGCGCTGCTCGGCACCCTGCGAGCTCTGGTTCCCCCCAATTGTTCCTCCGGGAGCGAGCCGACCATCGTTCTGCTGACCCCGGGCATTTTCAACGCTGCCTATTTCGAGCACACCTTTCTGGCGCAGCAGATGGGAATCGAGCTGGTCGAAGGCCGCGACCTGCTCTTGCACGACAACATCGTTTATATGCGGACCACTGCCGGGCTCCGCCGCGTGAACGTGATTTACCGCCGGGTGGATGACGACTTTATCGACCCGCTCTGTTTCCGTCCGGATTCGAGGCTGGGAGTAGCGGGGCTGTTCAACGCTTATCGCGCCGGCAACGTCACCCTGGCGAACGCAATCGGCACGGGGATCGCGGACGACAAGGCCATTTACGCGTATGTTCCCGCCATGATTCGCTACTACCTTGGAGAAGATCCGGTCCTCAACAATGTCGAAACCTACATCCTGACGGACAAAAAGCAGCGCGATCACGTACTCGATCACCTCGAGGAGATGGTGGTAAAGGCGGTGGGAGAATCGGGCGGATATGGCATGTTGATCGGGCGATACAGCACCGCCGAACAGCGGGAAAAATTCCGCGAACGGATTCTGGCCGAGCCCCGCAACTTCATCGCGCAACCCACTCTCGAATTGTCGCGCGCGCCCTGTTTCGTGGAGGGCGAAATCGCCGCGCGGCATGTCGATCTGCGTCCCTATATTCTTCAAGGCGAAAATGTCACGCTCGTCCCCGGAGGTTTGACTCGGGTCGCGTTGCGCCGAGGTTCTCTGGTGGTGAATTCCTCCCAAGGTGGAGGAAGCAAAGACACCTGGGTGCTCAGGGCATGAACCGTCGCGTGGAAAAAACCATGCTGGCGCGGGTCGCCGACAGCCTGTACTGGATGAGCCGCTATCTCGAACGGGCCGAGCATACTGCGCGGCTGGTCGACGTCAATTTTCAGTTACGCCTGGATCAGTTGCCCGAACCGGGGTCGGGACGCTGGCGCCGTCTGCTCGAGGCCTTGCAGATACCGGTTTCAGCCGGCACCATCGTCGACTCGGCTACCCTCGCCCATATGCTGATTCTCGATCGCACCAATCCATCCTCCGTCGTCTCCTCGATAGCGGCGGCCCGGGCCAATCTGCGGCAGGTACGCGAGCAGTCGAGCTCGGAAATGTGGGAGCAGCTCAACCGCCTCTATCTGCAAGTGGTGGGGGCAGCGGCTCAACCGGCGTGGGTCCCCGATTCTACCCTGTTCTTTCGCGGGATTCTGGAGGGCGCACATCTGTTTCAGGGCATCACCGACTCGACCATGAGCCATGACGAGGGCTGGCAATACATTCAGCTCGGCCGTTTCGTCGAACGCATGCACGGGCTGACAGCCTTGATCGGCACGCATTTCGGACGCTTCTCCCGGGCACTCGAAGACGCAGTCGAAGGGGACGAATATCTGGAATGGGTGGGGCTGCTGAAGTGCTGCGCGGCGTTTGAAGCCTACTCGAAGAACTACACCGCGGAGCTGCGGCCCCTCCGGGTCGCGGAATTTCTCCTGTTAAGTCCGGATTTTCCGCACTCCGCCCGTTTCTCGGCCGATCAGGTGCACACCGCATTGCGCGCCATCGCGGAAATGACCGCCCGGAAGATGGATTCGCCGGTCCGCCTGGCAGGCCGTTTGCGGGCAACTTTGAGCTTCAGCCAGATCGAGGAAATTATGGCCGCGGGGCTGGAGAACTACCTGGGCAGCATTCGTACTTTGTGTGCGCAGGCGCATCGCGCGATTCAGCAGATTTATTTCGACTATCGGGTCGAGTCCGCGCTGGCGCAATAGAGATTCCGCGCCAGGCGTCTCCGTGGCCTGGGTGGCGGGCTTTAAAAAAGCGCCTTCCACCGGGGACACAGCCGGGCGGCCCGGAAGAGGAGACCCCGTTGATCTACTCCGTTCGCCATCTTACGAAGTTTCGTTACGCGCCGACCGTGCGCGAAAGTATCACCGAGGTCCGCATGCAGCCACGTACGGAAGGCAACCAGCGCTGCCTCAGCTTCGATCTCGAGGTCAAACCGAAAGCTGTGATCCTGCAATATCGAGACTTCCTCGGAAACGCAGTTCATCACTTCGACATCGCGGCCAGCCACAGTGAGCTGCGGATCAAGGCAAGCTCCACGGTTGAAGTGCTGCCGGCGAGAGAGCCGGCGCTCGCTCAGGCAGAGTCATGGTCCGACCTTGACGCGCTTGTCGCTCAAGGCGACTACTGGGAGATGCTGGTGCCCAGCGAGTTCGCCGCGCCCACCCGGTTGCTTGAGGAGCTGGCAAGTGAGATGAAACTCGAGCGCCGCGCGAATCCGCTCGCAATGTTGCGCGAAATCAGCCAAGGCATTCACCAACTGTTTTCCTACGTACCCAACTCGACCCGTGTCGACTCCCCCATTGATCATGCCCTCGGCGAGCGCAAAGGCGTGTGCCAGGATTTCGCGCACATCATGATCGCTTTGGTGCGCAAGCTGCGCATACCGTGCCGGTACGTCAGCGGATATTTGTTCCAGGCGAAGACGGACCGGTCGCTCGAATCCGAAGGCGCATCCCACGCCTGGGTGGAGGCGCTGGTGCCCAGCCTGGGCTGGGTCGGCTTTGATCCAACCAATGACGTGCTTGCCGGGGAGCGCCATATCCGGGTAGCCATCGGACGGGATTATTCCGAGGTACCTCCGACGCGCGGCGTGTACAAAGGCGGCGCAGAGAGCGAGCTCAGTGTTTCGGTGACGGTCGCGATTGCCGATCACGCTCGGCTCGCCGAGGATTTGGCGCCCATGACGGTCCTGCGCCGAACTCCCGGGCTCCTGGCTTCGCCTTCGATTCAGGAAGACGAGCAGCAGCAACAGTAAAGAGGGTCCGCCGGTTGCGGTAGCGAGCCCTGCCAACGCTCGCGCCGGGAACCAGTCACTAAAGGACCATCCGCCATCCTCGTGTAAAATTCGCCCGTGAGCTCCCGGCTTACCCACTTACTTCCCGTCTTGCTTCTCTCGGCGGTTGCGGCGGCCGAAACCGCCGGCAAAACCCAGTCGGGTTGGAAACTCGCCTCTGTCGAGGCAAAGGGGCTCCGGCATTTCAGCCAGGATCAGTTCCTGGCGGCATCGGGCCTGAAGCTTGGCCAGACTGCGGGCGAGCGGGATTTCAAGAGTGCGGCCGAGAAGCTTGGCGCGACCGGCCTGTTTCGCGAGCTCGCCTACAGCTACCGCTACTCGCCGGCCGGATTAGATCTTGAGTTCGAGGTCACGGAGAACGAGGAACTGGTTCCGCTTCGGTTCGAGAATTTCGCCTGGTTCTCGGACCACGAACTGCTCGGCCTGCTCCGTTCCCGCATTCCGCTCTTCCCCGATCGAGTTCCCACGGCGGGGGATCTCACCTCGCAGGTCGCCGACACGCTCGCTTCCATTCTCAACCAGCGGAACATCCAGGCCGAGGTCGAATACCTGCCGTTTGCGCGTGCGGGTGGAGGAATCGAGGCGTACGACTACAGGGTGCATCTCCATCCCATCGTCGTCCGCAGCGTCAGCTTTCCGGGAATTGCTCGAGACGAACTTTCCGCGCTGAACGACGCCGCCAAGCCGCTCCTGGGTGAAGATTATCTTCGAACCCATCTGCGGGCCCAGGAAGAGCACGATTTCCTGCCTGTGTACCGGGCGCGCGGCTATCTGAGGGCGCAGTTTGCCGACCCGGAGGCGAAAGTTGTCGACGATGGCGCCCGAACCCTGGTGGACGTCAGCTTTCCGGTCACGCCGGGCGCGCAGTACCGGTTCAACGATCTCGAGATCGTCGGGAACACCGCCTTCCTCGCGCCAGAACTGCGTGAGCAGATCCACTTGAGAAAGGGAGAACCGGTGGACGCGGTTCAGCTGACTGACGATTTCGACAGGATCCACAAGCTCTATGGGACGAAGGGCTATCTTTTTGCTCGGGTTGATCCAATTGCGACCATGGACGACCGGAAGGCCACCGTCAGTTACCTGCTCAAAGTAAGCGAAGGCGACCTCTACCGCATGGGTGATCTGAGCATGGATGGAATTCCCCGGGAAAATGCCGACCGGATTGTCGCCGAGTGGCAGATGAAGAAGGGAGACCCGTTTGATGAGAGCTATTTCGACAAATTTTTCACTATTCTGTACCGTGACTTTAGACTGCGGCAGTCGTATGACATAACTTCGAACCGCGTGGTTGACCGGCAGGCCAAGACCGTCTCCTTGAGCCTGCACTTTGTGCCCAAGTGCTGAATCAGGAACAGACAAAGGGACGGCCCAATCCATTCCAACAACCAAAATAGACCTGAGGTGATCTGGATGAGCTCGCAAAAACTAAAGCTGACAATACTCGTATTCCTGGCGGCCATGATGACCATGGCTGCATCAAAATCGCAGACCTTCACCGGCGAAGTTTCCGACTCCATGTGCGGTGCCAAGCACATGATGGCAGGAAGCAAGGGCGATTGCGCCCGGGCTTGCGTGGGCAAGGGATCAAGCTATGCTCTGGTGGTAGCCGACAAGGTCTACACCTTGCACACCGCGAACCAAGCCACGCTTGACCAATTGAGTCAACTCGCAGGCGAGCAGGCCAAGGTGACTGGAACCGCTGACGGAGACACGATCGAGGTCAGCAAGGTAGCGGGGTCGAAGTAGGTCCGGAGCCGACAGGTTCTCCTGTCGGCTTCGACGAAAATCCATCGATAGCGCGCATTCCTGCGCTGGTTGGCGATAACGCAGGCGTGATTTGCTCACTGCTGTTTTTTTCATTTTTTTCCGATGTAGCGCCCGATTCTGCTGTGTTATGTTTGACCATTCATCCACTCAAAAATCTGGAGGGTTTCTGAATTGGCCAAAGACATGGTCCCCAAAAGGATTTTCTTCACCAAGGGGGTCGGTAAACACAAAGAACGTCTGACGTCATTCGAGCTCGCGCTGCGCGATGCAGGGGTTGCGGCGCACAATCTGGTCCGCGTCTCCTCCATCTTCCCGCCCAACTGCAAGTTGATCTCGCGTGCCCAGGGCCTTCCCTATCTGAGCCCGGGTGAAGTGGTCTTTGCGGTGGTGGCGGAAAATTCCACACACGAGCCGCACCGGCTCTTAGCCGCGAGCATCGGAGTGGCCATCCCCGCCGACCGCAATACCTACGGCTATCTTAGCGAGCACCACTCCTTCGGCGAGACCGAAGACTCGGCCGGAGACTACGCCGAGGAACTGGCGGCCGAGATGCTCGCGACCACGCTGAATGTCGAGTTTGACTCCGACCGCTCCTGGGACGAGAAGAAAGAAATCTATCGCATCTCGAACAAGATCGTGCGCACCGCCAACGTCACGCAATCGGCGGTTGGCGACAAGCGTGGACTCTGGACTACCGTCCTCGCGGCCGCGATTTTCATCTTTGATTGAGGCTTGAAAAACCACCCCGCCAAAAGGGCGGGATGCGGGCGTCCGTCCGACCCTCAGATTTCAGCCGGCTGGTATTCGACAATGCGGCCCGCGATTGCGCTGGCAGCAACCGTGAGCGGGCTGGCCAGATACATCTGCCCCGGGCCGCTGCGCCCGGGAAAGTTCCGGTTCTGCGCGCTGATTACGACCTGGTCCGAGCGGGTGGAGACGCCTGGCCCGGCGTTGATGCAGGCCCCGCAGCTGGGCTCGATAACCTGCGCCCCGGCGCGCTCGAAAATATTGAGATAGCCTTTGCGCAGGCAATATTCGCGGGTCTCCTGCGATCCAAACTGGATGTAGAACTTGACCGTATCGGCCACATGCCGCCCGCGCTCGAGAGCGTCGGCGAGGACGCGCGCATACATGTCCATGTCCTCGTTTTTGCCCGCCGTGCAGGTTCCGCCGTAGGCGAGCTCGACCGGGACCGGCGCCAGGAGATCGCGAATGTATCTGCCGTTTCCCGGGTCGCCAGGCGTCGCGACCATGGGAGTAATCTCGGGGGCGTCGAGTTCGATCACTTGGCTGTACTCGGCGCCGGGATCGCTCCGCAGTCCTTCGATCATGCGCTCGGCTTCCGCCCGCTTCATCCCCCGGCGCTCCACCAGAAACTCCACCGCTTTTTTGTCGGGGACGACGATTCCGGTGAATCCACCGATCTCCGCCGCCATGTTGGTCATGGTGGCGCGCTCGTCGATCGTGAGCTCCTCAATCGCCTCGCCCGCATATTCGATGACTTTTGCCAGCGCCTGGCCGCTGCGAACATAGTCGAGGCTGAGGATCCTGAGAATGAAATCCTTGGCGGTCACATTGGGATGTCGTTTGCCGCGAATCACCACTTTGACCGACTCCGGGACGCGTACGCGCACGTCCCGGGTAATCCAGGAGTTAAAGACATCGGTCGTGCCGATACCGAAAGCCACGCAGCCGATCGCTCCCGAATGGGGAGTGTGGGAATCGGAGCCGACGATCAGCTGTCCCGGCAGGGCATAGCTTTCGAGCACGACCGAGTGGCAAATTCCCTCCGCTCCCTTGCGATCTTTCAGTTCACCATGGAGCCGGATTCCCTTTCGCTCGGCAAATTCACCCTGTTTGAGTTTGAGCTGCCCGGCGAGATCGAGCAGACCCATTTTCCGCTTCTGCTCGGACAAGACTTCGTCCAGGAAGGTGAGATGATCGCGGAAGAATACGACCGAACCGGGATCATTCACCGGCTGGTCGCGCCCGACCAGCTGATCGAAGAAGATGGCGGCCATGGGGGTGACATATTCGTGGCTGAAGCGCAAGTCGGTGCGGGCAAAACCGGAGTCGCCGGGTTTGACCGCCGCAATCGGGAGGGCTTCGCCGGCGGCACCGCCGCCTCCGGCGCGCCCGCCATTCCCGGCTTCGATGGCGGTCGTAGCGTCGTCGGTTCCGGCAGAGGCGCGGGCGCCCGCACGGCTGGTAGTCGACATGTGCCTGGCAAAAATCTTCTCCGCAACCGTCATCGGCCGCAGCTTCGTCTCGATCGCAGGCAGAAAGACCTTCCCCTGCATTCTGGCCAGGTTAAAGGGGAACAGGCCGCCGTACTCGATGATCTGGCGGGTGATGTCATCTTCGCCTTGGGTAAACTCGGAGAGGGGAATTTCTTCTCCCGAACGAATCCGATCGATAAGCGAAAAATCCGTCGAGGTCAGCACGCCCAGGTTCTGACAGTTCTGCTTGTAAATGCGCTCGATGTTTTCGGCGATCACCAGTCTGATCCCGGCGCACAACTCGGCATACGGCGACTGCTCGCGGCTAGAACCTTTCCCGCGCCGCTTCCCGCTCACCGCCGCGACGAATCCCCCGCGCTTCACCTCCCCTCGTTGAATGGGCACTTCCGCTCCGCATTTCAGGCCGGTGTAGGGGAATTCGCCAAGCGTCTGGTCAAAGAAAAAGCAGATGTGGGCGGGAGTAATCTCGTCGGTTGAAATGTCATCCCGCAGCTTGGGATTTTCCCGGGGACGCTTGGTGTCCCAGGCGAGGTCCTCGCCCCCGAGCTGGCGCTTGACCAGCTCCGGGTCTTCGGTAAGGAACAGAATCCGCCCCTTGAGCCGCACGGTTGCGGAACGCTTCTCGATTTTCCTTTGGACGAGCGCTTCCATTACTGAATCAACTCACCTGCCGGCGTCATCTGTAGCTATTTTACGCCCGGTTTTCTCAATCGGCCCCACTAACAGCTTCAGGGATGGATGTTCAAGATACCCGAGGAGGCAATGATGAAGGTCGGAGTGCTTGGTTCGGGGACCGTAGGAAAGACTTTAGCTTCGGGTCTGCTGGAACACGGGTACGAGGTAACGCTTGGAACCCGCGACCCCGGGCAGGAAGATATAGCGTCCTGGGCGGCAAAGGCGCCGGGCGCAAGGACAGGAACGTTTCGCGACGCGGCGAACTTCGGCGACCTGGTGATTTTGTCCGTGCTGGCCCGCGCCGTGGAAGATGTGATCAGGCTGGCGGGACCAGAAAATTTTCGCGGCAAGGTATTAATCGATACCAATAATCCGATCGCAGATGCCCCTCCCGTCGACGGAGTCCTCCAGTATTTCACCGGCCCCAATCAGTCGCTCGGAGAAAGGATTCAAAGCCTCGTCCCGGAGGCAAAGGTGGTAAAGGCATTCAATAGCGCCGGAGCCGCCGTGATGGTGAATCCTCATTTCGACGAGGGGACGCCAACGATGTTTATCTGCGGCAACCACGCCGACGGGAAAAATCAGGTCAGTGAAATTGTCCGCCGCTTGGGCTGGGAGCCCTATGATTGCGGCAGCATAGTTGCGGCCCGCGCGCTCGAACCGCTCTGCATGTTGTGGTGCATTCCCGGCTTCACCAAAAACCAATGGACCCACGCCTTCAAGATGTTCACCCGATAAAACATCAGTGATGGGCGTGTTTGCGGTCGTACATTTCTCCCGCCGCAATTCTCGCCGCCAGCCGGTTCTCCCGGGGCGCGAGCGGGCAGGTGGCATAGGGCGTCACAGCACACGGCGGATTATAGGCGCGATTGAAGTCGAGCACGACCTTGCCATCCACAACCGGATCGGTATCGAGGAATCGTCCGCCGGGATAGGTATCGGTCTTACTCGTGGGATCGCTCATCACAAAGCTCAGGCCTTTCGCCGGGTTCCCGCCGAGCGCGGTCAGCGTGAGGTCTTGTCCATTAAGCTTGAAATGAACTTCGCCGGCAACCGGGGTCGGCGTGGCGTCGCCGAGCACGTTCGGCACCTCAACGGTCCTCGGGCTATTCGCCGGCGCGAACGTTCCCGTAACGCGATAGGCCATGTCCAGGGGGAAGAAGACAGGCCCGGAATAATTTCGCGCCGCCAGGCTATTCAGATCCTTCACCCGGATCCCCATTCGTTTCCCCCGCTCGATCACGTACAGTCGCAGGCTGCCCATTTCAATCACCGTAGGCTGGCCGGAGGTGTCCGGCGTGAGCTTCGTGCTTTTTTGGGAACGTCCCGCAATTTTGGCGTCGATCGCCGGCTCGAGCTCCACCCAGACCTGGTCGTCTTCGAGGTGAAATGTGCCTGCATGCGCCGGCCCTGAAGGAAGCACAATCCGGTTGTCCGCGGCGCTCCCGAAGCTGGTTGCCCCCGGCGTCAACCAGAACAGTCCGGCAAGCACCAGCCAGTTCTCTTTGAGGTCGCGAATCAGCGCGGCCTTCCAGCGGTTATATGACTCGATGTAGGCGGCATCGGGAGGTTCGACTGCGCCGGCTTTCGCCATCGGCACCAGCGCCGCCAGCAAGGCGGCGATCGATTGAGCAAGCCTGAGGGACGAGACCGGAGGCAGGCGGCTATGGCTTGCGCGCATATTCCCTCGGATCCGGCAGCGGCTCGAGGCCTCGTCCATCGAAGATCTCCTGGAACTCGTTGACCAGCGCCTGGTGTATCCGGCCGTTCGAGGCCAGAGTCTCCCGGCTGTCCAGCTGGAATGGCCCGCCGGAAAAATCGGTCACCCGGCCGCCTGCTTCCTCGATGATCAGCACGCCCGCCGCCGTGTCCCAGGGATTCAGTTTGAACTCCCAGAATGCGTCCAAGCGGCCGCTGGCAACCGAGCACAAATCAAGGGCGGCGGAACCCGCGCGCCGGACCCCGTGCGTCTTCAGCGTGATCTGGTGGTAGAAGTAAATATTGGGATTCTGGTGGCGCTTGTGGCTCGGGAAACCCGTCCCCACGAGCGATTCGGCCAGCACGCCTACCTCGGAGACCTGGATCGGCCGCTCGTTCAAGAACGCGCCTCTGCCCTTCTCCGCCGCAAACAATTCGTTGCGCGTGGGATCGTAGCAGACGCCGGCAATCATCTCATGTTCGCGCTCGAGGGCCAGCGAAACACAGAACACGGGAAATCCGTGGGCGAAGTTCGTGGTGCCGTCGAGCGGATCGACATACCACCGGTATCGGCTGCCGGTGTCGCGAAAACCTTCTTCTTCGCCCAGAACATCGTGGTCCGGAAATTGCTCGCGAACCCGCGCGCGGATGAGCGCCTCGGATTTTCGATCGGCAACCGTCACCAGGTCGGCTTCGCCTTTGTATTCAATTTTGATCCGCTGATCGAAGTACCCCATCAGGAGCGCGCCGGCCTCGCGGGCAATTGCCGCCATAGGCGGCACAAACTCGAAATTGGGTTTTTGAGAGGTCAAGCTTCACAGTTTCGCAGATATGAGCCCGGGAAGGCAAAACTTCGAACTTCCCCGGGCGAAAAACGCGAACGCGGCCAAGAGGCAGATCCGCTCACGACGCACCGGGCGGATCCGAGATGCCGGCTGGGCAAATCTTTTGAGACTCCTTTTCTGAGGGCTCTCTATTCCACGTGGCCGAACCGCTTCCGAATGCGGTCGGCTTGATTTCGCCCGCTTGGTTGTCGCCAGCGTCTTCAAGCTGAAATCACTACACAGCATGGGCGAAAAAAACAAACTAAGTCTTTTTGAAGAGCACGGGCACGAGGCCACAACCCATCGCCTCATATCCCCGCCAAAGGGCAAGGTTTCAGGGCGGCAACTGGTAGAGTATGTAAATCCCTATGCGTTTGGTTATCAAGGTTGGGACCAGCCTCATCGCACCCGGCGGACGAATCGACATCCAGCGGCTGCGCTCGCTCGTCGATCAGCTCGACCTGCCGCATCACGAATTCTTGATCGTCAGTTCAGGAGCGATCGCATCGGGCATGGCCCACCTGGGTCTCGAGGACCGGCCCGCGACCGTGCCCCTGATGCAGGCCTGCGCGGCGGTCGGCCAAAGCGCGCTCATGCACACCTACGAGCAGCTGTTTTTCGGCAAGAAAGTGGTCGCGCAGCTGCTTGTTTCGAGCGACGACTTCACCAGCCCGGTGCGCTACAAAAACCTGCAGAACACCCTCGAGCAGCTTCTACGGCTCCGAGTCGTGCCCATCGTCAACGAAAACGACAGCGTTTCCGTCAGCGAGCTGGTCGGCGCCTTTGGGGACAACGACGAATTGAGTGCGCTCCTGGCGGCGGCCGTCCGCGCCGACTGGCTGCTGCTGCTCACCGATGTGGACGGTTTTTATGCGCCCAATCGAAGCCGCCCGCGCCTCCTTCGCACTGTCCGCGCTATCACCCCGGAGCTCGAAGGGTTGTGCAACGGGCATGGCAAACTGGGCCGCGGTGGGATGCGCACCAAGTTGCGGGCCGCCAAGACGGCCACGGAAGCGGGTGTAAGTGTCGCCATCGTGAACGGCCGCCTCCCGGATGTGATCGCAAGCGCAATCGAGCGCCGGAGGGGAACGTATTTTCCTCCGAAGAAGGCGAAGGCCTGAGATGGCGGCGAACGCCCCAGTGGCATTTTCAACGCGCGAAACCCTCGAGCGGGCGCGCGCGGCATCGGCCCGGCTCGCACAGCTTTCTCCCGGCGACAAGAACAAGCTGCTTTCGGGCATGCGGGCTGCGATCGAATCCCGTGGCAAAGAAATCCTCGAGGCCAACGAAAAAGACCTTCGCGCCTCGGGTCTCTCGGGCGCATTGCGCGACCGCCTCCTGCTGACTCCAGAACGGGTCTCGGCAATGGCGAAGGCGGTCTCCGATGTGGCCAGTCTGCCCGACCCGGTAAACGAACTTGTCGAAGGATGGACCCGCCCGAATGGCCTCCTCATCCGCAAAGTCCGCGTTCCCCTCGGAGTCGTGGGCATCGTTTACGAGTCGCGCCCCAACGTGACGGTGGATGCGGCGGTTCTTTGTCTTAAGAGCGGCAACGCAGTGGTGCTTCGTGGCGGAAAAGAGGCCGCGCTCAGCAATCAGACGCTGGTCGAGATCATGGCCTCGGTCCCGGGCATGCCTGCGGGAGCGATCGGGCTGCTCGACTCGACGAGTCGCGAGACGGTTCGGGAATTGATCGAGGCGCGCGGCCTGGCCGATGTTGTCATTCCCCGCGGCGGACCCGGTCTGATCGCGCACGTTATCGAAAATGCGCTAGTTCCGGTGATCGAGACCGGGGCGGGCAATTGCCACATATTCGTCGACCAGTCGGCCGATTTCGACATGGCAAACCGCATCATCCTCAACGCCAAGACCAGTCGGCCGTCGGTCTGCAACGCGGCGGAAAAGCTGCTGGTGCACGCAGCGATCGCCCCTGCGTTCGTTCCGCAAGTCGTCGCCAAGCTGGTCGACGCGGGAGTCGAGGTCCGCGGAGACCAGGAGACGCGCGCGCTCGCTGCGGATGTGGTTCCGGCATCGGAAGTGGATTGGGGGGAAGAATACCTGCGGCTTTGTATCGCCGTCCGCGTGGTCGCTGACGTCGACCGAGCCATCGAACATATCAACCGCTACTCCAGCAGGCATTCCGAGGCGATTGTCACCGCCAGGGAACAAAACGCGAAGCGCTTCCTCGAACTCGTCGATTCGGCCGCGGTTTACTGGAACGCTTCCACGCGCTTCACCGATGGCGGCGAATTCGGCTTCGGCGCGGAGATGGGCATCAGCACGCAAAAACTCCACTGCCGCGGGCCCTTTGCCCTGAGGGAACTGACTTCGGTGAAATACCAGATCATCGGCGCCGGCCAGACCCGGGCCTGAGGGGGCGCCACGGGAATGCTCAGGCCGTTCGGTCGAGGACGGCTTCGCTGCGGCGCTCAAGCGAGGAGCGGTCCCACTTCGCCAGCGTGGCTCCAGCCTCATAGGTGCTTTGACAGAACTCAAGCAGGACTTGGGCCGGAGAGGACGCCTTGCGCATGTCGCCGTACATCAGAATGAACTCTCCCAGCTCGGCATCGTAATGGGCGGCGCCCGGCTTGACGGCGGAGTCGCGAAATCCCAGCGGTTCAGGGGCCATATAGGAATAGAACGCCGGGCCGGGAACCTTGGGGCCGCCGGGCCAGAAACCAAGGCTCGAAACCTCGTGTGAATACGCTTCCTGGGTTACAGGGTCGGCGCCGGGGCGCTCGGGAGCGCGGCGGCCGGAGAAGCGGGTGACCGCCAGGTCAAAGCTGCCCCAGAAGAAGTGAACCGGGCTCGACTTGCCAATAAACTTCGCCCGGAACTCTTCGAATACGCACTCTACACTCAACAGAATTCTCCAGAACCGGCGAACCGCATCCCGGTCATAGGATGCATGCACGTGGTCCTGGTCAAAAGGAATGGGATCGGGTACCTCGCAGGGCATGGGCCAGAGCTTTACCTTAATACCTGCCGATTCGAGCAT
>Ga0123355_10012196_pt1 | contig 13306 bp, 11 predicted proteins | sample TergutEmb28metaG_3_FD_89872 | JGI IMG/M metagenome (GOLD analysis project Ga0123355, IMG submission 89872) | Embiratermes neotenicus P1 segment gut microbial communities from Petit-Saut dam, French Guiana - Emb289 P1 | ecosystem: Host-associated > Arthropoda: Insects > Digestive system > Gut ... | reverse complement strand
TGCTCATACATCAACTTTTTAAGTGCCCGAATGAATGTTGTTTGTATCATTTTTGACTCCTTTTCTTTTTGCAAATTATTACAAAAAAGTGGGTAAAAGTGGTTGACACAAGATTTTGACTATGGTAAATATTAAATATGGACGAGCAAGCAAAGGTAATTCTTGGGGGATACTTTTGCATACGCCGTTCCAACAAAGCTCCAAGTGCCGCACGATAATTTATCTGTTATCGGCGGCACAAGAGTGGGCTTTGAGGAGGAGAGTATGTTATTCGGAACATATTTCCATCAAACCGATGTAAAAGGCAGGGTTCGAATTCCCCCAAAGTTTAAGGATGCCTTGGGTCAGGTAATGGTCACAAAAGGCTCGGATGGATGTTTATTTTTATTCTCTTCGCACGAGTTCAAAACACAGCTGGGACAAAAACTGAGCACCACCGACTTGTTCGACCAAACCGGGAACAATCAATTAAGGCAAGTTTTCTCGACCGCGTTTGAACTTGAAGAAGACGCCCAAGGGCGAGTGCTGTTGCCAAAAGCATTAAGAGAATTGGCAAAAATCGAAAAAGATATCGTATTCATAGGTGTAGGGAACAGGGCGGAATTGTGGGCCAAAGAGAAATGGGAGGCCTATAATGAAATTTGAACACATTCCGGTTCTTGTCCAGGAGGTAATCGAGGCGCTTGGCCTTGATGATGATTCAATCGCTGTGGATGCAACCCTTGGCGGTGGTGGGCACAGTGAAAAAATTTTAAAAAGTGTAGGGAAGAAGGGGGTGTTAATTGGTATTGATAAGGATTTACAGGCGATTTCGGCGGCGAATAAAAGGCTTGGAGTTGGGCAAGCGACTTTCAAGGCGGTACACAATGATTTCGCAAACATTGACAAAGTCTTATTCGATCTTGGAATCAAAGGAGTAGACGCAATCTTGGCTGATTTCGGGGTCAGTTCGCATCAAATTGATACAGGGGAACGAGGGTTTTCCTATATGACGGATGGACCACTTGACATGCGAATGGACAAGACGCAAAAATTCACGGCACACGATTTGGTTAATACCGCAAAGGAAAGCTATCTAAGGATGATAATTCGGGATTATGGCGAGGAACGATTCGCTGGCCGCATTGCAAGTGCTATTGTTTCGGCAAGGCCGCTTGACACAACATTGGCCCTTGCAAAGACAATCGAAAAAGCAGTGCCAGGAAGTTATTACAGAACAGGTGGACACCCGGCGAAAAGAACTTTCCAAGCACTTAGAATAGAGGTTAACAAGGAACTGGACGCAATTGAAAACTTTTTACACAAAGCGGTCGAGTCCCTTAACCCAGGCGGTCGACTTGCAGTAATATCGTTCCACAGTCTTGAAGACAGGTTGGTAAAACAAACATTCAAGCATTATGCAAGTTCGTGCTTGTGTCCACCAAAATCACCGCAATGTATATGCGGGCATAAATCAAGCCTTAGGATCCTAACGAAAAAGCCAATAATGGCAAGCGAGGCCGAGCAAAAGATAAACCCAAGATCAACAAGTGCAAAATTACGAGTAGCCGAGAAACTGTAAAGGAGGACGAAAATGATAACACAGCTTGACAAACGTGTTGAAACACGAACTCGTGCCGAGGCAGAGGATATTTTATGGGGTTCACGCGTTCAACGTCCTTGGGAGCGAGGACCGGAATTGGCATCACAGAGCCCGGTCGTGTTTCCTGAGTATGATGTTGCACCGCTTGTTCCTAACCCAGTGGCACCAAGCCCGGCACAAGTGCCTGCCTTTTTACCTAAACCACAATTTCAAAGTTATATAAAGCCAGGGGAGTTGGCGGGCAAGGATACTGGCGAAAAAATTATGGAAGTCGAGGCAACTGAACTTGTCCAAGAGGACGAGATCGAAAGAGTCGCAATTAAGGGACAAGACGAGGACGTCAAATTCAAGCTTAATGCACGAGGTATTATTGCAATAGGCACGTTCTTTGCAACCGTTGTTTTGGTAACTGTCCTGATAATCCTTAATGCATCAACGATAAGTGCGTCAAGCTCGCGTATTTCAACGTTGCGTGACGAGAATTCGGTTCTAAGGGCGAACGTGTCGCAAACGGTTGCCCAGCGTAATGAACTTTATACCGACGTAACAAATAATATTGACACAGGTGAATTTGTAGAATTACCCGAACCAGTTCGTGTTCCGCGTATGAATCAACTTCGCCAACAAAACGAAAACCCAGACCACTCGACGAATTGGTTTGACAGGCTCAGTCGTTGGCTGGGTAGCCTGTTTGGAAGAGGTTAATTATGACAGAAATAAAACCCGTCCCAAGAGAATTACATGATGATTTTGACTGTGGCGACAAGTGGGAACTTGGAGTAAGGGTCGTTGATAAAAAACAATCTTTTACGTCAATAGAACCCGTTCCAAGGAAATTTATTGAAATCGATGATGAACAAGAACCAAGATAACATATAAATTGTAATGCGGTTTACAAAGACAAGTTTGCAAAAACGTGTGCGGTTGTTTATGATATCGATGTGCGTAGTCCTCGCCATTCTTGGCGGGCGACTTTTTTATATCCAGATTTTAAATTCAAGCACTCTGCAGTTCCGTGCTGCCGAACAATGGTATCGCGACCTCCCACTTATGGCAAGTCGCGGCAACATATTCGACAGGACAGGTCAAGTTATGGTCGAAAGCATTCCAACATACAGTATCTACGTCCGTCCGGTCGCCGTAACCGACCCTGAACAAGTCGCGTCTACATTAAGTCGCTACTTGGACGTTTCACATGCAAGTGTTTTAAACAGGGCGACCAACAGGGGTGCAAGTGAATGGTTAATTAAAATGCAAGTCGATCGGCCCGTTGCCGCCCAAATAATCGCGGCAAACCTTGATGGGGTATTCTTGTCACAATCATACAGGCGAAGTTATCCACTTGGTCCCGTAGGTGGGCAGGTACTTGGTCTCGTCAGTATCGATAACATAGGACAAGAAGGCCTCGAGGCATTCTATAACAACATTCTTCGCGGTCAAGACGGGCGTGTCGCAACACCTTCTGATTTACGGGGAAGGCCACTTCAGGGAGGGCGAGAGTTCTATTTCCCATCAACACCTGGGTTTGATTTGCACTTGCACACTGATGCAACCATTCAAAACATATTACAAAATGCACTCTCAAGGGCACTTTTTGATCATAGTGCGGTTGGTGTTGGGGGCATTGTCTTTGATATTGGCTCGGGGGGCATCGTTGCCTCGGCCGCCGCACCTTACTTTGATATGAACAATCAACCAAGGCATGATGTTGCAACATTACTTGCCCAGGCAAAGAACTTGCCTATTGTTAATGTCTTTGAGCCTGGGTCAACGTTCAAGATTTTGACCTTGGCAATGGCACTTGAACTTGGGTTAACCGACGAAAATGAAAAGTTTAATTGTCGAGGATTTCGAATGATTGGGGGCGAGCGTGTCAGGTGCTGGAAAACCAAAGGTCATGGTGTCCAGGACCTGGCGGGCGGAGTGCGGACAAGTTGCAATGCGGTCTTTATGGACCTAAGTCAAAGGATTGGTGTTGATCGGTTTTACGAGTTCCTCGCACGCTTTGGCATTGGAAAGAAAACCGGTGTAGATTTTTTTGGTGAAAGTGCAGGCCTCGTCCTGCCAAAGCAATACGTTCGCGAGGTCGACCTTGCAAGAATCGGGTTCGGCCAGGCAATCGCAACAAGTCCAATCCAGTTTGTAAGTGCGATAAGTGCCATTGTCGGTGACGGTATCCTCAGGACCCCACGGTTTGTCAGTTCCGTTGCACAAAGCAATACAACAATAACTTCGCCCGACCGAGGAGTGCGTGTTGTCTCGCCCGAGACCTCGCGTCGTGTTCGCGAATTACTCTACGGCGTTGTCCGTGAAGGCTCGGGAAGGAACAGCCAGGTTCCAGGCTTTGCGATTGGAGGGAAAACAGGAACCGCACAAAAATACGAGGACGGCATTATCGCACAAGGGAAATACATTTCGTCTTTTATCGCGTTTTTGTCTGTGGATGGCGTTCCAAGGTATACCGTATTTTTATATGTTGACCAGCCAAGTAAAATGGGATATTACGGCAGCCTCGTTGCCGCACCTTATGTTGGAGAAATCTTTCGCGGCATTGTTGAATACCTAAGGTTGCCCCCGGATCCAAACCTTGTTCCTAATCCGGCATCTATGCAAACCGTTCAAATTCCATCGGTTGCAGGGATGACAAGTGTAAATGCGTTTGCAACTTTGCGTGCGGCCGGGTTCTTTGTCCAGGTCCAAGGCGAAGGTTTTACCGCACTTGGGACATTTCCTGCTGCGGGCGAGCGTATTCGCAGAGGCAATCCTGTGGTGTTGCGGACGGGATAGGTTTTCGCCATGATGTTATTGACTCGAACTCTGGATACATTGCCGCGTTCATATCACGTAATCCGTCAAGAAGGCATTGCAACAACGAAGCACGTTCTTCAAGCCTCTCCATCACCTTTGTATATCTTTTTATAAGGTTCTCTGGATTTATGCTTGGTGATTGTCTTGGAATGATCTTAAGCTTTCTTTCAACCGAGTTCCTGCTTTGCTTAAGCACGTTGATAGAGTCATCGACTCTTGAACTTGCCTTGTTAAATTCCGTCCAATCTTGTTTAATTGGATTACTTGTTAAATCGGCGGCAATACTTCGCATAATCGCAGCTTGTTGACGGATATCACTTTTTATTTGCTCTGCGATTATATTTGCCGCCATAATGTCTGCACAAAGTGCGTAAAGGTTATCAAGTTGTGCAAGGAATGCCAAACGCTCGGGGCTCTTAAGATTCAGGTCATCCATATTATAAAATTGTGGTTCATAGCCTGCACAGACAAAAAAGTTAGAACCCATTGCATTTGGAAAGTTAAACGATTTCTCGTCTATTGGTTGGATTTTTGATACTACGCTGTCTGTGCGTTTTGCCGTTCGTTCGGCGACTCGTGACGCACCGGCGGACGAGCTAACAGAACACGCCGTTAAAATTATCATTAATGCCAAACAAAGTCCACTAAGGGCTAATTTTTTTTTCATGGAACAAGTTTGGGCAAATTAGATAATCTTATTCAGGGAGTTGTCCGAGAATTCATAAGACCCGCGGTCTGTCGTTTTGTCAAACAATAAATCTTCGCCCCAAAAAAGTCTATACCTTAAAGACCTCCTGATACATTCATGGATTACGCGTGTCATTATGCCTTTGTTCGGTGCCAAAAGCGGCAGGGCAGGACGATTGTCAAGAACATCAACGACAAGGCAAAGTTTACCTTGTTTGATTTCAATACCACCTTGTTCAAAGCGTTTTACTTTTGCACCTTTATAGGTTGCCAGGCGATGCTCTTGCCCATCTATTATTATCACACATATTGATCCTGTGAACCGAACCCCAAGATAGGGGATTATGGCAACCGATGCACTAACGTCAATACCTCCATCAAGATGTGCCTGGGTCCAAAAATATTTTGTTGGAAAACTTTTGCCACGGTCACCTTCGATATAACCAACCCCATCATCAAAGTTATATGTTTTATTATTTATTTTTATCTGCCCGCTGATTTTATGACGCATGCTTGTAATTGTGTGTCGGCACTCCATAAACGGCAACCACCTAAACGGCCCCATAATATCGCCTTTTATTTGTGTAAAAGTTCCGAATTTAATTTCACCAAGTATGCTTAGCCCGTCTTGCCTGATATCTAGACGCATACCATGCTCATCAAAGAAATTGTCCTTTGTGTTGTCTGCATAGAATGTTTCGTCATCGGTTATGACCTGGACAAAGTCCTTGTCGTCCGATCTCCCGACTATAACGGCAATACTTTCTTTTTTGCCTTGACATTTTATATAGTAACCTAAAAAACCCATGTAACAATTATTGACAATGTTCTTGCCTACAGGATATACTCAGAGCATAATGAAAAAAATGTTAAAGAAGTCTTTGATGCGTCGCGTGATGAAAAGACGCATTGCAAACACGGTCTTTGATGACGCGGCAGGCGAGACATGGACCGCTCCCGCGGATGCAGGACCTGAAATAAACAACAGTCACTACTTTTCCTCACATGATTTGGAGGGGAACTCGTTTTTCTTAAGAGCGGCAAAGCGTGGCGGCAAAAACGGCGTTGCCGAGGTCTGGTTCGCTTTTAAATCCTCGAGCGGTGAAATATACGTAAATACCCAACAACTCTTGCCACTTGAAAAAAACACAACCAAGGTTGAATGTATTGAACCGCTGCGAAAGTGGAAGATTTCATTTGAAGGAAAAGTAATCCCGGTCATCCCGGGCGAGGATAAACAGGCAATTACAAACGGAAAGGAAATAGATGCAAAATTCGAAGGAGAGTTCACATCTGAATTTGGAATCTATGATTTCTCTCGTGATACCGATCTAAACGCGTTTTGTAATGCTATTGCCGCCGAAAAATGGAAAAAAGGTTTCTCGGACGAACTCAAAAAAAATCATCAGGTTCACATAGAACAAGACGGCCACGCAACCGCAACACTTTATGTTGAGGGCAAAGAATTTAAAATGGATGCTCCCGCAATTCGCGACCACTCCTTTGGACGCAGGTTATGGAGTTATATGAACCGCCATGCTTGGCTTTCAACAATTCTCGAGGACAAAAATGCGGTTAACGTTAATACTGTCAGGTATCCTGCGTTAAACGTACTTGGCCTTAAGACCGGTTATAAAATTAAAAATGGAGTTGCCGCGAACATGATTTGTGTTGATTTTCCAAAGGATTTTTTAACAAGCGGAAAGCCACCAACGGCGGGCGAGTTCAAGGCAAAATTCTCGGACAAAACCAAGGCAGTTGTTAAATACGAACCAGAAATTATCTTTACGTTTAACTTTGACGATGCCGACGGAGGCTATGTTGTCTACGAGGGCATCGCAAGTTTCACTGTTGATAACGTAAAAGGTCGCGGAATCGCCGAGTTCGGTTACAACAAAGATAGGAGAAGATATGCAGATATATAAACTTGGAGAAGTACCAAAGGAATTACAAAACTCTGTGGGTGGCAAGGCACGAGGACTTGATAAACTGATTAAAGAAGGCTTTAATGTTCCCGGTGGCTTTGTTATCATAGACGCAGATGAAAGGACAAATCTTGATATAGTCACAAAATTTTACTTGGACTCTGGGATAAAAAAAGTTGCTGTTCGGTCCTCGGCCTCCGCCGAGGATGGTGCCGATTTTTCATTTGCTGGCCAGTTCGTGACCGTTCTTGATGTAGAAGGGGAGCAATCGTTTAAAGACGCCGTCGCAAAGTGCATCGAATCATTGCAAGGATCAACGGCAAAGAGCTACAGTCAAAAATTTGGTGGAAAGAAAAAAATAACTATGAACGTTGTTGTACAAGAAATGCTCTCGCCAAGTTGTGCAGGAGTCTGTTTTACCTGTGACCCATTAAACGAGCGTAATATTCTTGTCGAGGCCGTGAAAGGTATGGGGGAGGCATTGGTTTCCGGCACGGCGTCTGCCACCCAGTATCGTGTTGCAAAGGATGAACTCGAAAACCTTGGTGACGTTCCACCGCCGCTCTCGAAAAAGAATCTTCGCGAATGCTGTGTCCAGGCGTTACTTGCACAAGACGTTTTCAAAACTCCTTTGGATATTGAATGGGCAACACAAGGGGACGATTTATATTTGCTTCAGGCCCGACCAATAACGGTAAACGAGGTCTGTGATGAGGACGAATTTAATCCAAAACAAGACCTCTCAGGGCATGGCATAACGCGCTGTAACATCAGTGAGATGCTGCCAGGAGCCGTTACCCCGCTGTCTATATTTACATCTGTTTACGCAATTGATTGGGGTATACGAAAAATGATGAATGTAGCGGGGGCAAATAAAAAAATGCGTGAACTACCGGACTTTGCCTGTGCATTCCCGGCGTTTGGACATCTGTTTATAAATCTAAGCCCTATGTATGCACTTACAAAAACCATGTATCTGGCAAAAAAAGAAGAGGTCGACATGTCAATATGCGGGCGAATCCTGGGCGAAGGAGAGTCCGGAATTGTCCTTGGAAATAAAAAATGGTTTGGTGCAAGAGTAATAAATTCCATAAAGTATATTAACTATATCATGTCGCAAAAAAAGGTTAAAAAAAGACTTTTAAAGCTTGCCGATAGTTTTTCTATCCTTGAAACAAATGACCCCATAAAACAATACGCCGCAATTGACAAATCAAGGAGTTTGGCAAACAACGTTGCGTATTTACACTATGCAACAAGTGGTTTCTCGGGTGCGATGTCAAGTTCGGTTATCAAGATTCTAGAAAAAAAATATAATAATATCGAACAAAGTCGTGGGGTCCTGGCACAACTTCTTGAACGTATCGACGGAATAGAAAGTGTTGATATTTTGGCATCTCTTTACAACCTTGCACAGGAAATTGTTATTGATAACGAGGCCGCAAAGAATTATTCCAAAGAAGAACTTGGTCAATATCTAAAGCACGCAGGTCCTAACGTCAAAATTGCATATAACGAGTTTATGAAAAGGCATGGCCATCGTGCTATTCGCGAGGCCGAGCTTCGAAACCCCGGATGGTCAAACGACGAGGCCGCGTTCACAGGGCACCTTAGAACTGTGTTGCAAAGTGATATGCAACTGCAAAAAAATCAAACAGAGCCGGACCTCGGTGCAATCGCAAAGGAACTTGGATTCGGTGGAAAATTGGTTTACTTTGCAAAAAAGGCAAGGCAAGGTGTGCGTAATCGCGAGTTCTCGAAATCAAAATTAATAAAAGTATTTGATGTGTTTAAACGTGCCTATACACATCTGGCAACAGTCCTTGTTGAACTTGGGAGATTGCCTGATACTGATGCAATTTTCTTTTTAACACATGATGAGATTGGCGAGCTTGCAAAAACCGAGAACCCAAGTCTCGTGAAAAAAGCTCTGCAAAGGCGAAGAATTTTAAAAAGCCAAGAACAACTGTCATTTGCCGAAGTTTATACCAACATGCCCGTCCCCTTAAAGGTTCAAGAAACAGGTCAGGCAGGTGATGTTCTGAAGGGAACGTCGGTAAGTCGTGGCATAGTCACGGGTCGGGCAAGAGTGGTCAAGAGTCCCGAGGATGCTGCAAAACTTGAAAAAGGTGAAATTATGGTTGCATCCTTTACAGATATTGGATGGTCACCCTATTATTGTTTGATTGATGGCTTGGTTACCGAGGTTGGCGGGGCGTTATCACATGGTGCGGTTGTTGCACGTGAATACGCATTACCGCTTGTGACCAATATTGTTGGGGCAACGAAACTTATTAAAACTGGTGACATCATTACTGTTGATGGTGGTGCAGGAATTGTCAAAAAAGTGTTGACAGATACCAAATGATGACTTAATCTTAAGCTTAAGGAGAAAATATGGCAAAATTTTTACGAGGCCTGTCAAAGAGGACAAGGGTCGGTTTAACGGTAGTGCTTGTAATCGCTATTGTGGTTCCATTTACTTTCGTCGTAACGGGAAGTTCAAGGTCAAGGCCAATAAAAAATGTTATCTTGATGGTCCCAGACGGTATGAGTGTAGCTGCGGCGACACTTGCAAGATTTATGCAGCCGGATAATCCAAACGACCCCGAGGAAGATTGGACCTTCACGGGCGAAAGGCGACTTGCGATGGACGATCACATCCAAGGTCTTGTTCGAACCGCTTGGGCGGGTGGTCCTATAACCGACTCGGCACCTGCGGCTACGGCAATGGCAACGGGACATACGAGCAATAATATGAGAATCGGTCTTGACAGAAACGATGACCCAAGGGCAACGGTTATGCAGGCCGCACAAACACTTGGAATGTCAACTGGCGTTGTTATGACGTCCGAGTTCATGCATGCAACGCCTGCCGCTTTCTTGGCACATGATGTTGCACGATTTAACTATGAATCACTTGCAAGGCAGATGCTTGCAAACCGACCAAATGTGGTTCTTGGAACAGGCTCTGCTCAAGTTCGATCATTCAACGTTCATCGTCGCGGTCTGCCCGAGGGTCTGACCGATGCAGACGTTTGGAATGACAATGGTTATCTTCGTCGAAATTCGGATAACCTAAGGGTTGTTGATCCGCAAGGTTACACACTTGATTCTCGTCGAAGCAGGATTATAACAGAAAACACATGGATGCAGAATGTGTCAAGCGAAGGATATCAAATCGTTCGTACACGCACGCAAATGAACCGTCTTCTTCGTCCAACATCATCAAACGCACAAGATCTTCGCGTTTGGGGTGACTTTAACGGCGGTCTTACAATGCTTGGTGAAAATTATCGTTTCTTGTCTTATGACATCGACCGCCAACACAGGCCCGATCTTGACGAACCGTCCCTTGCCGATATGACGAGGGTTGCAATAGATCTTCTCAGTTCAAACCGAAACGGATTTATGCTTGTCGTCGAGGGAAGTAAAGTCGACTGGGCCGCACACGCACATGACGCTGTGGCACTTATGGGTGATGTTCTCGCATTCGACAGGGCATTCCAGGTCGCACTTGATTTTGCAAAAAGGTGCGGAAATACAATTGTTATTGTCGCCTCTGATCACTCTACCGGCGGCCTTGCAATTGGTTCAAGTGATCTGTCATTTGACGCAGGTCAAGAACAGGCGGGCAACGCACCATGGACATTCGACGAAGCACCATGGGAGTTCCTTTATCCACTTAGAAGGGCGGTTACCCAAGGCGGACGCAGTTCCGAATCGGCAATCCAACATTTTGTCCTTGGGCGTAAACAAGTCGTTCACCCTTCTTCACCAAACCCAATTGACTGGTCATCGAATCACAACCAAGTGCTTGCACTATATGGAATTGATTATGATTTCTATGACACCCTTATGTTGTTGTCCACGGAAGACCTGAACGCACTTGATGGTTACCTAAGGGAGACCCACAGGACAACACCTAATCAAGTAAGGCGTGTTCACCAATTGATTGAAAATTTTAGAACGGCACATAGTATTGAGGTTGTTTCTGATCAGCCTGGCCAAGAGCATCTTCGCGGTAATGGTATGGCGTTCCTAAGCACCGCAAACTTGCAAAACGCACGACGTATGCTTGGTGCAATTATGAATCAAATTTCTTATATTACATTCTCGAATGACTGGCACACCGGTGAAGATGTTCCTTTCTATATGTTTGCACCAAGGGGTTTTAGTCATCAAGAGCTCCTTAACAGGAATACAAACCACATCAATAATACGGATATCGCGGTCATCATCGCAAATGCTTTGCAAGTATGCCTCGAGACCCTGACCGACAGACTTTTTGTGGAGGTCTTTAACAACGGCGAATCCATGATTCCTGGAGTAGAGGTAACAATAACAGATGCAAGATTCCAAAGCAACCTAACACGCGAAGGTAACCCAGACGTTAACAACAGCTCTGGTTGGGTCGAAGTTGATTTTAAAATCACACGCGGTTCCCAGGTCATAACGCTGACTTCAAACATGGGACACTTTTATCGTGATGAAACACGAATGGATTTTGACTTTGGCGTAAATCTTTATATAATTACAAAGCCCCAGTTCCAACAAACCTCGCCATTTGGTGGTATCAATCAAAACACAGGACGCTTGTTCGTTCCAAGAGAACTATTGGAGGTGCTTAGATGAAATTTTTAAAAGAAAACTTTATGAAAATAACTTTGTCTGTTGCCACAGTTATCGGGGCAATCCTCTTTATTGTGATGCTCGCAAACTTTGATTCCGCTCAATACGGTGTAGAGTATAACCCAGTAATCGGCCAGGGTGCAGGCTCGGATTCATTTAACGCAAGGGGAGCCTTGTTTGGATACATAGCCGCTTTGACGTTCTTTGTTCTGGCAACCGCTTTTATTATCATGACAATGTTTAAAAAAGTTAAAAAGCACACAAAGTGGGTGTCACTCGCGGCGGGTGTCCTTGGGATTACTTTTGTCCTTTGTGCAATGTTACTTCCGCTCCGCAGTGACAATTACGAATTGATGCGTGATCTCCAGAACAATCGGCGTGATGCACAAATAACCGTTTATGTCCAAGAACAGGTAATAAATGGTGCAATTGCATTCGACCCGGCAAACGCAGACAACCTAAGAATGGTTCAAGGGATGGACCTTGACCAATGGCCAGAAGAGCTAAGGACTGCTGTTGAAGAGGGTGTGGCCCAGGCAAGTCAAGAGGCAAGTGACAGGGCATCATATCAGTACCTTCAAAATATGATTTTATTGTTTTCCCAACTCGTTCTTTTTGGAATCTTGCCGCTTGGATTCGGGGTCAAGCTTTTGCTATCGCGTCCGACAAAGGATTAATTTGACAATGGAAATTGAAAAACAAATAGAAGAGCTTTTGCCATTTATGATCAAACACAGAAGGGAGTTACACAAAATTCCCGAGATTGCTTGGAATGAACTTAAAACAAGTGCATATATCCAATCTGTTCTAAAAGAAATTGGATTAGAATTCGAAACCGTTAAAACTGGGATTATTGTTAAAATCGCTGGCAGGAGTCCCGCTAGAACCATTGGTTTTCGTGCAGACATAGATGGATTGCAAGTTGAAGAAAGGCATGAGAGCGAATTCAAATCACAGCATGACGGCTACATGCACGCATGTGGACATGATGTGCACGCCGCAATTTTACTGGGATTTGCGAAATACTTAAAAGGCAATCCACCAACAGAGAATATAGTTTTGGTTTGGCAACCAGCAGAAGAAGGCGGCGGTGGTGCAAAAGCCATGACCGAATCCGAACTTTTTAAAGCAGATGTCTTTTATGCTGTTCATGTCACTCCACACCTTGAAGTTGGAAAGTTTTCCTGTCGTGACGGAATTTCCCAACCAGGAACAAGGAGAATCGAAATTAATTTTCAAGGCATAAGTAGACATGCTCAGAACCGAGACGGCACACAAGATGCTTTGATGCTTGCTGCCGAGTTTTTGCTTGAAAGTGAAAAGTTAAATACCAATGATACACTTTTCCATATTGGCATTTTAAACGGCGGGACAGGCACTAATACCATTGCCGCAGAGGCAAAAGCAATTGCGACAGCAAGATGGTTCCAGGCACCTGAATATGATAATATGATGCGGAGGATTGAGCAGATTTCCAAGTTGCTTGAGGAAAAGGGGCGAGGCACTATTGTTATAAGACCTTACGAGAATATTTGTTTGCCAATTCAAAATACGCCACAAGCAGTAGAAAGAATCAAAAATTTCGAAGGCCATACTGTTTCAAACAAGGATAGAATTTTACCCTTGGTGCAAGACCAAGTGGAGAAATATTCCCAGCTCATAGCAGCAACTA
>Ga0123355_10012195_pt1 | contig 13306 bp, 11 predicted proteins | sample TergutEmb28metaG_3_FD_89872 | JGI IMG/M metagenome (GOLD analysis project Ga0123355, IMG submission 89872) | Embiratermes neotenicus P1 segment gut microbial communities from Petit-Saut dam, French Guiana - Emb289 P1 | ecosystem: Host-associated > Arthropoda: Insects > Digestive system > Gut ... | reverse complement strand
CTTGTGCTTTTTCATATTCTACATATTCGTCAATGTCAAGAACAGCATAGCGTCCACGCCCGTTTTTAGTTAAAAAAACAGGCGAACCAATTGCTACATCTCGCAGCACTTCGCCATAATTTCGCAAATCTGATATTGGTTTAATATTTGGCATATTAGCACCTCCCAATTCCATAACAGTTCGCTAATAGTATATAGCGCAATTTCGTAAAATTCAACTGCTAATTTTAAGACAGTTATATATGCATAAATAAATATGGCTGATAATATGCAAAGCCTGCGCTTATGCTGTTGAAAAACAGCTAGGCGCAGGCTTTTTTGTCGCATTTCTTGAAAATGCACCCCGTAAAAGTCCCCATTTTTGAGTCGTAGCGGATGGGTCTTAGCAACTATTCAATCATACTTTGTATAATTTCCGCAAGTTGTTTATCGGTCAACATGTTATTTCCGGGAGGTATAAGTCTGTATACCAAGCCGTCATGAATCCAAAAAATTTGAGTTGCATATCGGTCTGCGGTAATCTTGTGTGCTGTTACACCGGCGATTTCTAGCTGGGTTATTTCACCCGGCATATAAATTGACCAAGGCTCTGAATTGCCATCTCTTACATTCTCCACATATATAAGCATATCCTCAAACCATAGTTCAGTGTCATTGCCAATAAAACGTATTGTAACACCACTTGACAAACGCCCATGCATATCAATTACCCGGAATCTAGGTGGAGAAAATTCTTCTATATGAACCGTTGGAAGCCGCAAGTTTCTGCCTACGAGTGCAATGGCTTCATCGAATGTGTTGTTATATCCCCATTCGATTTCAAAGTCCGCTCTACTCGTAATCGTTATATCCAGCGGTTCCCATATCGACTCACTGTTGGTTCTGGTCAGTAATCGGATTTCTCCTACTTCGTAGCCGTACTCATTATATAGCACATTGCCCCTATCATCAGCCCAATACATAATCGGATATTGATATGGAATAGCTGTCATTAAATCAAAAGAGATGCCGCCTGCCGTAAAAATCCTTCCTACGAGCATTCCGCTAATTACTTGTGCTGTATCAGAATCAAATGTCGGACGTTCTATCCTAAGCAATTGTGGTAGAACATCTGAGTACCTGTTAACATAAACTGGTGTTGCTATGATACTTTCTGCCCAACGTGCGTGATAGTCGGGGCAGTCATTAGGTATCATAATAAACTCCATTGTCCCACCGGTGTCCACCCGGTTAATAATAACGCTTGTCGCGTATGCCGCAGTTGCAAATAAGAAACACGCCGCAACAACCGCCGCTACAGACCAGCGCAGGCGTTTAATTGGTTGTAATTGTGACATTGCTTTCCTGTGGCAATCTTTGCGGACTTGCTCCATATCCGGCACATCGACACGAATAACTTTATTTATGAGGTCTTTGCCTTTCATAAAGAGTCACTCCTTATTTAATATATTTCGCATTTCTTTTATTGTTCTGTACAGCTTGTTTTTTACACTTGATTCATTGACAGACAGCTCTATCGCAATTTCGGGAATTGTAAGCCCTACATCATAGAAAAGGTAAAATATTTTCTTCACAATCTCCGGTTTTTGTTGAATAAACTGGCGAACAGTTTCAAACATAACTTGGTTGAGTACAAAATCCTCCGTTAAAAATGTATCGGCTTTAAACTCTGACAGCTCTGTTTCTTCCCCATGGTCATAAGTTGCCGTCATGGAAACAAAAATCTTGAGCCGCTCGGCAAGGGAGTAATATTTGGCTATTTTTTGCTTCGCAATACGAAGGATAAGTGCTTTTTCGTTTGTTACATAGTCTGCGCCACGTTTAATCAATAGTTGATACAATTCTAAATATGTTTCTTGAAGAATATCGTTAATGTCAGCAACTCGCCCACATTTGGCTATGACAAACCTCAATACAGTCTTGTGTGTAGAATTGTATATCTCATCGAACCGTGAAGCAGTGTCTGGGGTCGACATCAAATCACCACCTCTACTATAGTAACGGCGAGTTAGTCATATAAAGTTTCACTCTTTTTATGGGGTAACAAAAAAGATTGCAGCACATGTACCGCAATCCCTCAAATATAACCTTTGTCAAAAATGGAAAAACCCCAATTTATGCGGTCTGCGCCCTATTTACGTGTTAGTGTATGCAAAATTTTCCAAATTAATCACATGAAAAACATATAGTTTTTCAACCCGATAGCCGATGAAAAACAACGCATCTGCACTAGGAATCCGCAATAAACAAACTCAAGATTTTAGCCGTAAAGCGGTTTTTCTATAGCAATGCAAGCGAAATACAGCACAAGGCGGTATGTAGGGGGTTTATTGCACATGTGCAGGCATGAGGAAGCCCCAGGCTATAGGGAAAACGCTATTTTTACGGATGGTAATCCAAGTAAAATAGCATTTTCTCAGCCTGGGGCTTTCTCATATAAGCCGGAACCGGTGCAATAAACCCGCTACATACCGCCTTGTGCGGCCGCCGCGTGTATGCTATTGCAAATACAGCATACTAAAGTCCGCGTTTAAGTATAAGCAGCTTCTGCTCGGGCATAACCTTGCCGGGGTGCTCGATATCATTTACCGAGAGTAACTCGTCAATTGCGGTATTGTACTTCTTGGCAATCTTCCAAAGTGTATCGTCGTGTTGCACAATGTACACCGTCATGCTGGCTTGGCGGGCAAGTGTCTCGGGGTCTATGTCCGTAAACTCTATATTATGGATAATACGGGTTTCTTCCTCTTCCATGACCTGGGTGTTAAAGGTCAGAAGGAAGCGTACTTCTGTTTCCCGGCCGCTTAACATACTAAAGGCTACGTGGTCTATGGAGGTTGTGACGTTTACCCGCATGGAAGGCCTTGCGCCCTTTGCTTCGATTACTTGCCTAAAGGGTATCACTGTCCTAAAGCTGCCTAGGGGCGCGGAGTCGCTTTCGGCCACGTATAGGATGTCGGTTGTTATCGCGCCCTCTACTACTACTTTGTCTTCGATTACTTTTACTTCGTCTAGATAAGCGTGGCCTTTTACTCTAAAGACCTGTAGCATGTTTGGAGAGTTTGGCCCTAGGTTTACCACTTCTTTGACGGGGGTCTGGTTTCGGTTTAGGCATACAAGGCGGGGGTATCTTACTAGGGTTTTTCCTAGGGTTAGGCGTTGGTTTATTACATATGCATCCTCTAAAATTGAGAGGACTTCTTGGCTGTAGACTTTCATCTGGACGCCTACGGATACTTCGATTTCTAGTACTCGGTCTTCGCCGTCGTCATCTGGACGTACTTGCACGTGGTGGTCCATGATTTGTAGGTTTACGTCCGCAAGCATATCTTCTCTTGCGCCGGAGACGTCTATTGGGCCGTTGAAGGGGATTTCGGTTTCTACAAATTCTATTACGCTGTCGTCTGTGTCGCCTCTGTATAGGGTGGTCACTTGTATTTCGCCGCTTAGGTTTACGCGGCCGCCCATAATTCTTGTGTCCCGGTTTGTGATATTAGCTGTTACCAGTAAGATTTCACGGACATTGGGCTTGCTTGCGGGTAGGGGGACCGCGTCTGTTACTGGGAAACGGTCGTGCTTGTATTCTATTGTGCGGTTGATGTTTAGGTTGTTTTTTAGTAGCTGGTTTTCCGGCACGTCGTGGATATGTACGACCATATCGTGGGCATCTGAACGTTCGGCATGGATGTGAACGGTTACTATTGCACGATAGTTTACTTTGCGGTCATTTAGCATCCGATAATCTATATGGGTGATTTCGGCCTTCGCGCTTACCCACATGTCCTTGGTTACGCCGTCTACATTTACAAAGTCGTCCACAGGCCTTGACAGGTTTACCGCACATGCTGCCTGCTCGGCCCCCTTGGCTATGTATAAAAGCGAAATATTTAAGCGGCCTACAAAGTTTACCCTGTCTGCCGATACCTCTGTGCGGTCTATAATAATTCTTTCTTCTGTTTGCAGCAGCACTGCCATGTCCGGCCTTGCGTCTGGGACAATAATATCCCCCTCCAACATGATTTGTGCCTGCTCGCTGCCTACGCTTTGATCTAGGAAGACTTTCTCCCTTACCAGTTCATATGTCACGCGTTACCCTCCTTTTGATATGCGTTTTAATGCGCGTTGTATTAATATGCGCATAGAGACCTGCTTATACCTATTCCAGTTGCCATATGCTACTTTATGATGTTGGGATTGGAAATATTACCTGTATGTAGTTATTCTTTAAAGCCTGTTGTTGCTTGGAGGGTCTATGAGATGTATGGGCATTGTTGGAATTGAGTATAAGGGGTAAAATAATATTTGGAAGGGTGGAAATAATGCAATTCAGACAACTTCGCCACATAATACAACGACGTGATAGAGTGGCTTTACTGACTGATAGAAAATCAAATAGGGCGTACTTATGTGCCACAATTAAGCGATATGTGCGTTAAATTTACAGGGGGTATACAGTTTGAACATAACATACCGAATGGCGAGCGTTGATGACCTAAAAACCGTAATAGAGTTATCAATCAAAATGTGCGAAGGCGATTATTGCGGTGAGCACGACGATGACGATGTATTAAACGCAATGCAAAACCCGAAAATGGCGATATTTATCGCATTCGATGCAGATAAAGCGGTTGGATTTTCTCGTGTGGATATTCGCCATGAATCGATTTGGACAGAAAGTGACATTGGCCCATGGGGACATTTAGATGGAATATTTGTCCTTTCCAAATATCGCAACCAAGGTATCGCACAGGTTTTGCTTGCGATGTGTGAGGACTGGGCAAGAGAAAACGGTTGTGTTGAATTTGGTAGTGATTGTGATTTCGATAACGATGGGAGTTTGGTTTTTCACTTGAAAGCAGGGTTCAATGTAACACACAGACTTATACATTTTTCAAAAAAACTATGAAATCTTCGCCGCAACGCACAAGAAACATTAGTGGCATTATTTCCACCCCTCACAGCACACATCATATATGTAATGAGGTATCTTAGACCTATTCGATAGGCTGATTACTATGACAGCTATTCCAATCCAAAATGCCGCGCTAAAAGCGAAAGCACTTCTTCTCGAGTGTCGGTTTCGTAGTCGGTGCGGGTATATGTGAAAAAACCTGTGTTTGCCCAGTTGTAGTCCATTGGCGGTTTATACTCCAGCCAGGAGTTGAAATTTGCTAGGGTTGCTTCTGGGTCTTTGCATTTTTTTATTTCTTCCATCATGAATTTTTTATCTGCATCGTCCCGCTTAAAGAAACGTTTTGCTGCTTCGGAGGGGTCGCTTAGCATGATTGCTACGCGGTTATAGTCGGATATATTGCGGAGGATGTCCGGTGTGATATTTGTATCAACTATTACTTTTTTGCCGGTTGCGGCGCGTTTTATTAGTTCTGCAATTTCTATTTCTATGCATTCTTGGGTGCAGGAAGATGTCCAATTCCAGTGTTCTTCTGGAGAGAGGTCTAGCCACTCTTCCCAGCCGCTCATGGTTTCGAAGTAGCATAGTGCAGGTTGCTTCCACCGGGAGAGTTTGCTTTTTGGAAAGGAGTCGGCCATTCCGGACTGGTAGTTTTCGCCGCAGAATATCATGTCATAGCGGTGGGCAAGCATCTTTACCATGGTGGATTTACCTGCGTAGCTTTGGCCGTTTATGAAGTATACATTGCTTAGGTAGTGTTTTATTATGTTGTCGCTTATTGGGATTTTCATGGTGGCTCCTTGTGTGGGATTAATGTTGAGTGTGTATCTGCTTTTTAGGGCGTATGCTATTGATGAATATATTAGATAAATGTTTTAGATGAATGTTTTAGATGAATGTTTTAGATGAATGTGTCTATGTCGCTGTCGTACATGACAACAATTTCATGAGAAAGGTTCTGTAGTTTTTTGTACCATGGGTAGCTTTTGTATCTTGCGGCAGGAGGCCTATTTAGTGATGTGCATAGTACGAAAACAATGGGTTCAGCTGGGTCTATGTATCGCGTAATCTCATCGTATGTGCAGTATAGTTGGTGAAATGCGTGCCCCCATTCTGTTTTACAGCAGCCTTTTTTGCGGCTATAATCGCCGCCTTTTAACTCTATAAAGCGGGGATTTATGCTGGGAGTGTCTGCTAGTAGTACATAATCACAGCGTGGCACATGAAGGCGGTCTTCGTCGGGCATGTAGTAGTAAAACCGCTGGTTGCTTGGGTTTTTTGCATGATACTCGGCATATGAACCGCTTAAGTAATCGTCCAATATGATTGGGTTATCGTTTGTTTCATGCTTGTCATAAAACTCTTGTAGCACTTGGCGGATTGGCCTCATTTGTCTACCTCTTTGCTTAATGCCAGCATTTGTTCGTATTCGTCGTCTTGCCTTGCTGCTACTGCGTCAAGTTCTTCTAGGTTTATCATGGATAAGTCTGAGTCTATGATGCTTCGGGTTTGGCCGTCTTCTTGGATATAGGCGTTAAAAATGTCTGGGTCAAGCCAGGTGGTTTTTGGGATTATTTCTTGTAGTTTGGCTTGGAATTGTGATACTTTGCCCATCTTGCCTGCGTATAGCAGGTTATTAAAGGATGACAATACATATGGGCTGTGGGTTGTAATCATAGCTTGGCTTGTGGTGTGGTTGCAGAAGGTAGTGATTGCTTTTATTAGATTGTACTGCGCCTCGGGATGGAGGTGGGCTTCAGGCTCTTCTATGATTGAGAAGATTTTTTTGCCTTCGGCTTGGTAATAGGTAAGAAGATTGAAGACCCATACGGCTTCTTGTTGGCCGGAAGAGGCATAATTGAGTTCGATTGAGTTGAGTTCGTTATTGCGGATGAAATTTAGACTTTCAGCATTTTTTTCGTAGAGGTATTTTGCACCCAATGTTTTTTGTGAAAGTTGTTGCACTTCCAAAATAGATGGGTTGCTTGACTCGTATATTTTATTTGCGCGATTTTTGGTGAACCATGGTCTGACTTTTAATGTTAGCTCTATAAACTTTCTTGTGCAGTAATCTATGTCTTTAAGCTGCCAATCCTCCATTGTTGCAAGCATATATGGGAGTTGTTTGTACAGTAACGAAATGGTACTTCTGCCAGAAGGGATATAAATTGTTTCGTAATCATCATTGAAAACTTGCGAAAGCATGTTTTTTAGATTTACAGTCTGGAACTCCTTATACCACTCATTTTGACTTGTTATTTCAGTTATCAGTTGGCTAAACTCAGAGCCAACTGATGCGCTGAAAGGGTGTGCAAAATAGTTGGCTAGGCTAATATCAACATATGACTTAGGGTTGCGTTTATTGTAATAATATCTTAGTCTCGCGTCTTTATTAAGCTCGGGTATGCCGAATATATTTCTAAACTTAAATAATAAGCGATGGCGTAAGTTGTCTGTGAAGGACCCTAAAAGCATCGGGTTAATCGCCAAATCAAATATCTCATCTTTAATGGTTCGAAAGAAATATATAGCCTTAGCAATGGTACTTTTACCACTGGCTTGGGGGCCGGTTAGCACAGTTAGGCCATCGACATCCACTGAGCATTCGTCAACAGGGCCGAAATTTATGATTTCTATATAGTGTGCCATTTGCCACCGTCCTTTGGCTATTTATTAATATTGGATGTATTTTAAAGCTTTGTCGGATCATATGTTCAATATAGATAGATTTTTTACTCGCCTTCTATGGTCAACTGCTCCATTGCGCGGCTTTTTGCCTCGTCGCTTGCGCCTGCCGCTAGTAGTTCGTCTACGTTTTTTAGGCCGTAGTAGAGCAGGAACTCGTCGCTGGTGCCAAAAAGTATTGGCCTGCCTGGAGCGTCTAGGCGGCCTTTTTCTGTTAGTAGGCCGTATTCCATTAGTTTGTTTACTGCGTGGTCGGCGTTTACGCCTCTTATATCCTCTATTGTTGCCTTGGTTACGGGTTGTTTATAGGCCACTATTGCTAGGGTTTCGAGTAAGGTTTGGGATAGGGTGCGGCGGGGTTTGCGTTTTAGTAGGCGTTCAATTGCGGGGTAGTAGATTGGGTTGGTACATAGACGGTAAGTGTCTTCAATCTCTTGCAGTTGGATGCCGGAGTTGCTTGCGGTGTAGGTTTCGGCCATTCTGGTTAGTAGGTTTCTGGTTAGGGGGATATCGCAGCCTAGGGCTTCTGCCAGGGCTGATAGGGGGACGCTTTCCGGGCTTGCGAAAAGCATAGCTTCTAGGGTTTTTTCACGTTCGGATTGATGCATGGATGCTCCTTAAATATGGCATGTTATAGGCGTTTCGATTTGAAATGGGCTAAGGACGAGCCAAAACGCGCGGCAGTAGGCGCGTTTTTGGCGACAGACGCAGCCCAATTTCAAACGAAATCGCTATATCGTGACGCTGGGGGAACATGCCCTGTATTACGCGCTTACGCAGATTACCTCTTCAAAGGCCTTATCTTGTTGGGCTTTAACCATGCCGCGGCGTATCATTTCTAGTAGGGCTAGGAAGGTTACTACCATCTCTGTGCGGCTGTTGCAGTATTCGAAAAGCACAAAAAGCCGCACTTGGCCTTGGGTCTTTATGCGGTGTTGGATGTATGCTATTTTTTCCGGTACTGTAAAACGTTCTTTTTGCATTTTGCCGAAGCCTGCGCGGACTAGGTCGCGCTTTGCGGCGCGGCGGCTCATTACATCGGTGAAGATGTGCCAGATTTGTGAGAGGTCTATGCCTTCCATTGGTGGGGTATTTTCATCGATTTCTGATTGTATTTCTTCTATTACCTCTGGGTCGCCGGTGCCGGTTAGCCTTAGGCCTGGGGGGGTGATTCTTGTTAGTTCGGCGGCTAGGGCTTTGGCTTCTTCGTAGGCCAGTAGCTTTTCTACCAGTGCCTTGCGGGGGTCATCGACTGGGTTTTCGTCGGTTTCGAGCTTTGGTTTTGGTAGTAGCATTCTTGATTTTATTTCTAGTAAAGTTGCAGCTAGTAGTACAAATTCGCTTATTTGATCCATGTCGTACTTGCCGTCAGCGCGCAATTGGTCTACCGCCTCTAGGTACTGGGCGGTTACTTCTGCTATTGGGATATCGTAGATATCTACTTCGTTTTTTCTTATAAGGCCTAGCAGTAGGTCGAAGGGGCCTTCGTATGCCGGTAGTTTGATTTCCATTCTATCTTCCGTTTCGTATTCTGTTTTAACTTCTGTTTCTAGGTTACTAGTGCCCAAGTCATGATGATAATCCGGTTGGTTATTGGGATGATTATGCTGCCTACTACGCCTATTGCCAGCATTAGAATTAGTACGACTTGCATTGGTTTTTCGTAGTGGTTGATTCTTGCTATGGTGTCGGGGCGGCTGAATTGTAGAATCAGCTTGTTTGCGGCCATTGGGTAAACTGGGAGGAGATTAAACAGTGCGAAATTGATGCTCATAAATGCGAAATGGGACAGCATAATTAGGCCAACAAGATATAGATTTGGCACCCAAACGGGAAAGCGCAGCATGTTAAAGAAGATTTCTACGCCTGTGGGGCCATATATACTGGCGGTGAAGAGCGCGACGCCTACTACGGCTAGAAGACCTAGTATAAAGCTGACGATTACCGGGGCGAGATATGTGACTAGTACGCCCCGATTGCGGTCTTTGTAGTGCAGTGCTGCCGTTGGTGTTGGCCTGCCCCAGCCGAAGCCAAAGTGCAGCATGAAAGCAAAGCCTATTGGCTCGAAATATTTGAATGGATTGGCTGTAAGATACCCGCTGTTGCGTGGAGTTGGGTCTCCTTGGGCATTGCTTATTATAGCCTTGACCCATTCGTGAATGATTGGCACAAAGAAGGCCGCCGGAAGCATGTAGATATATCTCATGATTTCTCCTTATTTGTCTTGTCCCTATTTGTCACGTTCCTATTTATCACGAACTTGGGCACCAAGCTTCTTTTGCAAGTTGTCTATGATGGAACGCATTGATTTTTCGGCTTCTTTGTCTGTTAGGGTGCGGTCTTTTGCCCTAAAGCGAAGAGCGTATGCCATTGACTTATGTCCTTCCGTGATTTGTTGGCCTTGGTATACGTCGAAAAGTTTGACCTCTGTTAGGAGATTGCCGCCTCTTTCGCGGATTGCGGTTTCTACCTCGGCTGAGGTTACGGTTTCGGGTACAACTAGGGCCAAATCGCGGGTCATTGCCGGGAAAATTGAGGGCGGGGTGAAGCTTGGGCGGCCTAGGGCTATGTGGCCTAATGCCTCCATGTTTAGCACGGCTATATAGGCTGTGGTTTCTAGGTTGTAGTTTTGGCATACTTGGGGGTGGAGTTCTGCCAGGTAGCCGATTTGGAGTGGGCTGCCTGGGTTGGTAGGTGTTGTGTTTTGCCCTCTTCCCTGTTTGCGGGTGCTTGCGGGTACAGCTTGGATTAGCGCGGTTTTGCCGGGGTGGGTGTGGGGTAATGTGTGCCGGGTAAATTCTACACAATAGTCCTTGCTGTTTGTGACGTTTAATGACGCAAGCATTTCCTCTATATCGCCTTTAATTGCCAGGAAATCCATGTCGGGGCCGTAGGCGGCTAGTGTCATGAAGTAGGGTTCGTGGGGTAATTCTGTTAGGGGTAGGGCTTTGGGGTGGTAGGTTTTTGCCAGTTCGAAGAGATATGCTGACTCGTTGCTATTGTTAAAGTTGCGGGCTAGGCTTTCTAGTAGGCCGTTTAGGGGGAGGGTGCGCATTATGCCCATGTCTTCGCCTAGGGGGTTTTTAATGGCTAGGTGGGTACGGTCTGGATGGTCGGCTGGTAGGAGAAGTTTGTCGAAGACTTTCGCGCTTTCGAATGGGAATGTCTTTGCTTCGTAGTAGCCTAGGGATACTGCGGATTGTTTGGTGGCGTTTATTAGTTGGCGTGGTGGGTTTATGGTTGGGGTGCCGAGGTTGTGTGAGTTCTCTGGTAAGGCAGGTAGACTTGTGTTTTCGCGCTGGTCTCTTTTTTCGGGTTGATTTTGGGTGCTGTGTTGCTTTATGCCGCCTTGTACAACATGCTGGCCGTCTACCATTTGCACATATCTTGAGGGGATATTGTTTAGGCCGTAGAATCTGCCGACTTCTTCCGCAAGGTCTGCCTCGCCGGTGATATCGGCGCGGTGGGTTGGGATTATTGCTACATAGGATGAAAGTGCCGCGCCAAATGCTGGTGCGCTTGCTTCGCTTGTTGACGCGCCCGGTAGTTGCGAGGATAGGCCGGTTTCTATGCCAACCCGGCGAAGGTATGCGCATATATCATTGGCGGAAAGATTATCAAGCCCCAGAAGCTGCTTGATATTATTTGGCTTAAATGTAATTGTCCGCTCGACCCTTGGGGTGGGGTATACATCCACCATGCCGGCGGCTACTTTGCCGCAGCCAAGTTCTTCGATTAGTTCCATTGCGCGGTTTGCCGAGATTAACGCTAGGTTTGGGTCAAGGCCTTTTTCGTAGCGGGCGGAGGCGTCTGTGCGCATACATAGGGCCCGTGCGCTTAGTCTTAGGCATGGGTCGAAGTTGGCGGATTCGAATAGGATTATCTTTGTATCGTCTGTGATTCGAGAGTTTTCGCCTCCCATAATGCCTGCTATGCCTATGGGTTTTTCTGGGTCGGCGATTAGCAGTGTTGTGGCGGTAAGGGTGCGTGTTGTTCCGTCTAGGGTTGTAAATTTTTCGCCTTCTTTTGCGGTGCGCACTACTACATTGTGCTTATTGCCGGTGCGGGCAACTGCGCGGATATCAAAGGCGTGGAGGGGCTGGCCGTATTCCAGCATTACATAGTTGGTTATATCAACGATGTTGTTGATTGGTCTAATCCCGGCCATTGTAAGCCTGCGACGCATCCATACTGGGGAGGGGCCTACTTGTACGTCGGTTACTATCCGGGCTATATAGCGGGGGCAGCGGGTTGCGTCTTGGATATCTACGGTTACATAGTCTGAGGCTTGTCCCATTGCTTCTTCTTTTAGGGTTATTTCTGGTTGTGTGAAGGGCTTGGAGTATAACGCGGCGGTTTCACGGGCAATTCCTATTATCGCGTTTGTGTCTGGTCTGTTGGAGAGGATATCTAGTTCCAGTACCTGGTCGGATAGGCCTAGATAGGGCTTTGCGTCTTCGCCTAGTGGTAGCGGTGTTTGGAAGACGTAGATTCCGTCTTCGGGTGCCTCTGGATAGTCGTCTCTGGTGTAACCTAGTTCTTCTACTGAGACTAGCATCCCGTTTGATTCCATCCCGCGCATTTTTGTTTTTTTGATTTTTAGGCCGCCGGCTAGGTTTGCGCCGTGTACTGCTACTGGGACATAGTCCCCTTCTTTTAGGTTGTCCGCGGCGGTACATATTTGCAAAATATCTGTGCCTATGTCGGTTTGGGTTACCCAAAGTCTGTCCGCGTCTGGGTGGCGTGTTAGGGTTTTTATTCTGCCGACTACTATGCCGGTAAGGTCTGCATTTGGTTGGTTTATTGACTCTACGGCAAGGCCTGTGTTGGTTATTTTTTCGGCAAAGACTTCGGTTGTGTCTTCTACTTGGGTTATGGCATTTAGCCAGGAGATTGGTATATTCACTTGGGTTGCACCTTTCTTGTTGGTATTGGGGGAAAATCGGTTTTATCAAAATCATCCACTCTGTCGAAAGCGGCTGGTACCAAATCATCCACTTGCGTTTAATTGGCCACACATGCCTAGAATTGACCTAAGAATTGCATATCGTTCTCGAAGTACAGCCTTGGGTCTGTAATGCCGTAAAGGGCTGAGGTTATCCGGTCTGTGCCAAGGCCAAAGGCGTAGCCGCTGTATACTTCTGGGTCAATGCCGGACATACGCAGTACGTCTGGGTGTACCATGCCGCAGCCCCAGAGTTCTACCCAGCCGCTGCCTTTGCATACCCGGCAGTTGGTGCTTTCACTGGGGAGCGTTCCTTTTGTTGCCTTGCCCTTGCAGGCGTAGCAGGTGATGTCTACCTCGGCACTTGGCTCTGTAAAGGGGAAATGGCTTGGACGTAGGCGTATCTGGGAATCGGGGCCGAAGATATGCCGTACAATAAGTTCGAGCATCCCTTTTAAGTCGCCGAATGTAATGCCCTTATCAATAACCAGCCCTTCCATCTGGTGGAAGGCCGGGGTATGGGTTGCGTCAATTTCGTCCCGGCGGTAGGTCATGCCGGGGACAACCACGCGGATTGGCGGGTTTTGGCTTTCCATTGTGCGCACTTGCATTGGGGATGTGTGGCATCTTAGTAGTAGGTTTTCTGTGAAGTAAAATGTATCGGCTTCGTCACGGGAGGGGTGATTTTGCGGGCTGTTTAAGGCGTCGAAGTTGTGGTAAACGGTTTCGACGTGAGGCCCGTCTAATATGTCAAAGCCCAGGCT
>Ga0123355_10012194_pt1 | contig 13306 bp, 13 predicted proteins | sample TergutEmb28metaG_3_FD_89872 | JGI IMG/M metagenome (GOLD analysis project Ga0123355, IMG submission 89872) | Embiratermes neotenicus P1 segment gut microbial communities from Petit-Saut dam, French Guiana - Emb289 P1 | ecosystem: Host-associated > Arthropoda: Insects > Digestive system > Gut ... | reverse complement strand
CGCCTTCGTTCAGGCGCATTAGGCCGTGGTCTACAAAGAGGCATGTGACTTGCCCGGGGATGGCCTGTGCCAAAAGTGCCGCGCATACAGAAGAATCCACCCCGCCGGAAAGTGCCAGCAAAACCTTTTCGCTGCCAACGGTTTGGCGGATTTTTTGCAGCTGGGTTTCAAGGTATTCGTTGAGATTTGTTTCGCTCATGCTTCTACCGTCCCTTCGTACACTTTTATGCAATTGCCTGTCATGTATACGGCATTGTCTGTGTATTTTACGGTCATTTCCCCGCCGGGGACTTCTACTTTTATGTCGGCGTTTTTATCGCAATAGCCCAAAAGCACTGCGGCCACTGCTGCCGCACAGGCTCCTGTGCCACTGCCCTTTGTCTCGCCGCCGCCGCGTTCCCATACTCGCATACGCATGTGGTTGCGCTTTATCATCTGAACCAGCTCTAAATTGACCCTATCTGGAAACAGCGGGTCGTGCTCGAACAGCGGGCCTATGGTGTGCAGATCAAAATGGTCTATGTCGTCGTGGAAAAGCACTGCGTGGGGGTTGCCCGTGGATATGCAGGTTATCAGATATGGCTGGCGCTTGATGGTTACCTTGCGCTGGACTATGGTTGCGCCGCTTAGGTTTACCGGGATTTCTTCGGGCTTAAGATGCGCCGTCCCCATGTTTACCTGCACCGCGCAAACGCTGTCATCTTGCACTAGGAGTTTAAGTTCTTTTATGCCGCTTAGGGTTTCTATTGTGATGTCGGTGTTGGTTATTTTGCCCGTTTCAAACAGGAATTTGCCCACGCAGCGTATTGAGTTGCCGCAATTGCGGCTTTCGCTGCCGTCGGAGTTGAACATACGCATTTTTGCGTCGGCTATTTGTGACGGCATTACCAAAACTATGCCGTCTGCGCCTATACCCTCTTGCCTGTGGGTGAGCCTAACCGCCAAGGCCTGCGGGTTGGGGATGTCCATTTCAAAGCAGTCTAGCAAGACAAAATCGTTTTGGCAGCCGTGCATTTTGATAAATTTAAGCTGGTCGGTCATTGTTATCCACCTTCTTTTCGTATATGGGAAAAAGGTACTATAAAACCTTGTTGTAGTCAACTGGCCATGCATTATCGAGATTTTCATAAAATTCAGTTGGTATAAAATTTATACCAACTGAATTTTAAATTTAACGAGTTGCCCATCCAAAAGAGCGCGTCACTGCTTCCTGCCAGCCTTTAATCAGGTCACTCCTTGTTGACGGACACATTTTGGGCGTGAATATTTTTTCTACCCGTTGGTTATTTTTTATATCGTCCTTGTCGGTGTAAAAACCTACCGCCAGCCCGGCAAGGTTTGCCGCGCCCAAGGCTGTGCTTTCCACCACGGCGGGGCGAATTACATCCACCCCCAAGATGTCGGCCTGAAACTGCATAAGGAAGTTGTTGTTGGCTGCGCCACCGTCTACGCGGAGGGCTTTGATTGGGATTGCATCGGCCTCCATGGCTTTGATTACGTCATAGCTTTGATACGCCAGGGATTCCACGGTGGCGCGGATGAAATGCTCTTTTTCCACGCCTCGGGTAAGGCCCACGATTATTCCCCTGGCGTATTGGTCCCAATAAGGCGCGCCCAGTCCCACAAAGGCGGGGACTACGTACACGCCATTGGAGTCGGCTACTTGCCGGGAATATTCTTCGGATTCCGCTGCATTGTCAATCATTTTCAGGCCGTCGCGCAGCCACTGTATGGCCGCACCGGCAATGAATACGCTGCCTTCCAAGGCATATTCAACCTTGCCGTCTGTGCCCCAGGCAATGGTGGTCAGCAGGCCGTTCTTGGAATCAACGGCTTGTGTCCCGGTGTTCATCAATATGAAGCAGCCCGTGCCATAAGTATTTTTTACCATGCCTTCATCGTAACAGCATTGGCCAAACAGTGCGGCTTGCTGGTCGCCGGCTATCCCGGCAATGGGTATTTGGCCGCCCAGAATATCGGGGGCGGCTGCGCCGTAGATGTGGCTGGAGGGATGCACCTGCGGCAGCATGTTTCGCGGAATATTTAACTCGCGGAGAATATCCTCGTCCCATTCCAATGTGTGGATGTTAAACAGCATCGTGCGGGACGCGTTGGTGTAGTCTGTTGCGTGGATTTTGCCCTTTGTAAGGTTCCACACAAGCCATGTGTCTACTGTGCCAAACAGCAGCTCGCCCTTTTCGGCGGATTGCCTTGCGCCGGGGACATTTTCCAAAATCCAGCGTAGTTTTGTGGCGGAAAAATACGCGTCTACTATCAGGCCGGTTTTTTCCTTGATGGGCTTGTCGAACCCGCTGGATTTCAGCGCATCGCAGTATTCCGACGTTCGCCGGCATTGCCACACAATGGCGTTGTATACAGGCTTGCCGGTGGTTTTGTTCCATACAATTGTTGTCTCGCGCTGATTGGTTATGCCTATGGCGGCAATATCTGCGGAGTTGGCACCGATTTTTGCCATCGCCTCTGTTGCCACGGATATTTGGCTTTCCCATATTTCCACAGGGTCATGCTCTACCCAGCCGGGGTGGGGGAATATTTGCGTCAATTCCTTTTGCGCAACGCTTTGGATGCTGCCGCTTTTGTCGAACAAAATGCAGCGGGAGCTGGTTGTTCCTTGATCTAGGGCTAGTAAGTAGGTTGGCATGGGGGGCCTCCGAAATTAAATTCATGTTTACAACCTCGAATATTTTGCGTATACTATGACTACAATAAAAAATGTGAGTACGGAAGTACCCACCGATTTTATGTATGCAAGCCGGGGCGGCATGACCGAACCCGAATAATCTAATTAAGAGTTAGACGGAAAAATAGCCATTCCTTGCCCGGGGCGGCTATTTTTTGTTTCGTTTATATGCCAACCACGCCAATATTACTGGCGCAGCCATAAGAAGTAAATACAGCACTTCAAATAAAGTTAAGGTCATATATGGCTTCCCCCTTTCCAGGGTTCAGCCAGAAACCGCCACACGGCCTGCGCGGTCATATTATCAGTTTTTAGATGTTTATGCAAAAAATATTTGTGAAAAATCCAACTGGTATGAATTTCATACCAGTTGGATTTTGTGGCGAAACAAATCGCGATTTTACGGGGTTTTCCGTGTTGATATCAAGTAAAAAACCTTGATACCATCTTGTCCCAATGCGGGGTGTTTTCGTTAGAAGTAAAAAAATCTAACAACAATCCATACATCCTTGTGCCATTGCAAACAATTTGTGGTAAAATACCCGAAAAGAAATATCGGAGGCGCTATTTGAACATTCCCGGCACATTGATTCACAACATATTTGGCAAACTTGACGAGCATATCAAAAAAATTGAAACGGCATTTAATGTAACCGTAATCAACCGGGATGACGGTGTGCATTTTATGTCCAACAACCAAAACGCCCGGCCAGACAAGGCCGCCAAAGTATTGCAGCACCTGGTGTCGCTGGCGCAAAAAAAAGAAGTAATCACAGAGCAGCACGTAAACTATGCCATCGCCGCCCTGGAGGACGAACACCTGGATCAAGTAGAAAACCTAACCGACGACACAATATGCAACACCATAAGCGGCCGCCCGGTAAAACCCAAAACCGTAGGCCAGAAACGATACATCGACCAAATACGCAACAACACCATCGTGTTTTCCATTGGCCCGGCCGGCACGGGAAAGACATATCTGGCCATGGCTATGGCAATCACTGCGTTTCGTGCGGGGCAAATAAACCGGATAATCCTTACCCGCCCGGCCATTGAGGCAGGGGAGAAGTTGGGCTTTTTGCCGGGCGATTTGCAGCAGAAAGTTGACCCATATCTGCGCCCCCTATACGATGCGCTGCATGATATAATGGGCACGGAAACGTTCCAGCGCAACTTCGAGCGCAATTTAATCGAAGTAGCTCCGCTGGCATACATGCGCGGGCGCACATTGGATAATTCCTTCATAGTGCTGGACGAAGCCCAAAACACCACGCCAGAGCAAATGAAAATGTTCCTCACACGCCTAGGCAACAATTCCAAGGCAGTAATAACCGGCGATATAACCCAAATAGACCTACCCGACGGGAAGAACTCCGGCCTGGTAGAGGCCATCCGCATACTGGATAACATCGCAGACATTGGCATCAGCCATCTTTCTGCCAAAGATGTTGTGCGCCACCCCCTTGTACAAAAAATAATAAACGCTTACGATAAACACACCGCCCGCATCCAATCAAAAGAACGTCGTAAGAGGATGAAATAGATATGAAAAATAACCGATTATTTCATACGCTGATTATACTTTTGGCATTTTTTGCAACCTGCCTGGCGATAGCCTTTGGCACTCATTTTCGCGCGGGGCTGGAGCTAACTATTGGTTATCCGGCAGAAATGCGCATCCGCGTCCCCGAAGACAGCTATGTAGAAGATTTTGCCGCAACGGAGGCTAATCGCCAGGAAGCTCTTAGAATCGCGGAAGGCATTGTACCAATTATCAGTGCCGACCCAGACACATGGGCCGTTGCAGAGCACAACCTGGGGTTGTTAAGGGAAGAATTTATCGACATTCGTGAAGAGTATCGCCAGGAACGGCACGATTATGAAGCAGCCCTGTTGCAATGGGAAACTGATCGTGTTCAAGCCATAGCCGCCGACGCACACCAAGATGAACTGCCACCCCAGCCGGAAAGACCCCAATTTGAAGGCGCATCATTTGAAAGGTTTGAGCGGATGGCCATGCCAATCATGCCTTTTTCCGACATAGCACAGCAGCAGTACGTCGTGGAAATGTCCGACGATGACTTTCATGTTATGTGGACGGCGATATTCACCGTGGCAGAATATGTGCAAACTAGAATCGTAATAAGCGAAATCGACTTTAGCACTCAGCTGGCGGTAAGCGCGAAAGTGCGCACATTGCAAGGGTTCGACAGATTATCCGAAAGCATCATCGAAAACATTGTGCTAAACCGCCTGCGCCCCAACGCCATCCCCGACGAAGAGCTAAATAATCTCTTGTTTGAACGTGCCGCCAACAACTATGAACGGGTAATTTTGCACGCAGGGCAAATAATCGTGGACGAAAATGAAATCGTCACCCAAAATATCTACGATATAGCAACATATCTAAATCTGCTGCGCACAGAAAATTTAATGGATAATCTCTTTCCCATGCTGGGGGTATTTGCTGTTGTGGCGGCATTGTTCCTGGCCTGTATTATTTATTTGTCGTTTTATCTTCCCGGCATGAAAATCAATAAAAAGGAATCAATGCTGCTTATCACTTTATATATGCTCACGCTAGGTTTGATGTGGGCTTTAAGTGAGATTCCGTTCCCGTTTTTCCCGTTGTTTATTTTTTCTATGCTTACGGCGATTCTCATTGACCGCCGTGCGGCGGCCATGCTTACTTTTGCCATGGTGTTTATTTGTTATTTTGTTGTGCAGGGAAACCTTTCGTTTTTGTTTTTCTATTCCATTTCCGGATTGCTGATTTGCCTTTTGTCGCGATACACCACCGAGCGGTCTAAGGTGTTTTTGGTGGGGATTGTAATCACGGCTATTCAGTTCGCGCTGTCTATTGCCATCACGTTTATTGAGGGGTACACTGGCGTTTTGCAGGATATGCTTATTGCGGCTGTTTTTGCGGGATTAAGCGGCTTTCTTACTGTTATAATTTGCACGGGAAGCCTGCCGCTTTGGGAGACGTTTTTTGGGGTTGTCACCCCTGTTAAATTGCTGGACTTGACCAACCCCACAAACGTGCTGCTTAGGCGGCTCACTATCGAAGCCCCCGGCACATATCATCATTCCCTTATCGTGGCCAACCTTGCAGAAGCTGCTGCCTATGATATCGGAGCCAACGCACATGCCGCTAGGGTAGGGGGCTATTATCACGATGTTGGCAAGCTGAAATTTCCCCATTATTTTGCCGAAAACATCGATGGAGACAACCCGCACGACCATCTTGACCCCATCAACAGCGTGCAGTTGATAATAAGCCATGTATCCCATGGACTGACCTTGGCCAGCGAACATCGCCTGCCGCAGTTTGTGCGCGACATCATCAAGGAACATCACGGCACAACCGTGTTGCAATTCTTCTATTCCAAGGCCAGGGAACGCGACATCAATGTCAATGAAAAGGATTATCGCTATCCCTATACAATCCCACAAACCCGGGAATCTGCCTGTGTAATGCTGGCGGACTCCGTTGAGGCGGCGGCAAGGGTTATTATTCCCAAGCTGGATTCCGTTGACGAAGTAGAAGACACTATTCGCAATATAGTCCGCGCCAAGCTAAACGATGGGCAATTGGCAGAGAGCCAGCTAAGCATCAAGGATGTGGCTGTGATAGAGCAAAGTTTTTGCCGTGTGCTAAAGGGCATGTATCACGAACGCATTGCCTATCCGAAGGCTCCCGAGCCTTCCGAAGATGAAATATAAAATATTCGCAAAAATCCAGTTGGTTGGCAATGCTATCCAGTTGAAGTTGGGATTGAAAAATCAATGGGACGATTAAATGTCTACTGGGCAGAGCGGACTATTGACCCGCTGCCCGCGTATTACCGCACTATTTTAAAGCAGGTGATTCGTGCGGGGGTAGGGGATATGGGCTGCGAGATTAGCCTATCCTTTGTGTCGCCGGACGAAATGCGCGAGCTGAATATGCAGTATCGCGGAAAGGATGCGCCCACGGATGTTCTGTCATTTCCTGCGGCAGGCAGTTCTTGTTTGTGCGGGGATATTGTCATTTGCCCGGCGATAGCCGCGGCTCAAGCGGAGGAATATGGTCATTCTCAGGAACGGGAATTGGCCTTTTTAACTGCCCATGGGCTGCTTCATTTGATGGGACACAACCACGAAACCCCCGAGGAAGAATCAGCCATGATAGCTGCCCAAAAAGACATACTGGAGAAGGCGGGCGTACACCGATGAAGAGCAAAACCTGGCTGCAATCCTTCGGCCATGCATTGGACGGTATTTGCAAAACAGCCGCAAGCGAACGCAATTTTCGGGTGCAACTGTTTATGGGTGCTGCCGCGATTGCGATGTGCTTGATTTTTAGGGTAGAGGCCTGGCAATTTATTCTGGTGGCATTTGCGATATTCTTTGTGCTGGCCATGGAACTTATGAATACCGCCATCGAGGCTCTTGCCGATTTAATATGCGGGGACAAACCTCACCCGCTGGCAAAAAAAGCCAAAGATGCGGCGGCCGGGGCGGTTCTGCTGGCTTCTGCTTTTGCGCTGGTGGTGGGCGCGGTTGTGGCGATTGCTATAATAAGGAGATATTTTTAATGCAGTTTTTTTCTCGTGTGAAAGAATTTTTTACTTCGACGACAACGATAATTATTATTCTCGCTGTTGTGGGGGTAGGTATACTTGCTTCCGCAGCGATTTTGATTGTGATAAGCGATTTTGCCCCCCCTGCGGAGGTTGACATATACGAAGAATATCCCGATGACACAGACCCGGGAATAATGCGCCCGCCCATGCGCTGGGATGATGTTTTCCTGGAAGAAAACAGATTTGAGTGGCCTGCCAGCAGGCTCACCGGGCTGGATATTTATGAAGACGCTTATTTTCGCCGCCCGTTGGCGGTGGTTATCAACAATATCCATATGGCGTTGCCACAAAGCGGCATAACGTCGGCGGATATCATATACGAAGTGCTTTCCGAGGGCGATGTCACGCGGCTTGTTGGTATTTTTCAGTCGGATATCCCCGATAAAATTGGGCCGGTGCGTTCTGCCCGGGACTATTTTGTGGATTTTGCGTTTAATCACGATGCGATTTTCATCCACCACGGAGCCAGCCCCGGCGGCTACACCCGCATACGCGGCTCGCGCATCAACAGCTTCGACGGCATGGCCTGGGAAGGGATTTTGTTTTGGCGCGACCGTACTTTCCCATATTGGGCCAGGAACACCGGCACCCGCGCCCTGGAACACAGCTCATACACAGGCTGGCACCGGATTGAACCACAGTTATACGAGCGCGGCACGCGTGCTATCATTGATGAAAATCCCGCATATGGCTTTGCCTTTGGCGAAATCACCGCGCCACCCGCCGGGGAGGCTTCCCGAGTGGTTGTGCCGTTTTCGCCAGCTTATATTCGCACGTTTATTTTTGACGCGGACACAGGGCTGTATCTTGCAGAAAACCGCGACGGCCCCCATCTTGACGCATTAAATCAGCAGCAATTAGCGGCAGCCAACATACTGGTGCAATTTACAACCCAGCGAGTGGTAGACGGTGAAGGGCGGCGCACGGTGCAAACAATCGGCTCCGGAAGCGGATATTTGGTCACACGCGGCAATTATTATCCCCTGACATGGGAAAAAGACGACCTAACCACGCCCACCCGCTGGTATTTTGAAGATGGAGAACCCTTGGTGTTGTCGCCCGGGGTTACTTGGATTTGTGTTTTTCCAGCCAATGGGGTTGTGGAGTTTGAATAAGCGTCGAAAAGGGTGGGGGATGTGACTGTACTTGGAATATCGGGAACACCAAGAAAAGGCGGCAATTCAGAAATATTATTAAACGCGAGCCTGGAGCCTTTTGCTGCGGCAGGCTGGAACATAATAAAAATATTGCTATCGGAAAATAAAATAACGCCATGCACCGGCTGCGAAACATGCGCTGACCGAAAACGCTGCTTCATAGACGACGATATGGCCAGGGTTTATCATGCCTTGGAGGCATGTGATGCGGTAATAATATCGTCCCCGTCATATTGGCGTAATGTGCCGGCCCAACTAAAGGCATTGTTTGACCGATGCCACGCAACCCACATCGCGCAGCCCCTCAAGGGGAAACTGGGCGGGGCAATTGCTGTCGGCAGGGCAACTGCAGGGGGCGGCCAATCGAAAGTGTTGGATGTTATTCACAATTTTTATCTCTCGGCAGGGGCGTTATGTGTTCCCGGAGAGCTAAACGGAGTAACCGCCTCTGCAAACAAGCCCGGCGACATATTGACGCAACCGCGACGGTTGGAACAGGCAAGAATTTTAGGTGAAAATATTTTGAATTACGCGGCAAAGGGACAAGATGGTATCAAGTAAAAAACCTTGACACCCGCATGTCAAACCCCGTAAAATCGCGATTTGTTTCGCCGAAAAATTCAACTGGATAGCATTGCCAACCAGTTGAATTTTTCATAAAAAACACATAAGCCGCCTGACAAGCATAGAATCTAAAAAGACATCCAAAAAGTTAAATAGGAAGTGCTAACATGAATATCATTAAACTGGCAAAAGCAATCAGACGCCACGACCCCGCCATGCGCTCTTGGCTGGAACTTATCCTTTACCCGGGGTTTTGGGTTATGGTTTTGCATTGGCCAGCGCATGGCCTCTATAGACTGCGGTTATTTTTCTTGGCGCGGCTGATATCTCAGTTGTCGCGGTTTCTTACGGGTATTGAAATCCACCCCGGTGTACGCATGGGTCACGGTGTGTTCATAGACCATGGGTATGGCGTGGTGCTGGGCGAAACCTGCGTTATTGGCAACAATGTGCTTATATTTCACGGCGTAACCCTTGGCGCAACAGGCAACGAAAAAGACCCTTCTACTCGCCACCCCCGCGTGGGCAACGACGTAATCATAGGTGCAGGAGCCTTGGTTTTGGGTTCAATAAAAATAGGCAACGGCGCCAAAATAGGCGCAGGAGCCCTAGTAGTAACCGATGTACCCGAAGGCGGCACAGTAGTAAACGAACCCGGCCGCCTGGTGCAACAAGACGCTTCCTTACGGCGAGAAATTGAAGAGTTGAAGCAGCGTATTGAAGGGCTTGAAGGGTAGGGGAGAAACCTCCATTATTAAAAAGGGGTTGACAGACCATTTTTTAATGATACTGTAAAATAAAAATGCAGGAGGTGCAGAAAAAATGGGCAACAAAACAGACTACTGGTTAGAAATGTGTGATGATGATTTAGTAACCGCAAAAGCTATGTTAGACGCTGGGCGGTTATTATGGATGGGTTTTATCTGCCACCTTGTTGCAGAAAAGGCACTAAAAGCTGTAATCACAGAAAAAACCAACGATGTTCCGCCGAAAATCCACGACCTTAGAACACTTGCAAAGCGCGGGGGATTGATGAGTGACTTATCGGATGAGCAACTTGATTTGTTAGAACAGCTAAACCCCTTACAAATTGAAGCACGCTATCCCGAACACAAGGATAAACTATCCGCAACGCTTACTTTTGAAAAGTGCCAAAAAATTTATGGTATTACGGAGGAATTTTTATGTTGGATAAAACAGCAGCTAGGCAAATTGCCCAGCGATATGCCGATGTAGTTCGTGAACAACTAAACCCGAGAACGGTAATCCTCTTTGGCTCTTATGTAAATGGAGAACCTCACGAATATAGTGACATTGATGTTGCGGTTGTGTTTGATGGCTATACTGGTGACTGGTATGATACTGCTGTTTTGTTGCAACGCTTGCGTCGCGGCATTGATGATGATACCCCTGCTGGGATTGAACCACATTTGATGGATTTGACAAATGACCGTAGTGGTTTTTTGGAACACGTTCGAAAGACTGGCGAGATTATTTATGATGCATAATGGGCTTTGCCAACTACAAAAATATGTAGACTTCCAGGACAAGAGGATATCAAGTAAAAAACCTTGACACCCCCTCATTCAAAAAACCGCGTAATATCGCAGTTTTTTGAATGTTTTCATTGAAAATCAAAAAATTTCTAACGAAAAATGTTGCGTTTGTCGTGAAGGGTAGGGGACTACACTCCAAATATCCTACAAATGCTTCCGAACCACCAAAATCTCATCCCGCAAGGCCGCCGCGCGTTCGAACTGCAACTCTGCGGCGGCTTGTTTCATTTGTTTCTCCAGTCGTTTTATTTCGGCGATTAGTTCTTCCCTGTTCATAGATTCTGGGTCTTTGGAAAGGGTAGGGGAGTTGTTCTCCACTGCCGTGGTTAGCTTGATGCGGTCGTGGATTTTTTTTGTTATGGAGCGGGGGGTTATATTATTTTTTTTGTTGTATTCTTCTTGGATTGTGCGGCGGCGGGTGGTTTCGGTGAGGGCGTTTTGCATGGAGTCGGTGATTGCATCTGCGTACATAATTACTTTGCCGTCAACATTGCGGGCGGCGCGGCCTATTGTTTGGATTAGGGAAGTGGTGGAGCGCAAAAAGCCTTCCTTGTCTGCGTCCAAAATGGCTACCAGCGCACATTCGGGGATGTCTAGGCCTTCGCGGAGCAGATTGATGCCAACCAACACGTCGAAAACGTCCATTCGCAATTCCCGGATAATTTCCAGCCTTTCCAACGTCACAATGTCCGAATGCAGATAGCGCACGCGGATTCCGGCTTCTTTTAAGTAATTTGTCAAATCCTCGGCCATGCGTTTTGTCAGGGTTGTAACCAAGACTTTTTTCCCTTTTTCGGCCATGGCGTTGCATTCGCCGATTAAATCGTCTACCTGGCCTTTTACCGGGCGGATTATCACTGGCGGGTCAAGAAGCCCGGTGGGGCGAATAATCTGCTCGACTTCCAGCTCGGCCAGGGCTTGCTCGTACTTGGCGGGCGTTGCGGAAACGAACAGCATCTGCGGAATTTTGGCCTCAAATTCGTCGAAACGCAGGGGGCGGTTGTCCATGGCAGAGGGCAGGCGAAAGCCGTATTCCACCAAGGTTTCCTTGCGAGAACGGTCGCCCTTGTACATGGCTCCAACCTGCGGAATGGTCACGTGTGATTCATCGGCGATAATCAAAAAATCCTCGGGAAAGTAGTCCAGCAAAGTATGCGGAGTAGAACCCGTCTCGCGCGCGGACAGATGCAGTGAGTAATTTTCTATTCCGCTGCAGAAGCCAACTTCTTGCAGCATTTCGATGTCGTATCGGGTGCGTTGAAGCAGGCGCTGAGCTTCTAGCAGCCTGTCTTGCGATTTCAAATACGCAAGCTGTTGTTCCAGCTCTTCGTCGATGCGGCGGATTGCTATTTTCAGGCGTTCTTGGCTGGTTACATAGTGCGAGGCAGGGAATATTACAACATGTTCGCGGGTGGAATGCGTCTCCCCGGTGAGTACGTTGAACTCGGAAATACGTTCGATTTCGTCCCCAAAGAATTCAACCCGAACGGCCTCATCCGCCAGCGAAAACGGTGGGAAAATTTCCAGCACATCGCCCCTTACTCGGAACGTGCTGCGCGTGAAGTTCATCTGATTGCGATTGTATTGCAGCTGAACCAGTCGCCGCATAACATCGTCCCTGTCACGCATCGCGCCCACTCGCAGGGAAAGCATCATATCGTGGTATTCGCCGGGGTCTCCCAGGCCATAAATGCACGAAACCGACGCAATAATAATGACGTCGCTGCGTTCCAGCAACGCCGACGTAGCCGAATGCCGTAGGCGGTCTATTTCCTCGTTGATGGCAGAATCTTTTTCGATAAACGAATCCGTGGAAGGCACATAGGCCTCCGGCTGATAGTAGTCGTAGTAGCTGACAAAATATTCTACCGCGTTGTCGGGGAAGAACTCCTTAAATTCACTGTATAATTGCGCGGCCAACGTCTTATTGTGAGCCATGACAAGGGTGGGTTTTTGTAAATGTTGGATAACATTTGCCATTGTAAACGTCTTGCCGGAACCCGTTACGCCCAGCAATGTTTGAAATTTTTTGCCGTTTTTGAATCCTTCGGCCAAAGCCGCAATGGCTTGAGGCTGGTCGCCTGTGGGCTTGAATGTAGATTTTAGTTTAAATTGATTGGTTTGCATTGGGTTCTCCTGTGTGGGTATGTAGTGGGGGATATCTATCTCGCCTATAATCTATTCGTAAAAGACAACTTTTACGAATAGATTGCCTCTTATGTCGAAAATTATTCGTAAAAGTTGAGGGTTGCGTGGTTGGGCTACGCTTGGGGCTTCGCCCCTCGAATTCAGTTGGTATAACTTTATTACCAACTGAATTTTTCAATATAACACGAGTGCAAAAAAATTTGATTTCCGTGCTATTCTATATAGGGTGCGATTAATTCCAGCACCTTTTCTTTGGACACTGCGCCTAGTTGTTGGGCGGCAACTTTTCCGTTTTTTACCACAACCAACAAAGGTATGCTCATTGCACCAAAATTTGCGGCCAACTGCGGCGAATCATCTACATTCACCTTCCCTACCCTCACCGCGCTTACCTCTTTTGCTATTTCGTCAATTATTGGACCAATCATTCTGCACGGGCCGCACCATGGAGCCCAAAAATCCAGCAATACGGGTTTGTCTGACTCCATCACTTCTGTTTCAAAATTATCCATGGTTATTGTAAGTGGTTGCATAAGAAGCCTCCTCAAATGG
>Ga0123355_10012193_pt1 | contig 13307 bp, 16 predicted proteins | sample TergutEmb28metaG_3_FD_89872 | JGI IMG/M metagenome (GOLD analysis project Ga0123355, IMG submission 89872) | Embiratermes neotenicus P1 segment gut microbial communities from Petit-Saut dam, French Guiana - Emb289 P1 | ecosystem: Host-associated > Arthropoda: Insects > Digestive system > Gut ... | reverse complement strand
TCGATGCCGATGGTAATACCGACCTGAAATTAATCCAAAACTATTATGATGCCCAGTTCAAACGTTTAAAAAAGTTAAAAAACAAGTTTATCACAGATTTCTTTGTCGCCCAGATTGACTTGTTAAACCTTAGGACGTTTGCAAAAGTTCGCTCTATGGGGGGGAGACCCGAGAACCTTTTTATTGATGGCGGTAAGATTACCGAGTCCGAGTGTCAAGAGGTCTTTCGCCGTAACCCGCATAACATCAAAAGTGCGATTGCGAATATGGATTACTCTGATTTATTGGATAAACTTGTTGATGGTCTCGAGGGTGGAATCTTGACCGAATTTGAAAACGCATCGAACCAGTATCTAATAAACTTGGCACGAAAAGATGGGGATGACAGTTTCAAACTTAATCCAATCTTTCATTGGTTTATTTCAAAAACCGAGGAAATCAGAATCGCAAAAACAATCATCATGGGAAAAAAGTTCGGTAAAACACGTGATGCAATCCGCGAAGAACTAAGGGGGGTTATATGAGACTTGGAATCTATGGTGACCGAGATGTTACAAAAGTTTTTATGGCACTTGGCTTTGAAATACTTGACGATGTTGAAAATCTTGACGACTTTGCACTTGTGTTGGTTACGCAAACAGAGCACAAGTTGGTCGAAGAAAAATTACAACCCTACACAGACCGTCCATATCCAATAGTCCTAACGATCCCTGACGGTCGCGAGAAAGAGGGAGAGTCACTTAAAAAAATAATCAAAAACATGGAAAGAGCAGTAGGAGGAGGAAAACTATGAAAAAAGGCGAAATAGTAAAAGTATCTGGACCACTTATTGTGGCAAAAGGTATGGGCGATGTTAAACTCTTTGACGTCGTTCGGGTCTCGGACGAGGGTCTCGTGGGCGAAATCCTCGAACTTCGGGGGGACAGGGCATCAATCCAAGTCTACGAAGAAACCACAGGCTTGGGCGTTGGGGACCCTGTTGTATCGACGGGTATGCCATTGTCGGTTGAACTTGCCCCGGGTATGATGGGCGGAATGTACGATGGCATAGGAAGGCCCTTGGACGTTATACGTGACCTTACGGGCGAACGAATCGCTAGAGGAGTCGATATCCCAGCAATTAATCGTGAAAAAAAATGGCAATTCACCGCAACTGCAAAAGTCGACGACTTTGTGACAACAGGTGACATTTTGGGAACAATCCAGGAAAACGAGGTCGTCGAACACCGAATCCTTGTCCCATTTGGTGTATCGGGTCAAATTAAAAAGATTAAATCCGGCACGTTTACTATTGTTGACGACATAGCCGAAATCGGTGACAAGAAAATTCAAATGCTTCAAAAATGGCCCGTTCGTGTTGGCCGCCCGATAAAGGAAAAACTCTCGCCATCAACACCACTTTTAACAGGCCAGCGTGTCATAGACACTTTTTTCCCAATCGCAAGGGGAGGGGTGGCGGCGATCCCAGGACCCTTTGGTTCGGGAAAGACCGTGGTCCAACACCAAATTGCAAAATGGTCTGATGCCGAGATAGTTGTCTATATCGGCTGTGGCGAGCGTGGTAACGAAATGACCGACGTGCTAACCGAGTTCCCACACCTTATGGATATACGAAATGGTCAACCACTGATGAAACGAACCATCCTGATTGCAAACACGTCCGATATGCCTGTTGCCGCACGTGAAGCATCAATTTACACGGGTATAACAATCGCTGAGTATTTCCGTGACCAAGGTTACAACGTCGCGATTATGGCGGATTCAACGTCACGGTGGGCCGAAGCACTAAGGGAGATGAGTGGACGTCTAGAAGAACTCCCTGGCGAGGAAGGGTATCCGGCTTACCTTGGCTCACGTCTTGCCGATTTCTATGAAAGGGCGGGTAACGTCAAGATCTTGGGATCTGGTGACAAAACGGGCTCCGTGACCGCTATTGGTGCGGTTTCGCCTCCTGGGGGTGACCTATCCGAACCGGTGTCCCAGGCAACGTTGCGTATCGTCAAGGTCTTCTGGGGTCTTTCTTCGGCATTGGCATATAAACGTCACTTCCCGGCGATTGATTGGTTAATCTCGTATTCACTCTATCCTGATCAAATGACCGATTGGTACGCCGACAACATTGACAAGGCATTCCTCGATAATCGTGCCGACGCAATAAAAATAATGCAAGAAAACGCAAACCTCGAGGAAATCGTTCGACTCGTCGGTATGGATTCATTGTCTGACGCTGACAAGTTAACAATGGAAACCGCAAAACACATTCGCGAGGACTTTTTATATCAAAACGCTTTCTCTGATATCGACGCGTATGCAAGTCCTGAAAAGCAACACAAAATCCTAACCGCAATCCTAACTTACCACCGCTTGTCACGAAAACAAATAGACAACGGGGCATTGTTCACGGCGACCCAACACACGGACCTCAAAGAAACAATAGGGCGTTTCCGCGACCTACCCGAAGCAAACATCAAACAAATCGACGATCTAATTACGGAACTCTCACGGAGGTTACGATGAGGGGAATCTTCCAACACAAAAAAGGTGGCCTATACAGGGTTCAAGGAATTGCAAAGCACAGCGAAACCACCGAACCAATGGTAATATATCAAGGAATCGAGGGCGACTGTCCAATCTGGGTTCGTCCGAAATCCGAATTCGAGGACGGACGATTCACCCCGTTCGACGCAAAACCAAAAATAGACAAGGTGGCATTACTCTACTTATGTGACAAGAAATTACTAACGGCCAAAAGTCATGGAAAAGATGTTTATTATTTCCCCGGCGGCAAACGAGAAAAGGGGGAGGGCGACGCGGAATGCCTTGCACGAGAACTATTCGAGGAACTAAACGTAACGCTAAATCCTGACTCAATTACACAATATGGCACGGTCATCGCACACGCACATGGCAATCCGCCGGGCGTGCTTGCGAAGTTGACTTGTTATACGGCGGCAATTGATGGCTCGCCAACTGCGGGCAACGAAATTGCCGAGGTCAAATGGCTAACATATTCCGACCGACCCAACGTTGGCTGCCCAATGAAACTAATAATGGACGAACTCTGGCACAAAGGGATGATAGATTAAAAGGAAGTGATATGACCCATAACCTGAACGAATACTTGGAATTCGCAACAAGAATCGCATATAATGCGGGCGGTATTATGTTAAAGTATTTCAACAAATCCGATATATCAAAGTTCAAAGAAGACAAAACAATTGTAACCCTCGCGGATACGGAAATAAACAATCATCTCATAAGCGAAGTTAAAAAACACTATCCAACACACGGTGTTTTTGGCGAGGAAAAAAGTTACAATCAAGACTCGGTAACCCTGTGGGTCTGTGACCCCGTTGATGGGACGGCGAACTTTGCCCGTGGAATTCCCGTGTTTGCGTTCTCGTTGGCACTTGACATCGATGGCGAAACAAAGCTCGGCGTTGTTTATGATCCAATTATGAAAAATCTCTATACGGCAATAAAGGGCAAAGGGGCGTTCAAGAATGGCAAGGAAATTAAAGTAAAGCCTCTAACGCTTGAAGACCTTAACACAATCGGCAGTATATCATCGCGAACGGAGAGTTTTCCATTCATCGCCGAGTTCACAAAACAAGTGCCCGTTAAAAACTATCTTGCTCGCGGTGCGATTGTGCTAAGTGCTATGCACATAGCTGAAAGCATTACACAATTTCATATTGCAAGAGCCTATAAAAAAGAAAACTTCGTAGACATCGCCGCAGCACAGTTGATTATCAAAGAGGCTGGTGGCAAAGTTACAAACCTTGACGGCAAGGAAATATTTATAGGAGAGAGTCACAACGGCCTAATCGCAAGTAACGGCCTAGTGCATGACGAATTATTACAGGCGTGCAAAGTGGTACAACAAATGTCATCCAAATCTTGACTTCTATGATTTCCATGATAAAATAACTCATGAAAAAGTAATAACAAAAACCCTCAAGAAAACCCTCATACCCCCCCCTAAATCACAAAAAACCCTCAAGGCAAAAGGAGAAAAAATGCAAAAACAGTACAAGTCGATAAAGGAAGTCGTTGGGCCATTGATGCTTGTTGATGGCGTCGAGGGCGTAACCTACAACGAGTTCGTTGAAATTCGCCAAGCAAACGGCGAGATTCGTCATGGAAAGGTCCTCGAGGTCAACGAAGGCAAGGCAATGGTTCAATTGTTTACAAGTGCACAAGGACTAAAGATCAAAGACGCAACCGCAAAATTTGTTGGACGGTCACTAGAACTTGCTGTGTCCGCGGACATGATTGGACGATTCTTTGACGGTATGGGGCGTCCCCGAGATGGCGGACCAAATGTTATCGCTAAGAAACGAATGGATATTAACGGAACTCCGATTAATCCCACCGCACGAAATTATCCGGATGCGTTTATTCAAACTGGTGTTTCAACCATTGACGGATTAAACACGCTTGTCCGTGGTCAAAAGTTGCCGATATTCTCTATGTCCGGACTTCCGCATGCCCAGCTCGCGACACAAATCGCAAGGCAAGCATCGGTGGGGGATGGTGAAAAATTCGCCGTGGTATTCGCCGCAATGGGTATTACAAATGACGAGGCTGACTTTTTCGTCAAAGAATTTGAACGAACCGGTGCCTTGGCTCACTCGGTTGTGTTTTTAAACCTTGCATCCGACCCAACGCTCGAGCGAATTTCCACACCACGTATGGCCTTGACCGCGGCCGAATATCTCGCGTTTGAATTGGACATGCATGTTCTTGTTGTTATGACGGATATAACGCTCTACGCCGAGGCACTGCGCGAGGTCTCCGCGGCCCGAAAAGAGGTCCCTGGTCGTCGTGGATATCCTGGATATCTATACACCGACCTTGCAACATTATATGAAAGGGCGGGCTGTATAAAGGGTAAAACCGGTTCGATTACGCAAATACCAATCCTTACAATGCCCGAAGACGACAAAACCCATCCAATTCCTGACCTAACTGGATATATTACCGAGGGTCAAATCGTTCTGTCTCGTGACCTATCTAAAAAAGGTTATACGCCACCTGTGGATGTCTTGCCGTCGTTGTCTCGATTAAAAGACAAAGGTATCGGCAAGGGCAAAACCCGCCACGACCATTCGGATGTGTTGAATCAATTGTTCGCGGCCTACGCAACCGGAAAAGATGCCCGCGAGTTGGCACAAATCTTGGGTGAATCGGCTTTATCGAATACGGATAAACTCTATGCAAAATTTGCCGAGGCGTTTGAACAAAAATTTATAAACCAAGGGTTCAATGTAAATCGAACAATAATTGAAACCCTGGACATCGGGTGGGAACTTCTTCGCATCCTGCCTAAATCCGAACTTAAACGAATTCGCCAATCAAACCTTGACGAATTTTTTGGAAAATGATATAATCGACTATTGGGGTTAAAAGGCAGGCAAGCATGCTCGTAGTAAAAAGGGAGGCAGACGGCTCAGCAGTTAAAAGGGTAAATATAGAATTCGAAGACAGTGGACCGTTTTACTATATACACGAACTCAGTGGCGAAGGAGTTGATTATCCTGTACACGTGCAAGATGCCATAAAAAAGCAAATGGATTTGGATCCATATTTTGAAAATGGCGTAGGTGAAATTTACAATAGAAAAATGGCGAAAGATAACAAGTTTTTTGAAAGACATGGTTGTTTCATTGGAACAGTAGAGGATCAAGGATTCTTCCGCAGAGAAGAGGAAGAGGAGGACTATACGCTACAAGCACACGAAGTAGAAGAATATGAACAAGCCAAAAAATTAACGGTCAAAGAGAGAACGCAAGAAGGCAGATTCATGTTTGGTATAAATGATATCATTTACCCAGGCAAAGAAGCCAAATGCGAGATGAGTGTTGTAACCGACGAAGCAATCAAGCTTGACACCGCCGACGAAAATGAAATTGTCAACGACGGAAACGACAGGTTCATCTACACCGATGCCGAACTTGAAAATATCATGTCCACCTTCGGCCCACGCCAAGATTTTGAAATGGAGGTATAAATGTTGGACGAATTTGTTAAAAAGAGCATGCTTGACGATATCGCTCCCGAGTGGAGTGAACTAATCGATTTAACATGCGATGTCACTGCTGATATAGATTCGATTTCGGACGGGGATGTCCAAAGTTTGAATCTGATCGAAGACATAATTAACGAATGGGAAGAAACTGAAAAAGGATATCTGGAAAATTGTTCTGGAACAGATGCTACGAAATTGTTATGCATAAAAACCGCATTCGCAACAGGAAGTGCAATCAGGCTCGCCGAAACTAATCCCGAACAGGCCATGTCCGCATTCGGACCACGCCAAGATTTTGATGAACTAAATCTTGGCTAATTGTTCGAACTGAACCTGTCCCATATTCAATTCCAAGAATCTCGGAAATACGAGTTTTAATTGTTAGTTCCACGCTTTATTTCTTGACCGGTGCATAGAACATTTCACCGTCGTGGGACTGAAAATACACGCCAACAATACCTTTCTTTCGCGAGTTAATAATTGTATACGCGGCACGCTTTCGGGCCCCGCCCATAACATTACCCGCGGTCCTCAGGTTCGCCTCGACAAACACATTATAGGCCAAAATATTCCCCGCGTTATCAACAACGGTAATGCCATCAAAATCAAGCATGCTCATGAAGACTGCAGATATGGCGTTCAGCTTCGGTTCGACGTTATGCTGGCCTTGGATAAATAACTTTGAAAACGAAATCGGGTCGCGAAGCCAAATCCCATCGTCAAGAAAATCATCTCGGTCAGGGGAGGTGGCATAGTCCTTGTCAACAACGACGCACATCGTCCCGTGGATGTTTCGCAAAACGTTTTTAAAGATATTTTTAAAAAGGGTTTTAACTTCGGCAAGTTTTTTACTGCTTGCCTTAAGCTTACTAAATGCCGCGGTTACGAACTCGGAAATTTCCTTGTCCCAGTTCGAAACAACCTTGATATCCAAGGCAAAGTTAATGTTAATTTCGTTTCCCTTGATGGATTTCATGGTTACTGCCCAAGAGTTCTCCGCATAGGCATAAATTCCAAAAATCCTGTCATCACGTTCTTTTAAGAACGAGCTTTGAAAGATAATGTCCTCAAGACCTTCTTCTTTGATTGAATTAATATTTTTAAAGATTCCATAAGAAACTCCTTTTTCCTCCATCGATACATAGATACACCAATCATGCTGGGTAAAAGGAACAAGGGCCTTCAACCTCGAGGCAAACATATTCTCGTTCTCGTCTTGGAAAAGTTCAATTCGGGAAGGGGAAGGAAGACTTTTCATAACCCGATCTATGTCATTTGTAAAAAGTAATCTTGGGCGATAGATTTGTCCTTCTTCCTCGTAATTAACCATCTTAGGAAAAAAGTTAAGAAAACGATTTTGCATCTTGACGGGAAAGTCTGGAAAATTATCGCCCAAAAAGTCGACGATTTTGTTTTTTGCATCAAGATAAAAAATATTTTCGTTCACCTATAACAAATATAGACCTGTGTCAAGCAGTTGTCAACAGAATATACTAAAAACATGACACACCGAAAGATTTTTCTTGGCTCTAACACTCCGGATGGCTTTGTTGGGTGGTTTGATAAAGTGGTGGACAACTACGCGTTGAAAAAACTCTACATACTAAAGGGTGGATCCGGGGTAGGAAAGTCAACCTTTATAAAAAAATTCTCCGATGCATTCCAACCAACGACAACCGAATTCATAATGTGTTCGGCCGATCCCGAATCGTATGATGGGGTAATATTACATGACCTTGGAGTCGCAATGATTGATGGAACGTTTCCGCATATTGTTGACCCCAAATTCCCCGGTCTCGTCGACGAAATTATTGACCTATCACAATTCCTCGACCCAACCAAAATCAAGGCAACCCGCGACGAACTTTCATCACTTATGTCACAAAAGACCATTCACTTTAAATCTGCATACGCCGAATTGCACTCCGCCCGCGAAGTCCACAAACAAATCGAGGCCATCATGTCCTCCGCCATGGACTTCTCGGCGTTAGATAAAATAATTACTTCAAAGAGTTATAAATCTTTCTAAGTTCATTCTTCTCTTTCGTTTTAACGATTATTCCTTCTTCTGGGCTTGATGTCGTTATGATTACTCTTTTACCTTTTTCAATCTGTAGATTATTTTTTGAAGAGGCAGAAAGAGAGTCTTTTTTTATTCGTATGTTAAGTGTCATGTCCTCGTCATTAACAGACTCGACAAAGCATTTCATTCCGACCAATATACTTACCCCAAATCCAAAACTTTTAATAGTTGGGTCCGAAAATTCTTTACTTTTAATCTGGGCAAGAATGCTTCTTCTAGCAAAAAAGCGAATCGTGAAGTTCGCGATAATAGCGAGCATCATTATACAAAATATTACCGCTACAACCATTCGGAAGTGATCCCTAAAGTTGTTCATGTGGTTTCGTATCATACGGATAAAATCAGCCATCTATATTCTTGCCCCTCCTTTTCTTTGCGTATAGTTGTTCTGCTATTGTTGGCTCGTCCATAACATCCTCTATTTCCCGCTGGTCTATGTGTGGTATTCTTTTCCAATATACGGGCGTAATTAATGCCCAAAGTTCTACATAATCCAAAACAAAGGCAAATATCGGCCAAACGGGCATATATAGAATCAACAAGAGGGGATTAATTCGCATACGTTTGTGTTCGCGTATTACTGTTACGATATACTGCAGTAAAAGATTGATATAGCGAACTGAATAAAACGCAAAAACCGTTACCCACATGGGCGTCAGATTTATATTGGCGGAACTGAAGGTAGCTATTATAACCATAGTAAGCGGGTATAAAAATCCATAGACGAAGTTAATCGGGGTGTTAGGGAAAATATTAAGTGCGTTGTCATAGCAACTGAACCTGTTTTGAACTTCTTTTAATGTCCCAGTGAAGAAGCCATACTTTTTCTCGGGGGGGGGGAAGAATTTATTACGATCAACGTTCTCCTCGCCGTGCAAGGCAACTTGTCTTGCATGTACGCGCTTCATCCTTCTTTTTTTGAAAAAGTCATATGGTGCGATGATGCCAAGTAGCAGGGAAGGGAAGATTCGCAAAAAGACGTGAAACCGACCCTTTGTCCAGCGCATTCTCTGTCTGAAAAAGATTTTCAAAGTAAGCGGTTGCTCGTCGTAGTATTGTGCACCTTCAATAAATGAAACGCGATAACCTCTTGAAATACCCTCAAGTGACATTTCCGTATCTTCAACAAGCGTAACCCATTTCCACCCTTCTGCCAAAAAAGCGGCACGATAAACCGAGCCGATTCCAAAGGTACGACGACTTATACCAAGATGAGCCCGAGGGCGGGAATTATTAACATTATCTGTAAAGCGTGTAATACTTCCAAACGATGATACAAAACTGTCACCGAAGTTCCTTATATTCACATAGCAATTAAACATCTCGTACCTGTTGTTTGCAAATGCGTCATTTACGTTTTCAACGAATTCGTTCGGAACAACGTTATCTGCGTCTATGACGACATAGCCATCAAAAGACATTATTCCATTTGGATAGTCATTCTTTATTTGTTCGAACAGATATCTTAGTGCATAACCTTTGCGACATTCTTTTTTATTATTGTATTCGTAGATAACTGCGTTGCCTTCTTGTCTTGCGATTTCTGCTGTATTATCATCGCAATTATGTGCAATAACGAAAACAGTTAACTTGTCTGCGGGGTAGTCTTGTTTCCGCAGGCTTTTTAAAAGTTGCGATATGGTAAACTCTTCGTTCCTGGCCGCAACAACAATGGCGAAGTGTTTCTTTGTCTCTGCTTTTTTAAATTTCTTAGCTGGTAAGAAAAAACCAAGAAGTTGAAAGAAGACTACATAAAAGGTAAGCAATCCCCAAACAATCAAGAATGTTCGTAATACAACGTCTACTGTTTCCATGCTGAAATAATATATCAAAATTCTACAAATTGCAACATAAATTTCTTTCTCGAATTCCATGGGCTTGACAAATCGATATTAAAATGTTAATATAAAACATGGAAATAGATCCAATTGTGACAAGGGCCTTTGACCCGTACGTAGTCGCGGCGACGGTTGGTGCAACGGCGTCTTTGGCGGCTGTGGCTGTGACCAATATATTAAAATTAAGGGAAGATCGTAAGAAGCGTAATATTAATGTCATAACTCAAAGAACAAGTGACTATAAAGAAAACTGCAAGCGTTGTGCGGCCCAAATCCTGGCAAGTACTCATCCGTTATTACTTTTAGATCCAAAGATACCCGGAAACAAAGAAATCCTTGTCCAGGCCATGTCGGAATTTGAATTAACTATCCGAATAGGAACAGGCGACGCCGGGGAAAATAAAGACGGAGTCGAAATAAACAACGCAATGCGTGAATTGGTAAAAACTTTTTTACGGGTTGAAAAAGGCGAGGGCGATATATCGGATCTAGAGCAAAAGCACGATAACTTCAGGGAGTTAATGTCGGCGTTCGACAGTGCATGTTGGAAGTATATAAAAAATCAATCCGATGGAAAAATAAGAAAGGGGATCTTCACGGGTATATACAGGTCAGAACGTGAATGCATCCAATGCGAGGAGAAACCACAAACCTGGATTTAACATGATAAAAAGGCTTGACAGTCTTTTTTTATTGGTGTAGAATATTTAGTTGTGATAAATAAAAAGACACACGCGGGTCTTTGTAGGAGGTTTGAATGAAACAATTTATAAGGGTTAAACTTTGGGGTTATGATCACTCGTTGGTTGACAATGCCGTCACACGCATAGTCGAAATTGTTGGCAAGAACGGGGGTAAGGTTTCCGGACCTATTCCGTTGCCTACCGAGAAAGAAGTCGTAACGGTTATCCGCAGTCCTCACAAATACAAAGACAGCAGGGAACAGTTCGAGAGTCGCACCCACAAACGCCTTCTCGATATTCATAACCCGACCCAAAAACTTATGGAGGCCTTGACGAAACTCGAGATGCCTGCCGGGGTCGAGATAAATATTAAACTATCGTAACAAGAAAAATTAAGGAGAGGATATGAAAGGAATATTGGGAACGAAATTAGGTATGACACAAATCTTTGGCGACAAGGGTGTTGTTATTCCTGTTACGGTCGTCCAGGCAGGACCTTGTGTCGTGCTGCAGGTAAAAACCGAAAAACTCGACGGTTACAATGCAATTGTTGTTGGGTTTGGTGAAAAACCAAAACGTTTGGTAAATAAACCAGACGGCGGTCAATTTAAAAAAGCTGGGACCGATCCATTGCGTCATCGTCGCGAATTCCGCGTCGAGGAGAACCACGAATTCAAGGTCGGCGACGAAATCAAGGTTGACACGTTCGCCGTTGGTGACATCGTGGACGTAACCGCAAAAACAAAAGGTCGCGGATTCACCGGTGTTATTCAACGTTGGAACCAAGCACGTGTTGGTCCAATGTCCCACGGTACAGGTCCCGTTCACAGGCACGTTGGTTCCATGGGTGCAAACTCGGACCCATCCAGGGTTTTCAAAAACAAAAAAATGGCCGGTCAGTACGGTAACGAACGTGTAACAATCCAAAACCTAAGTATCGTTCAAATTGACCCTGTCAAGAACGTCCTTCTTATAAAAGGTGGAATTCCGGGACCCGATGGGGCACTTGTCACAATCCGCTCGGCGGTCAAGAAAGGGGGTGTCAAATGAAACTTAAAGTCATCGATCAAAAAGGTAAACCAGCAGGCGAGATAACCGTATCACCGGATGTATTCGGTGCCGAGGTTAACATTGGTTTGATTCACGAAGTTGCAATCGCACAACAAAACAACGCACGTCAAGGAACAAAATCTGCACAAACACGAAGCGAAGTCCGCGGAGGAAAGAAAAAACCTCACCGCCAAAAAGGAACTGGTCGTGCAAGGCAAGGTTCGCTTAATGCCCCTCATCAAACAGGCGGAGGCGTTGCTCATACACCAAAACCACGCGACTTTACAACAAAGATTAACAAGCAAAAAAAGTTCGCCGCTTTCATCAGTGCATTAAGTGGCAAGGTCGCCGACAACGAACTCTTGATCCTTAACACTTTTAAATTAAAAGAGGCAAAAACAAAACACGTTGCGGCAATCCTTGAAAACCTGAAACTCGAGGGCAAAAGCGTGATGTTCATAACAAATGGTAAAGACGATGAATTCCTTCGTGCCGCCAACAACCTAGAACGCGTCAAAGTTAACACAGCAGAACAGTTCAGTGTCCTTGACATCGTTCAAAACAAATACCTGGTCCTAAGTCAAGATGCTGTTGCAATGATTGACGACAATAAAAAGGAGGAGGCAGCATGACACAATACGACATTATAAGAAAACCAATCCTGTCGGAAAAATCGTTCAAGGGCATAAAAGACAAATCATATACGTTCGAAGTCCTGCCCGGTGCAACGAAAACCCAAATCAAACAGGCGGTGGAAACGGTTTTCGGAAAGGGAATCAAGGTTAAATCAGTTCGAACCGCAAAGTTCGACGGAAAGCCAAAAAGACAAGGGCGGACCGAGGGTAAAAGATCCGATTGGAAAAAAGCCTACGTAACCCTAGCAGACGACAGCAAAGCAATAGAATTCTTTGAGGGGCTGCAATAGGACTACAGTAATAAAGGAGAAAGAGCATGGGAATAAAACGATTCAGACCAACGTCGCCGGGTTCACGGCACAAGACGATGTCAACATTTGACGAGTTGACGCCCGGGGCAACCCCGGAGAAGTCTTTGCTTGTAACAAAGAAAAAAACCGGCGGTCGTAACTTTCAAGGAAAAATTACAACTCGTCACATAGGCGGAGGTAACAGGCAGCATTATCGCCTGATTGATTTTAAACGCGAGGTCAGGGACGTCCCCGCAAAAGTTGCCCAAATTGAATACGATCCAAATCGTTCCGCGAACATTGCTTTGTTGAACTATGTTAATGGTGTTAAAAAATATATTCTTGCACCATTGGGCCTAAGTGTTGGTGACACGGTCGTTGCCGGGGACAAAGCCGAGGTAAAAGTGGGAAACGCAATGCCGCTTTCAATTATGCCAATTGGTTCAACCATTCATAACATTGAAATGCAGCCAGGCAAAGGCGGACAAATCGCACGAAGTGCCGGAAACTATTGCCTGCTTCAAGGTAGGGCCGACGGATATGCTATCTTGAAAATGCCTTCTGGCGAAATGCGAAAAGTTCCTGAGAAATGTTATGCAACCATTGGACGTGTTGGAAACCTTGACCACGAGCTGATTTCGATTGGAAAAGCCGGTCGAAACCGTCACAAAGGTATCAAACCAACTGTCCGTGGTGT
>Ga0123355_10012191_pt1 | contig 13307 bp, 5 predicted proteins | sample TergutEmb28metaG_3_FD_89872 | JGI IMG/M metagenome (GOLD analysis project Ga0123355, IMG submission 89872) | Embiratermes neotenicus P1 segment gut microbial communities from Petit-Saut dam, French Guiana - Emb289 P1 | ecosystem: Host-associated > Arthropoda: Insects > Digestive system > Gut ... | reverse complement strand
TTAATCAAAATGCAAGTCTCACTTCCATAGAATTAGCCTACATACATTCCCTTTTGTAAAGTCGCTTTACTAAGAGAAAAAATGCGTGGAATTCTGCTTCATTAATGCTACTACTACGTAATAGAATGCCGCCCCCTTTTTTTTTTACAAACTCTGCTCTTAATTGCTGTGTGCATTGCATAAAACGTTACGCTTTACAAAGCTGCAATAAGAAACTAGCCTTCTACGTATGAACCGTGCCTTGCGGGAAGTACTCTGGAGTTTGTGGAAATTCCCTGTGTGTCTCGTCTCTGTTCTTACGAAAATCCCACATAAATGTAATTATGCGGCGATGCCTATATTTTTGATGCACTGTTTTCATTTCTACTAGGGAAATTATTATACAAAAGGAGCCAAGAACTACTGGGAATGTACGGGTATGAACACAATCCCTTAAACCTAATGAACTCCATCGAACAGGAGTTCTCTGTAAGAGGCTCACACCCTCTCAAACACATTTTACAACACTCAACGGATGATTGCTGTGGTCTCAAGGGTCCCTCACTGAGCCTTATACTGAGCTACATAAATGCAGTCCACATCCACGCAATCAGTATATTTAATATCAATTTTGTGTTATCGTCCCATCTACGCCCAAGTTTCCTCGCTTAGTTTTTTTATGTTTCATTCACTTCTCATTTCCTTCATGCGTGCTATCTGCCATCTCCTTCATTTGTTCACCCTAACGACTGGTGAACAGTACAAGTCGTAAAACTATACTCACTGTCTAGTTTTCTCATACTTCATTTTATTTCCTCCTGTTTCCTCGCTCTTAAGATTTAAATATTCGCCCCAGTAACCTATTCTCGAATACCCGCATTTTATGTTCTTCCCGTAGTAGGACACAGATTACACGTCATTGTTAAATAACAAGTACAAATACAGTAGACTAAATATGAATGCAAAGTACCAACACATGTAGGATACACCAAGATTACGAAGTACTAATTCCAAGAAGCAACAGAGGACACAGATTTGCGGGATATTAGAAAGCCCGGGGACTTAACAAAATTACATGTTTCATATATTCTTTATAGAAAGAAGATGATATAAAAATTGCATAACTGTTATTAACTAGGCCTATATTTTTTACCCGCTACACTGACCACGGATTAATGCTCATTCTATTCGGGTAAACATCCACTTTTTTTAAAAAATCACAAGAAACACTCAACTTCTCTGTGAAAAATTCGGAGTTTTAATATTAAGTTGATGGGAACATAGAGTTACGACTGTTCCTGAATATCTGAACACAAATACACTAAAGAATTTTGTCCTCGTTTGCTTAAGGTAGCTTAATACTGATCAGTATTTCAGTGCACCATTGCATTTTAGTCGCTAAGCATTTAGTCAAGAAACGTTATTGTTAAAAATAAGTTCCTGGAAGAAAATGGAAAGACACAAAGAAAATATAAAAATGAGAGGAAAATAAAAAATACAGTAACTAATTTGAATATCTGCACTGCTTTATGTCCTACAGAGCCTTAAGTTCTGGCTCGTAATACGGATGACACATATCATAAAAGATGCATTATATTAGTTATAACAATTAAGCACCCATGTTAAAAGGAAAATATTTCCAGTTCTTTGGTTTTCTATTACAGGAGATTTTGATTTATACAAGTTACAACAAAATGTTTAAATAAATCCTCCAGAACCCCGAGGGAGCCTCACTGTATCCCAAACAGGGAACGAACGTTGCAAAACGAAATTAAGGCTAATCAAGTTCTGCATGTTGAGTTTCTGCATACATGGCAGGAGTCAGCAAGTAAGCTCTAGCTAGATCAGACAAAGAATTTGTGATGGTGACCGCCCGCTCTTGGAATGGGGCGATGTCATTGTTTTTGTGGGGTGCCGAGATCGACCTCCCCTCCCCGCTACCGTCTTGCTCAGTCACACGGGCAGAAGAATGTTGCATTTTACAGCTTCATTATAGCGAATAATTACAGTGTGAGATGGATATAGAATTCAGTTCGCTTTAGAAATTTCCTTGTAAAAGCGGAGCTCCCTTGGCACTGCAATTGAGCTCACAGGAAGAAAGCACAGGGAACAGCATGATATATGTATTACATGATCCCCCCTGCTGTAATGTATGGGTGTCAGACTGTGTAGGCTTGTAGGTATACATCACTGTGTCAGAGAAACATGTTGCCTCCATCTTCAGGGTTTATTCTGAGGACGAAGGCAGAAAGGACTTACGAACCGCCCTAAAACTTCAAATCTTAGACTACAGGCCCAGTCTGAGACTAAATACAGGATGTTCTGAGGAGAATACTTGGAACTGACAAGGAAAAGTAACAAGGGGTCGAAGGTCTTACATAATAGAGAACATCGTTGTGTTCTTGGTTAAACATTAACAGAGTGATTGAATGAAGGAAGATGAAGTGAAGCGGGAATAGAGCAAGCGTGGGTTTGTGAGATATGCACCAAAAAACCTTAAAGGTTCATGGCGTATGGGATACATGCTTAGATTGGTAGATAAAGGTTTTAAATAAAGAGGAAATAAGCTTTAGGACGGAGGTCAGCTGGATCAGGATAGGGATCTGTGGCTGGTTCTTAATAACAGGACATTATCAGCTGGGTTCCATAAAAGCTGGATCATTTCTTAATTGGTTGAGCCACTATTAGCGTTTGTGTCGAATCTAGAAATTCTGTAAGCCTCAACCTCCTGGAGTCCTAAAGGCCAGTCCGGGGTCGACTCAGACTCTAACAAAAATATGTACAAGGGATAATCCGTGGCGAGTAAAGAAGGCCCGTGCGGAGGACTGACAATCTATCCACTTTCATGTGAACATAGTCTAGAAATTCTGGAAGCCTCAAACCCCTGCAGCCCTAGGGACAAGTCCAGACTTACAACGGGATAAGTTTACTGTTTTTACCTTTATTCTTAGCGTCTTAGCAATGATAAAGTAGCTACAGTTAACGAAATCCGGTTAGTCGCACAGAAAATGTCTTCCATACACTTGTGCAGACTGAGTATAAACAAGACAGACTTCTGTATTCTGATTTTGAGAGAAGTATACAAATGTGAGGGATGGGCCATACAAGGGTTTGTTTTTTGACTAATTTATATGGACTCAATAGAACACAGCTATCGCAGCATCATAATCACTTTTGGGGCCTCAGTTGTTTACCAGCGCCACAAATTTTGACCTGATTAACTATCACCAGAATGCTTCACGACACAAGAAAATATTACACATTACACTCTTAGCCTCCTAATGATGACCGTTCTGGTCGAAATAGTTTAAGTCTCTAATAAAAAAAATTGCTGCATAAGAAATGATGATTATTCATTAATCGGTGCATTTACTGAATTGGTTGAGTAGAATAACGGTATGGGATGCGAGGTAAAATTAATTCCACTCTTTGACAGGAAACAGACAGTTCGACGCGCGCGTTGCCCAGTGCCAATGCCTTCCGCTTCCGCTAGCACCGGCAGTGAACGTCTTGTTAAGACTAATTTACGATAGCCATGTTGTCCGTTACGATCTCAGCTTCAGCTGTAAACTCGTCTGTCCGTCACTTCCACACCGACAATAACTGCATTTGCAAACTGAAGTCGAATTCACTGTACAGTTTCTAAACTGTCGTTTGTACGGGTGTGAAACTTGGTTTCTCACACTGAGAGAGGAACATAAGCTGAGGGTGTTCGAGAAATGGGTGCTGAAGGAGATATTTGGGCCGAAGAGGGACAAGGTAACAACTGAGTGGAGAATAATACATAACGAGGGACTTTATGGTCTGTACTGACCAAATAATATTCGAGTGTAAAGGTAAAGGTAAAGTGATCCCGTTACAAGCCTGGTGTGGCCCAGAGGGTGGGTAGAGGTATAGCTCTACTCTTGCATGACCGCGGCACTAGAAAGGGATGCGTGGTCAGCAGCAGGCCCCGGCCGCACTTTATCCCTGGGAAAGACCCGTTACACATTTTACAATAGACTGGGTGGGCCCCAGGGTCGGTCTGGACGGGCGGAAAATCTCGTCCCCACCGGGATTCAATCCCGGACCGTCCAGCCCCTAGTCAGTCGCCATACCGACTGAGATACCCGGCCCACATTATTCGGGTGTACAAATAAAAAAGAATGAGATAAGCGGTGCATGTGTGTCACGTATGGAATACAGGAGAGGTGCATACAGGGTTTTGGTGGGGAGATCTGATGGAAAGACATAACTTGGAAGATCTGGGTGCAGATGGGAGGGTACCTTTTACCTTTTGTACGTGTTGTAAAATTCTAATTTGTCTCGTGTGTTTTGTTGCTAGTTTTAAGTTTTCTTGTGTGTAATTGTTGTTGGTTGACCGTATGTATTTTTTTAGTTGTCTTGTTTGTGTTGTTATCTTATGTGTATTTGTTTACTGTGTGGGCATTGCTTTTTTTTCTTTAGATGCCGGACTGCTGGCTAGAAGTCAGTATTCGGAAGGTCCTGCGACCGGCCATCTCGACACAGGTTTTCTTGGTTTCCCTGTGCCTAAAAGCAAATGCTGAGATGATTCCCAAGAATCCAATTTGCCACTACATGCTTCTCATGTAGCCCTCCCGACTTAAATTTAGTAGTAACCAATTTGTTTTGTTTACATGTAAAATAACCGTTGCCACCGGGTGACAACCCATTTGCAGTTAATAAATATTATTATTATTATAATATTAAAATTTACCTTCAAGAAATAGGATGGGGACAAGGATATGGAGTTAATCTAAATTGTATATAAAAATTCAGTTCCCACCCCACACCAATTTGCTCGTGTTGTTAGGGAAATCATCGCGGTTTGTCCTGAGGGTCAAATGGAAAGCATCAACACAGCATGTGGCATAATTCAGATTTCCTTAGCGTTTCATCATATGCCTTGCAGCATTCTCTCAGCAATTCGGGCAATAGGGGGAAGAAGGATTGTCCGGATTACCCGGAAATCCGGACTACCGAGGGGAAAATCCGTGATACAGGTAACATACAGAAAATCAACTGTCAAAGTTGAAGTATAACTCGGTAAATCCTAAATACTGCGCTGAACGGTGCATAAAACAACAACAATAATAATAATAATAATAATAATAATAATAATAATTGGATATTCTGTCACTATCACTTCACTCTAACGGCGAAATAAGAGAGGAGAGTTACGACACTCGACAGATCACGTCCTTACTGCTGAGCTGTTGATGAAAGGCTGGCCCTTCCCCCTTCACCCACGCCTCCAGTCTCGGAGTATGGATTGTATCTGATTTCCTCCCGGTGATCCGGACAATGACCAGAACACCGAGGCTACAGTTGACTCAAAACTGTCGGGATTACCCGGATCTGGGTTTTTGAGGGAGTAGTGTATATGGTTCTGTCGCAACTCTGGAATATTAACTTTACATTTTCCAGACCAGAACTGGGTAAAGGACCTTGCATATATGTGGCGAATCCTGGTTCGAAAGTCAGGTCTAGCGGACTGGTACGCAAGGCCTACCAATTACCCTTCGCCTAGGCCTGAACTTCGGATCAAGATTCGGCAACGAATCTACATAATAGGCTGATCACATTATAGGTCAATATGATTCACATTTACAGGTGCTATGGCGACGTTCTGTATTGGTATATGGAAGGTACCAGTTCGGTCACCTTATCCCGGTTACAGTTTATAATGAATAAGGTACATTCGTTTGTGTCCTTCAGGCTGCATGAGAATGTATAGAGAGACGTTAGACCAAGGCCTTCTACCTTAAATTTCATATTCAGTCAAATCTACAGAATGGGGCGTAGAACAATCAGTCGTCTGGCTTTATATTTGGAATACCCCAGTTTCGTATCTCAGCATTGAGTGTAGCTAAAATGACGACGGCCTTTTGTCATCTCCAAGAAGGTTCTGGGTTAGTAAATCACAGTTGGTCACGACCGAGTTTATCAACAACGCAGTCAAGTGAATTCGAAATAAGTACCTGCCGAATACGCTTCCATGTTTAAACGTTTTCCGATACACCACTTGTTCATAATTTTAACCCACCTTATTCGATTCATAAACAAAACACGTGAAGGAAGATCAGAAAATAACCTAAGAATCTACTTTGCACAGTCGGTATTGAAATTCTAAAGGAACGGCGAGACGTGTGATGCTTCTACACAGTTTATACACAATTGAAGAATAAAATCCAACTAGATGCCACTTATTACTTTATTATGTTTATGTTGGGCTCAACATGTTTCGGGCACCATTATGCCCACCATCAGGAGCTCACGACGATAGCGTTGGTTACAACATAGGCCTCCTGGTTCTCGAGTTGCTTCTGTAACAAGTGTTACAGCCCTCGGTCCGGACACTCATCCATCCTGCCTGCACCTAAATTCCAACCAGCAGCAACTCGAGAGCCAGGCGGCCTATGTGGTAACCAAACGCTATAGTTGTGAGCTCCTGATGATGGGAATAATGGTGCCCGAAACATGTTGAGCCCAAAATAAGCATTATAAAGTAATAAGTGGCATCTAGTTGGATTTTATTCTTCAGTTATCAAGATGATGCACGGTCTAATACACATCAAATATACACAAATGATTAATATTAAAAAGATCTTCACTTTTCTGGGATGTTACACAACGTAGAATGGTAGTTGGTTAACGGCGTTGCGGGACACCTTAAGGGTCCCATCTTCAAAGGACTGATAGGTTTTCCAGATACTTAGATAACTAACTAGCAACCCACGCTGCATAACATACCAGAAGAGCAACTGTCTGATTTACACGGCGCCGGAATCTTGGTATCAAGATTAAGATTATCTAACGAACTTTCTTCCCCAACAGGATTTCGGTCAGACAAACACACTGGTGTGTCTAGCCAGTAGAGTTTCGTTCTTGTAGAGTGATATTTTAGAAGTTTTATTTTGTTCTCTGTGCAATTTTGGCCCTGGACGGTTTTACCTGTGGAGCTGGGCGGCTCTACAAGTTAGCCACTTCTCTTCCTTAGCCGGATTTTCCACGACCTGCAGCAAAATATATGAATGAGCGTGTTCTATAAATTTTCTGCGCGCTTGTTAGAGACTTGGTAGCCAAGTAAATGCTATATACATATAAATATAAGACTTTACTGTCTGGTATTTACCTTAACACCACTCTAGAATTTAAAGAAGATATCTACCAAATACTAGGTGAATGTATGTTACTCCTTGTCTCTTAGCTTGTACTTATGTAACAGAAGCTTTATCAATGAAAAATGCATAGCATGGGCCAGCGGGGTTTCAGTGTAGTGTAGTGGCTTGTCAGAAGGTAACGAGGTGAACAATGAAAATACCTAATATAATATTAAATAGTGTAGTCAGCACTATCACTTTATAAATCAAGGTGATTATAAGGCCTTTTTTACATGTTTCGACTATAGATTATTCATCCTCAGGTCTATTTTGTCAATTGTGTCACAAGATGCTATGTACACTTTGGGATCCCATCGTGTTTACATCCACGGAATACATCAAATTCACGCCACGCTCTTAGAGACAAACAATTAAATTTGATGTATTCCATGGATGTAAACACGATGGGATCCCAAAGTGTGCATTGCATCTTTTGACTCAATTGACAAAAATAGGCCTGAAGATGATTAATCTATAGTCGAAACTTGTAAAAAAGTCCTTATAATTACCTTGAGTAATAAAGTGATTGTGCTGACGTACACTATTTAATATTGTATTACGTTACAAGCACATCGTGATGCTTCCATTCAAAAATGAAGATACCTATTCGTACACCCGGTTTACAGTATGCCAGTCGCATCTAGGACCTTCCGATCACCTATCAGAGTTCTTAACAAGTAAACAAACTAACAAACAATTTGAAAACTATGATTTTAGGGATCCTGTAAATGAGTCCGTTGGCAGTGTTCATGCGAAATAATGTTGCTGAACCGAACGCTCGCTAGAGGGTCCTGCTAATTAACCTGGGAACCATACCACTATAGAATACTACTACACTAAGTGCAGACCAGTAACTATGTTACGGAATGGAAAATCCGGGATTCGAATCCGGGCAGGCAAAAGAGACATTTCTCTGCCCTAAATGTCCACACCAATTTTGGAGGTAACCTAGCCTCGTATTCAACGAGTACAGGGTTCTACCCCTGTGGCCGGGACGTGAAGTTGAACTCTCATCTCTGTATAGTGTCGAGGTTAAGGACGAGTGGAACTATACAGCTTCTCCCCGTAATAATTCCCTCATGGCTCGAACAGGGATGACTTTAATTTCACTTTACCGTTATACTTTACTCGTACAAGACTATGAATTTTTCAGAACTGTCTAAGGTTACGCATTAGCAGTGGGTTTGTCGATATCGAAACATTACACCACCAGGCCAGATTTCTGAAATAAGGATCCTGCTTTATACGAAATCACGGCACACCTATTAATTACAAACTTGAAAGACGGTACTCTGAGATACTGCTCTATGTAGCATAATCAGTCAGATAGTGTTTGTTCTGACGTTTCGGAAGATAATATTGCCTCCATCTTTAGGGATACTTAATTACGTTCAGGTGGCAATTAAACCTAATTCAGTCTCCCTAAAATCCTGAAAAGTCTCTGTGCTTTCATACAAAACCTCTTACAAGGAAACTACTCAGTCTTGGAAGGTCTTGCATGTAAAACGCCAAAGATTTCAGTTGTGTCAAAATTAATGCTGGCACAAGAAACGGTTTACAATTACACGTAGGATCAGAGCAATGCAGAATGAAATGGAAGGGAAAGGTATGCAAGAGTCGGTACTGCAATAGTCATCTTTTATACAACAGCAGTCTTAGTATTTATTGTTTTTCCTCTGCTTCGGTATTTTCTTTGTATATTGTGTTTTTCCAAAACTCTTGAAATCTATAGCATGTGTAGTCAGTTAAATCATTATTAAAGAGATTCCCATAACCTATATAATGCATTAGAGTGAACTGCAGTTTAATTAGCTTACACTGCAATCTGGTACGACAAAGTTTTCCTTGTGAAATTTCAATTGGCTTTTATGCCATTACAATTACTTTAATTACTGGTAACAATAATGAAGACTATATTCCTTTATGTCGTCTGAAGTTCAGGCAGGCCCGAGTAGGAGAATCCGTAGATAGATATGAACCCAAACAAAATTCATCCCAACACTTTTTACTACAGGCAACAAAAATACATAAAACTCCAACGAAGTCAACAGAGAAATTTAGTACCTGAAACACGCGGACAGACATGCATAACGTCCACATTACACACGCAGTTCACGCACGTGGTACTAAAAGGGATACAACGTATTTTGTGTTTCTGAGTGCTCGTAAAGCCACCAAACGCTCTCTCTCTGTTCACCTCGCTATAATTATTAGAAGTGTGTAAAAATTCTAATGCTCTCCGTATATTATTACGACTAGATTTTTGATTGCTAAAAGTTAACTTTTGATGCTTCCTTACAAGCAACGTATGATTACTTATTTAAAACAAAACACTAACAAATCTCAGTATTTTAAATGCGTGTTTGTGCAATTTTACAAAGCGAATGCTTCAGTGCAAAATATATGTAAATAAAAGCAAACAGACAGATATATTTTCTTATATTAAACAGACACTGAATTTACAGGCAATCATTCATTGTTAACAGCTTACTTATTCCTGGTGATAATTCAAAAATAAAGTTTATATTGAAATTCTTCACTAACATTAGACACATTCAAGGACAATTCGTAAAACATGTCTCACAATTTACCTTGGGGATTTGTAGGCCGACACTTCTTACATTTTGGAACAAAGGACAGTGGTAGAGACACAGATTGTTGTGTTACTCAACAAGTTCGAAATGCTGTAAAGTGACCTTCTGTTGCACGTTCGACGGAACAGCACAGCCAGTGTAAACAAACGTGACAGTTCCTCAGCAAACAGCATAATGCGTTTTGCGGTGCCATGCGTCGAAGTCAGCTGTTACAGGCACGTCAGACGAGACTTTATGAGTGCTGTTGCATGGTACAAGGGCTTTAGAGACAGCGGTTCAGTTTGAACTCCGAAGTATATGGGCAGACCAGGCCTAACATAGGCTTCATTGAGTTCGATTTCTTTAGTCAGAGAGCTAAAGATTTCTCTCAGGCGAGCATATCTGTATGGAACACATCGACTGCACCGATGCAGAGAATTTTTGCTAGAGGGACATATATTTCTGAGAATAAAGTGAAATTGCCAACACACAACAAACACGACTGATGATGGGTATCAAAGTTATGAATCTGTGATGAACACGCCGCGAGGAGCAGAGGAAAATGAAGGATTCCTGGAAACCACCAGGTTTCCCGACGAAGCGACAGTTGAGATAACAGGGAAATTGAGTCAATAAGGCATGGGAATTTGAAGTGTCAAAAATCCGCATCAGATGTCAGTTGTATCAGACACAGGCCTAAATTCGATGCCTGGGTCATTCCGCTCGTCGATCTAATGGTTTGAGTTTTTGCTTCTTTGCGAAAAATACTGATGGCGTCACTTAAATACCTTAGTGTCCAACCTTCATTCAAATTATGAGATTGCTAATTGTTGGAATACAGGTTAATATTCCAACAATTCGCAATCCCACAAGTGGACGGAAGGCTGGACACCAAATTGATATGACAGTATATTACTGGGCCAAATTTTAATCACGAAGGTGATTCAGATTTTGAATGTGACTTTCTTCGACAGACGACTCGTGAAGGGGAGTAAAACTCCGTTGTCCAAACTATTCTAAATTATCCATTTAGATCTTCGTGTGCGCAATTTTCAAGTCTCAAGCGTACGTACAAAAAATCAGCGCTTTTGCAGAAGTTAAAATGTACATTAGAGACACACTGGGGAAGAACACTACAGACGTGCTACGAACTCACAACATGGACAAAACTTGTATACTGCCTGCAGGTATTCTTGCCTTAGTTATCCGACATGCTTATCGCATCCTGTCTGCGACGCAACATATTGTCCTCTCTGTCCTGTCTGGCTGTACCATATTTTTCCCACATTATCTCATTAAAGGAATGATTTCCGAAAAAAAATTATTGAACATAAAATGTATGTTTCGATTGCCTCTACAAATTTTACTCCATACACTTCTCATTCGAAGAAGCATTCACCAAGATATCGTAAATGTACGTAGGTGTTCATGTCACATACTAATTATTCTTGTCAGATTTCAATAAAACTTGAATTTTCTCTACAGATTTTCGCAAAAATCCTTAAACATAAAATTTCGTGAAATCCGCCCAGCTGGAGCCGAATTGTTTCATACGGACAGACGGTAGGAGGGTCAGATATGATAGTAGTTTTTCACAATTTTGCGAACGCGCCTAATAAAACGAAAAAAAAATCATGTTCCTTTTCTTAAGATTTAGAGTGTGGCTACACACACAAACGCGCACGCGCATTGTGGAGATTTTTTAGGGAACACGCCCCAAAAACCGTTTTTATACACAAAATGAAGTCGCTCTGAAGTCACTCTCCACACAATACATACGTTACTATGTACTGACTGTAACTGAACTGTACTTAAATATCCCGTTCGTAACGCGCAGGATCCAATGAATCAGTTACAAAAGCCGATTGGTTAATTCTGTATATGGAAATAATCTCCGTTTATTCTGAAATTCACACAAAACAAGTAGAAACGCTCTGTGGGCAGAGAGTAAGACTATTTAAATAGCAAACCTGGTGGTACACAAAGTGACCGCTACGCTTTAAAATCTTAATGATAAGAAGTCTACATAGAACGTTCAGTTTCCGGGCCACAGTTTCATTCCAGCAACAGTCTTCTTTATATCTACGAGTATGTTCAGGCTCACGTGACGGATGTTGCTCAGATGATGATATTTGTGGTTTGGGTCAGGTGAATTCTGTGAACCAAGTTTAGGCACCCTGAAGACTGAGGCAGAAAGTTCCTCCTAAACAAAGGAAAAGACTTTATCCCCAAATACCATCCATAATTTGGTATTGCTCTTCAGGGTCACGCAAACGATACTGCAAGGATACTGCGGCGGCTTATATGGGTCTACTGGCGGCCCATCCGGTCTCCTATCCTATGGTTATGAAAAATGTTGTACCTCCGGTTCCCGAAATGTCTTCATTTTGTGGTGCTAACTAAGCACAGTGTGGCGGACGCTTGTGAGTGCGGTAATGAACCTTCGGGTTCCGTGAAATGCGGGGAATTTCTTGACTAGCTCAAAACAGTTAGCTTCTCAAGAAGGAATCTGCACCATGGAGTAAGTAACTAAGCACAGTAACTACTTTTACTTCTACCTAAATCAATCTACGCGTATTAACAGCACTGGGCACGTTAACGCCTCTGTATCTCCGAATTTGAATTCGGTTGAAATCGCGACCAGAAAAAAACCGATATTCTAAGTCAGGGTGTTCATGGTTTTCGTGGTTTAATTCATGTACTATAGACTCATATTTATATAACAGTTTTAAATAAACTAAGACTACACGTATAACTTTGAATCTGAAATGGCGTCGTTAAGTGAACAACGCATTTTAAATATGTAACAGTAACTTATAGAAGGATAAAAATTCACGAAAGTGCCGCATATTTTCGAGATAGCCACCGAGCGCCCTGGGAAATGTGGTCTGTGGGCGCAACTTCAGGTTAGTACGAGTATGCTCGCATGTGGTACCTCATGCCCGAAAGAAACGCTCTTCTCTGGTTCGCAGCACACTGTGGCCTGTGACGTCTAAACTGCTAGCTGGAGTTTTCAGCAATCTGCATTGCTAAGTAGAAATTACAGCAGGACACGCATAGAACAGCACAGCTTATAGCTACCGGCAGGAGTTTGCCCTGCCATCTGTACAAGGTAACTGATCTTTGTCGGCTTCATGTAAAATACCGTATGCTTACAATTGATACATAAGCTATGTTACGACCTTGTAGGAAAGAAATTATGATTTAGTCACATATAAATTGTTGATATTTAAAGGAAAATTCGTTAAGCAACTCATCACAAACTAGATATGTAACGTCAATAATTCTGCACGTCCTGAAGGCTGCTGTACTTACGGTAAGATACTAGGTCTGACAGGGTACAGCGTGTTCATCCATGGTGCACAATCGGAGTGCGTAAACAGCGGATTTTCCGATCCAGGTTTACACAGAAGAGAACATGCCAGCACCACAGGTGTCTGGATAGGGAGCATTTACTGTTAATGCTTTTAGTATCTGTAACATTTTAAGAAAACTTTTATAAAAGCATTTTAACGTTATAAAAAAGGTAAAACGGTACCGTTACAGGCCTGGACAGGCCCAGAGGGTTCCAGGAAGTTAAGGTTCCCAGATT
>Ga0123355_10012190_pt1 | contig 13307 bp, 12 predicted proteins | sample TergutEmb28metaG_3_FD_89872 | JGI IMG/M metagenome (GOLD analysis project Ga0123355, IMG submission 89872) | Embiratermes neotenicus P1 segment gut microbial communities from Petit-Saut dam, French Guiana - Emb289 P1 | ecosystem: Host-associated > Arthropoda: Insects > Digestive system > Gut ... | reverse complement strand
CAATAATGATATTGGTCTATAGTTGGATATGGATGTTTTGTCTCCTTTTTTAAATAATGGCTTTATGATTGAAAATTTCAATCGCTCTGGAAATACTCCTGTAGAAATAGATTTGTTGCAAATTAATACAGTACATCTCCAACTTACACAGTTAATTCATTCCTGAGGTTTCTGTGTAAGTCAGAAACCATGTTGGTGCATCAATGCTTATGTACGATGTAACGTTTTACATGTATGAGTACGTTTATTTCAGTGGACAGTTAAAGCTAAAAAATTAATGAAAAGTTATGAAAATTGAATGGAAGGCAGTGTCATTATGAAGACAAAATATGATATAAATATGCATATTTACGGTTAATATGCTTCATAATGTAACACAGCATATTGTAATTTATTGTAATATGTTATAACCCATGTGTATTTGTTATTAATGACCAAAGAAGACAAATAAAAATAAATCATGTGTCATCTCAGGCTTCTGCCGCAATGTAAATTAAATCTTCACTCTTCTGGAATGTTACACATCGTAGATTGGTAGTTAGTTACTGACAATTTGGGACAACCTGTGGGTCCCATTTCCAAGTGTCAAGCATTCAAAGAAAGAATGGACTGCTGGACCCTTACATACTTCATTCTGTTCTTAACAGTCTATAAAACAGATGACCTTAGCAATGTTATGTCAAGATCTATTGTGATATGTTATTTCAGCACCAAAAATGAGATGGTTGGGCAGTGAATGTCTTTTATCACATCCTTGGGCACAGAAAATCACATCCCCAGAAATTTAGCATCTGCTTTTGCCCCAGCAGTACACGTTACCTTATTTTATAGATCAGTTTTGAGGTGCTGACTGGTAGCTTCTGGAAATATTTCTTGACAAGTGACAGCGCTGCAGACTTGAAATAGGAAGTTTCTTGTCAAAAATTGATTCTCAATTCATACAAATAATGTCTATCTGCCACATTTCCTCTTCTTCTGACGACTCCCTGAATAATAATAGAATGGTCAGAGCTTACTTTTTTGAGAAATATAAACCCTCTGATTTTGTGCACACCAGACATGAACTTTAAGATCATGTTGAGGAACTTCAAGAACTTCACTCGGATTTTTAAGAAACCAGTATCTGTTATTTTGACCCTTTCATACATAATGTAAACCAAGCCTCATACACACACACACACATACACACAAAAAAAAATTATTTTAGCCTGACACTGAATGTTTCATTCATATGTAGAATATTATTCAGAAATCTTTTGCCAACATTTTTTCCTTGTCACATATTTTACATAAATATTGCAGGTGAACACTTGTGTGAGTGAATACTTGTACATTTCACAAGGACACAAAGACCATTTGAGATAACTAACAAATCAGTGCCCCTTCCAGCCACTCAGTTGTCAGTTTCAATATGAGGGCGCGTGTGTCAGCCGTTAAACCAACACATATGAAGTTAGCATTTTGCTAGGCTAGTGGGTGTGAATATATACAACTCTATAATAACTCTCACAACCCACACATTTGTATTCAGACTGTCTTGTCACTACTGATCACAGGAAGTAAACAGTACATGTTTTGAAAGTCTGGAATTGCAAAATGTATATATAGAATTTTGTGAAAGTGAAATTTGTAACTTGAAATGCGGCAAATAAATGTGACAGTGGCCTTCTTTATGAGCCAGCTGTGTGTATTCCTTTTCCTATAAAGAAGCTTCAAGTGTGAATTTTAATTCTCAACTAAATGACATAAAATCCTTACCTCAATATAAAAGGTAGTTGCAATGATCAAGTGCTCGATTGTTGAAGTTGGTGTTTTCATGTTGTAATTTTGGTTTTGCAGTTAACACAGATTTGGACTGAATTCTTGTCAGGTGGAAAAATGATGGAATTTGCTTTCATTATTCAGAAGATGCCTTGGATTGGTGTCTTTTGACATGCCTTCACTGAAAAGAAAATGAATTCCTCTCCTTACTCTGTCTCTGTTATGGAATAAACAAACAGTTCACATGTCCTATCCTTACAGCCTTTAATGTGGAGCACAGCCACTTCCTTGTTCCGCAGGTTCAAAAGTGAGTAAAACTAAGGTTAAATTTAAAGAGATAAAGAGGAATAAAAGGGAAGGTAGACAGAGAAAAATATTTCAAAGCAAAATAAAAAGAAAATTATAAACAATGAAATTTGAAGCATTGAGGGAAGAGGTATGTAATATGGGGCTAAACTGATTCAAGTATCTTATCTCCATCCTCTTAGCTTTTCAGAAGTGCAGTTTCTATTGAAACTATTCACCATGTAGAATTGGCATTTGAAAAATTATTTGCTGCATTAAAAGGAAGCTCCATCCATCAATATAAAATACAGTATGAAGTACTGTCACAAACACTAATGTTACACACTAAGTGCAATGGCAAATATATGTTATGTTGAAGACGTGGTGCAACTCTGTCCAGAAAAGATGCATAATATTCACATGCACATGCAAATGAATTGTGAGGTTTAAGGTTGTCACAGCATTGTTGCTGAAGGTGCAGTTCTTCTGGGATGTGACACTGTGTTGAGTAATGATTTGTTCTTGAAAATGTAGTAGGACCATAATGCTGCCATCTTTATGGCCTAATATTCCAAGAATGGTTTACCTCGAAGATGGAGGCTATAATATACTTGGAAATGCAGTACCTACTCACCCAGTGACATGGCATTGCATTCCAGAATACATGCACTTCCTCTAATTATTCGTAATTTTGTTTTAACGTTTCCTCTAAAGTCATTTAAATATGTATTTCTTGACTAAGCTCTGGAAGACAGTACACGTGATACATCAGTTGGACTGAACTGTGTAGATAGATTGCACATAAATGTGATGAACAAACAAAGGTAGGAATATTCATGGGAATGAGGTGAACCTGTGGGGGGTCCATTATCCCTAAACATGAGAAATAAAACTGAGCACAGGCGTCCTTAATATTGTCATACAGGTATTGTCTATGCTAAAGTATTACTGTTAGATAAAGTAAATGACATGAAATGCTGATATTGTTTGTATTCTACAGTGTTGGTAGCTCATGGAATTGGGCTATATTGCAAGTGTTATGGAGGAAATTGTTGCCTTCAAGTTTGCTGTTGATGTAATTAGGGTGTAACCATCCAGCCACCTTGTGCTTGACATTCAATGTGTTGTGCTAAATACTGCTACAAACCAACTACCTGTAATGTCAGTGCCTTCAGCCAACTCTCCCCCTTGAACATCCTGGTGCAGTGTGTCGATACTGCTGTCCTCTGTGCAATAAGCAGAAGAAGCCACCTTCTGTGTTTCCATGAGCAGGAACTGTTTTTCTGTGAAGCTTTTCTCTATATCTGCACAGTTCATCGCCTCTACCGTGTGTATAAATCTGTCTTCTTCTCCATACATGCCAAATGCACATCCCAACCTGAGCAGAAAACTCGGTGGACCCCAGAGCCGGTCTGGACGTTTCGGAGAAAAAAAATTTCTTGCCCCTGCAGGATTCAGTGTTAAACCGATTATATTCATTTCGTGTTGCATTTTACGTGGTAGTATTTATCGACAGTTCGGAAGGAATTAGATAACAAAGGAAGGAAAAGAGAAAGAAAGAAAGAAGTGGGAAGGTCTACTGCTGCTCCAACAAACCAACTCAGTAGATGACTCACGTAGATTTGTTGTCGCCACTTTCAGGTCCGACTACGCATAGCCACTGACTATCAGTGTACTGTACCAAAGGACGACTGTTATCCTTTCCATCCGTCGCCCAGTGTCGGTGTGAAATGATTCATTGTCAAACGTGTAATTCGAACCAGCAGGGCAAGCGCTCCCGCCGTCAGGTGGAAGGAGACCAACTTCGGCGCTGTTCTGGTGCTCAACTGCTGTGGCGCTGTGCGTTTCGTTTACAGGGAAGACTGAGTCAACCTACACGCACACACAGTGACGGTATTATTTGGTCTATCGCACTGTTGTAGCAAGAGACACTGTTACGTTCGTGGTACAAACTGAACTGCAGCTGCTGTCATCTGGTGATGTGGAATCAGGTATGTACGCTGTGACTGCATTCACGTTAACGTGGTTTGTTACAAACAAACGTAACGACGTGGACACTTACCGCTGCTTAGAAGTGTAATGCATTCCAGCTGTCTAAAGTTCCTCTCTGCGTTTAGCCTAGTTTCCTGTGTCATAAGGAATGCAGCGACTCGCATAATAATCTTAACAAGTTTCATGAAAAATGGCCTGTCTGCATGAAATGTCGCGGCTTTCCACCGGACCTATTTTCATGAAATTCCACATTTGGAATTTTTGCTAAGTATATCGCCAAATTGCGATGTTTGGTTAAAGCCTGACAGAAATAACACACACTTCAGGCTCAGACTTAGGTTCATTTATGATACAGCGTCACGACTGGTCTGTAGAATGCAGACGGACTTTGTTCAGTTTTAGGAAATAGCTGTGGCCGAAGAGTCCACAATTTGAACATAACAACTGAGCAAGTTCGATTGTAAATCTCGCCGTTTGTGAAATAAATACGACAAATTCGATATATAGCCTTTCACAAAATATCGATTATGACAGATGACATAACTGTTACTAAGATGCACCAAAAACTTGTGTGTGTGTGAAACACGCACATGCACATTTCAAATGTATTTTCATTTTTTCCCGCAAACAGGCACAAATTTCAAATCTGGTAACACCACAGTGAATACCCCCAGGGTGTTCCGTAACTGCTTGTTAAAGTTTTAGTATTTAATTTTATTACAAAGCTGACTGATATTGCTTCACTTTCAAGGGGGCCCAAAAATTATTACGCCTCTTCTTCACTCCGTAGCATAATAGAACAAGGATACACATATCCCTTAGGGCCATTGTTCTAAATGACAACTGTCGCGTGTCACTCTCTGTCAGCTGTCTTAAGGCCGATTCACACATAGCATGCCGTGCCCATGCCGTTCCCCTGCCATGCCGTGCCTCTAAGGGTTTAGACTGTGTCTTTCCCATTTGATTTACACAGGGCGGCCGCGTCTGATTCACACTTTCCATGCTCCGACCATACCTTTCTTCTCAAGGCCACGGCACAGCACGTCCGTCGAGAGACGACACGTGCGCTACCTGCCCGCGTTCGGCTTCTTCCGGCTACCACGCGGAGTTCCACGAAGGTTGTTATCAGAAGCATAAAAATCTCAGTTGCAGGTGGCCAGTGTGAAACCAAACAACGTTTGTCATGGACGAGGAAAAGAGTGGTAGCAGCACACTACAAAAAAGACGATCCGTTAAACCGTTGGACTAGCAGTTCGGATATTTCCGGCTACCATGAGGACTTTGACGAGGGACGCGGCACTATCGGAGCATGGCAGGGGCGCGGCATTGCACGTGTGAATTAACGCACGGCATGCTATGTGTGAATTGGCCTTTGTTGTACTAACCTAGCCCAATCAGCGGACCGCCAATGCACGCGGCACAGTACCGGCCGGAAGTAATAAACAAGAGCTGAGCTGTCCGACACAAAATGGCCTCTGCACTGCGTCATTCTGCTTACGGCAAATTCTGAAGTCCCACAAATACCACACAGACAGTAACTCCAAACCTAATCACATGCAGTTTTGACATTGTCGTGGCAGTTTACAGTTCAACTTATAGTATAATTCTAATTATGATCCCGCGCACTCTGGTAAGTGGTTAAAATTTGTATAGCACGTTCGAAACGTGCTGGCACACGCGCAGAAACCAGATTTGGTCTTTCAGCGAAACGGACGAGTCCATTTAACTCGGCGGGGGTGTCCAGTCGACTACTGGCAGTCGAGGAGTGCGGATCAGCGGACAGCAATTGTATAGACCGTGCTCCGACGTACAGTGCAAGGCTGCTGGCTACCCACCCCATTCGCATCTTTCCCCTTCACTTCCCCTCCGTGCGTCACCGTGTGCCATCAGGTTCCGAACGCGCTATACTGAGTGACCTGTGGCCTCCATTTTAACGATAGAAGGAAGTCTGTGTAGCCTTCTACGGTGCGTACTGAGACAACAGATTCATCCGAAACATCGGTAATCAATTAAACTATATAAAGTGACTGTAAGGTGTAACAAACACCAGCAGCTCATCACATACGGTATATGACACTGACTGACTGTTTCCATGCAGATCAACAGTCCTCCTCGCAAAGCCATTGGGTTCTCAGACAGTCAAGTTATTATCCGCTTTTTATGCAATCCGGGAGTTCGTTACCGCAATCACAACAGCCTGTCAGTTGTCCGTATCCTGATTCAGGTCAGTCCAGTTCACACAGACCATTCTATTTCTTTAAGATCCATTGCAATATTATGCTTCCATTTACGCCTTAGACTTACAGCGATTTCTGGCCCTCAGGTTTTTCCATAAAAAATTTCTGTTGTCCTCCATACAATCCCAACTCTTTGACATGGCAACCGCTTTCCTGCCATTTCGTCCCTCACGTGATAATACACGGCTATCGGCATGAATGTGTGTCTGTTCCTGCAGAACATGCTCCCGCTGAAGTCCCTGTGTGCTGCACTTCTGCTGCTGCTGCTGGTCACGGCGTCTGCAGTGTCCAGCGCCAACGACTCTTCTGCGACGTGTGCAAGAAGCTGCAAATGTCTTGGACCCTGGGCAGATTGCAGCAGCGGTAACATTGAGGATCTAGCAGGTCATTTTGGGCCTCAGACTGAAACTATTACCCTCCGCTCTTATCACATAGAGGTCATAGGAGCCAATGCCTTCTCAGAACTGAATCTCCCCAATATCTGGAAACTCGACATAGTTCGCTGCGGTGTTGTTACAATAAAGAAGAATGCCTTCAGAGGTCTGCAGGATATTCTGTCGCTGCATTTAGACAACAACGAGATAGAAGTTGTGGAGCCGGGTGCGTTCCTTGGTCTATTGAAATTAAAAGCACTGAGTTTGCAAAATAACAAACTGAGAACTTTAGAACATGGCGTGTTCGGTGGGCTTGATCAGTTGAATTTGCTGAATTTAAACAGTAATTTATTGAAGAGTTTGAAACCTAAGATGTTTGAAGGAGCACACGTACTAACGACAATTCTCGTAAAAGACAATTTGCTAGGAAATATTGAAGCAAGTGTCATAGGAGGGTTAAAGAAGCCAGTACAGCTATATGTCAACAGGAACCCTCTTGTTTGTAGCTGCGCCCTGAAGAAGGAATTGGCTGCTCTGCGCGGGATCGCTTTTGGGGCAACTTGCAGTGCCCCAGGCACCTTGGCAGGGAGCAGCTGGGATGTGCTGCAGAAAACGAATTGTGAACCTGTCGAGGTTAACTAAGTGGGACTACAAGATGGCTGTCATGTGACCTCTTTAGGACTTTGTTTCGGGTTAGAAGACGCTAGCAACACGCATGAAAAGTTTATCATCATCATCATCATCATCATGTTCATGAAGGGTTAGGTGTGTTTCCTGTTCCTTAATCCTCAAGATGAAGATGGTCCCTCCATCTCTTCCTCGGTCGTCCTATGTTCCTTCGTCCTTTTGGTTGATACTGTAGTACTTGTTTTGGTATTCTATTTGTGTCCATCCTCCGTACGTGCTGTAGCAACTTTTCCTGGTGCTGTTTTATTTCCTTTACTATGTTCTGTGCTCCCGTTTTTTCCCTAATACATTAATTCTTTTCTTTATCTAATTTTCTTATTCCAAGTAAGTGTCTCAAAAATTTCATCTGTGCTGCTTCTAAACGTTGTTCCTCTCTTTTCTTCAGTACCCAAGCTTCACTTCCAAATTTCAAAGCTGCTTTGGCTGTAATGTTGTGAATTCTTAATTTTGTTTCTTTGTTCATTTGTTTTCCAAAATGTCTCCTTATAGCTCCGTTTATTTTGTTGTATGTTTGCAATTTGTCTTCTAAATCACTTTTGTGTTATGATATACAAAAACAAAAGCAGCACAAATAAAAGAATAAATCGGACTGCAAGCTCATTTGTTCAACTGTCGTACATGTTTCGTCCCTACAGGATCATCTTCAGGGAGAATAAATAATATCAGTGTTATTACTAAATTTTAAAACAGTTATGTCCCCCAAGTAGGCTGCTTTGTTAAACTACTTAAAAACCTTTCACAGCCCCTGTATTTGCTGTCACACTGCAATACTGTTATGCCAATAGTATTACTGAATTACTTACTTACTCCAAGGTGCAGAGTCCTTGAGAAACCAACCGGTCTTCAGCTGTTCAAGAAATTCCCCGCATTTTATGGAACACGAAGGTTCATTACCGCATTCACAAGTGTCCGCCACCGGTCCCTATCCTGAGCCAGCTCGATCCACTCCATACCTCCACATCCTACTTCCTGAAGATTCATCTTAATATTATCCTCCCATCTATGCCTGGGTCTCCCAAGTGGTCTCTTTCCCTCAGGTTTCCCCACCAAAACTCTGTATACGCCTCTCCTCTCCGCATACGCGCTACATGCCACGCCCATCTCATACTTCTCTATTTTATCACCCGCACAATATTGGGTGAGGAGTACAGATCATTCAGCTCCTCATTATGCAGCTTCCTTCACTCCCCTGTTACCTCGTCCATCCTAGGCCCAAATATTCTCCTCAACACCCTATTCTCAAATACCCTCAGCCTGCCTTCCTCCCTCAGTGTTTCACACCCATACAACACAACAGGCAGAATTATAGTTTTGTATATTTTAATTTTTAAATTTTTGGATAGGAAACTGGAAGATAAAAAAATCTGTAACGAATGCTAGCCATCATTCCCTGACTTCAATCTGCTCTTAATTTCTTCCTGGATAGAATTTTGATTTGTTAAAGTTGTTCCCAAATATTTGAACTCTTCCACCCTTTCAAAGGAACTATTATCAGTCTTCATAGTGTGACTTCATCCTGCATTCTGATCTCGAGATATGACCGTGTAATTAGTTTTATCGGCATTTACTTCAAGTCCATTCTCCTTACTAGCCACTATCATAGCTTCTGCGTTTTCCTTTATAGTATCTACACTTCCTCCCAGTATATTAACATCATCAGCATAAACCAGAAGCTGATGTGTACCATTAAATTTGAAGCCATCCTGGTTTACCTGAACCCTCCTAATGGCGTACTCTAAATTAAAGTTGAAAAGCAATGGCGATTGGGCATCTCCTTGTTTCAAACCATTCCTAATAGGAAACATGTCAGACAAATTCTTGCCTACCCGGACACTACTATGCCTTTCAGTCAGGCACAATTTTACTAGCTTTACCAGTTTCCTAGGGATACCAAACTCAATGAGAATACTATACAAGACCTCCCTCCTAACTGAATCATAAGCTTTCTCGAAGTCTATAAAGAGCTAATGCACTGCTTCATTGTATTCCCATTTCTTCTCAAGTATTTGACGAATGCAGAATATATGGTCAGTAGCTGACCTGTTTCGTCGGAATCCACATTGATGATCCCCGATAATTTCTTCTGCATATGGAGTTAACCTTGACAGCAGAATGTTAGGATAAAATGTTGTACGTGGTAGGCAAGATTGATATGCTTCTATACTTACTACAATCTCTTTTATCGCCCTTCTTGTAGGTACTTAGATCGACTCCTCAGGCAATTCCTCCTTATTCCAAATAGAAATAATAAGTTTATGAATCTCATTGCGAATTATTCTACCCCCTTCCTTAATTAATTCTGCTGGGATTTGATCAACACCTGGTGATTTGCAACTTTTTAGCTTTTCAATAGCCAACTGAACCTCAGAGGTACTTGGTTCAGGCATTAGTGGTTCTGCTGTGTGCATTTCTGTCTGTCTAACCTCCTTAACCCCATGTACATTCAATAGCTGAGAGAAATAGTTCCTCCACCTAGCGAAAATAATGTAGATGTTTGCAACCAAATCACCCTTCTCATCCTTTACTACTACTACTATTCGTTCTAGGGTGGTAACCCTTCTTAAAGTCATTGATGCCCCTATACAAGTCTCAAATTTTACTGAACATACTGTTAGTTTCAAGATCCTCAATTTTAGCTTTCAGATATGCCTTCCTTTTGTTCCTGAAATGTCTGCTAGCATCACGTCTTACATTGTTCAGATTATGTTCGAGGGCAGTCCATAAAGAAACCGAACCTTTTTTTTTTTTTAATTTATTGCTTTACTTACAACTTAAACTTGTCACCTTCAAAGTACTCCCCTCCACTCTTGATACGCTGCTCCCAACGTTTTTTCCATTTATGTAGCACGTCGTGGAACGTGTTTTGAGGGACGGCGCGAAGGTCCCGTTTCGAATTTTCTTCTATCTCTTCTACCGTTTGAAGTCGGCGACCTTTGAGTGAGGATTTCCACCTCGGAAACAAGAAAAAGTTCGCAGGAGCCAAATCTGGAGAGTAGGACGGCTGGGGGGACAACAGTCGCCTCATGCTTCGTCAAAAATGCATGGGTAAGGAGTGACGCGTCAGCAGACGCGGCACAAATTTTGTGGCAACGCGACGCATCTTCCGTTTTTCGGTGAAAATCAGGTGGCACGAACTTTTACAGATTCCTACTTCTTTGGCAACTTCACGGACAGTTAGGCGGCGATTTTGACGAATCACAGCAAGCACTTTCTCAACGTGATCGTCGTCCATTGACGTGGAAGGCCGTCCAGATTTGGGGTCGTTTTCGATGGACGTTCTGCCCGATTTGAAACGCTGGTACCACTCGTGACATTGCGTACGGCTCAAACAATCCTCTACGTAAGCCTGTTGCAACATCTAAAAAGTCTCCGTAAAGGTTTTTCCCTATTTGAAACAGAATTTGACGCAAACGCGTTGCTCTTCAAGATCCTTCATTTATCAACTTGCAAAAAATCGCCGAGAGTACTAAATACACACTCATTCAAGCGCGTGTAACTCGATGACTAATTGACATGACATGATGCTGCTAGTGTCAGAATGAAACTTAAAGTCCCCGTTACACAACGGCACTATCGCGAGCATGCTGCGCGCACTCGCTGGCTCGCTATTTCACAAGTTCGGTTTCTTTATGGACTGCCTACGTACATAGCTTGGACTTGGTTCCTGTACCCACTACATTTTAGCCTGTTCCCTTTAATCTAAAAAACATAACATTCTTCTTCAAACCAAAGTTTATGCTGCTTCAATTCGTGCAGACCTAGACTCTTTAGTTCAGGTTTTGATGTTCTGTTTAATGTTCTCCCAAGCCCTACTTATGTCCTCGTCATCACTTAAGTTCCACAAACTTGCAAACATATTTGTAATCTCAATCTGATACTGTTTTCTAACCTCCAGCTCATTTAGCTTCCTGAGATTAAATCTTTCCCCATCCAACTTCTGTGCTGTTGTTTATTTACTGCCAATCTTTCCCTAACTTTTGCAACCACCAGATAGTGATCGCTACCACAGTCAGCTCCCCTGAAACCTCGTACATCGAGTATACTCGACTGTCATCTTCTGTCTGTCAAAATGTGATCAATCTGGTTGTGAGTTTTCCCATCAGGAGGGGTTCTGGTGTACTTATGAATATTTCGGTGCGGGAACATCGTGCTCTTAACAACCAGATTTTTTGATGTGGCAAAGTTTACTATTCTAACCCCATTATCATTACTATCCTGATGCAGACTCTCATTCCCGATTTCGGTTTGAAAATATTCTCTCTCCCCACTTTCTCATTAAAATGTAATAATAGAACTTTTATATGGTACTTAGGAAAACGATAAAAACCTGCTCCAATTCCCCATAAAGCTGTCTTTTGAATCATCACTTTTCTCCTCACTTGGTGCATGCACATTCAGAACAATGATATTACACCAGTGCCAATAGTATTACTGTCAATACATGTACAGGGCACTGTATAATCCTTAGTGAAGCCAGCATCAACGTAGGCGTGGCTTGTTATAGTATACAGCAGTTCACAGCGCACAGCTAGGCAGGAAGGACAGAGGCTGTACAAGTTTTTTAATATTGTGTAAAATCAGCGGAGTTATGGATACATCTGTTTTATAAACTTATTAATTCCGCTCACATCAATTGTTCTCCATACAGATGGCTCTGCAGTGCCGAAACATGCCGCAGAGACGAAAAGGAAAACTTGTGCACAGATCTGTTTTATTGTTGTACTGAGTCAACATGCAGTCCGCTATCATCCGTGTTAATACACCGTGACAAGGCAGCAATATAAGGCCAAAATACATCATTTGATGGTCGCTGTGACATAGCATTCCTGTCCTTACATACATAAAATGCTTTCGTTTGTTCCATGGTTTTTACCTTGAAAACAGCGCTGTTTGCGTGTTCCAATGCTATTGCAATTAATGTACACGGAGTCAAAAAGCAGCGCCACATGTCACCGTACTGGTGGACAAAACCTGCCTGCAGTAGGCCTGCGGTGTCCACATGGCAATTCTGCAACTTGGTTCTCTTATAAGATTCAAACTGTCGATCCTGTGCAGCTGTAGCAACTGTGAAGGGGACCAAACAACACTGGAGGTGTTCGGGAATGGGAAGTTAAGGGAGAGGGTAGCAGGAGCCTTTGAAATAAATACGGTGAAGAGCCTGATGATTCGTTCAGCTCTACATATGTCCGGGCAATCAAATGAAAGCTGAAGAGTTGGGTGAGGCACGTGGCACGGATTGTGAAGAGGGTTGTTGTGGGAAAACGTGAGGGAAAGAGACTACTGTGTAGTCCTAGGCCTATATGGGAGCATAATATTAAAATAGGTGTTGAAGTAATAGAATTAGAGGTCTTGGACTGAACTAAATAGCTGAGGATAGGAACAAGTGGCGGGCTGTTGTAATGCAGCAATGAAATTTGGGGCTCTATAAGATGAGAGGAGTTTCTGGACTAGCTGAGGAACTGTCAGCGTCTTAAGTAGGATTCTGCTGCAAGGAGTTAGCTGAACTGATGATACTGCAAAAACAACGTTTCTAAATGTTTGTTGTTTTTTCTGTTTGTATTTCTCTGTTGGTCTTCTTGTACACTCTCTCAGATATCTCCTTCTGTTGTTACTTTACATGCACATTTTTTGACAGTCTTTTCCTCGTTCTGCAGCTCAGATTGTAATGTTGATCCTGCAGGAAGGCGAACATTTAATTTATTATGCGCTCCGCGTGACAAAGAACGCCTTATTCACTTATTAACAATTGAGTTGTCTTCTGCATAATTGTTGCGGTTGTCTTGTGTGTGTTGTTGTCATCTTATGTGTATTTGTTGTACTATGTGTGTATTGCTGTTTTTACTTTAGATGCCGGACTGCTGGCTAGAAGTCAGTATTCGGAAGATCCTGCGACTGGCCACCTCGACACAGGTTTTTCTTAGTTTCCCTGTGCCTAAAAGCAAATGCTGAGATGGTTCCCAAGATCCCAAGT
>Ga0123355_10012189_pt1 | contig 13307 bp, 11 predicted proteins | sample TergutEmb28metaG_3_FD_89872 | JGI IMG/M metagenome (GOLD analysis project Ga0123355, IMG submission 89872) | Embiratermes neotenicus P1 segment gut microbial communities from Petit-Saut dam, French Guiana - Emb289 P1 | ecosystem: Host-associated > Arthropoda: Insects > Digestive system > Gut ... | reverse complement strand
TTTTCAAAAATGCAGTTTATTTCATAATTCTAACATATTTGGTTCCTGTTTTATTCACATTTTATATACAGCATGTGCTAAAATTTAAAAAAATAATTCCGGCGCCAAAAGGTTAAATAATAAATTTGATTCGAAATATTGAGCCGTCTCTTAAAAACGTTTCAAATTCATGGCGTGAATAATGAGAGAAGTTGTGATTTCATATTACCCCAACAGAGCCAAGATATGCAGTAACGTTTGAATGGAAGTTGCACTCAATGGACATCACAACTTCAGAGGGGAATTGTCAGAATTTCTAGTTAACACTTCAAAGAGCTGTATACTAGTTCTTAAAACTTATCTTCGTGGTATGGCCAGTAATTCCAAACATACAGAAACTATGGAAACTGATTCTATGGAACACAGGCAAGATTGAAAATTTAAGGTTTGCTTATCTGCATAAGAAATTTCCTTCTTCTTATGCAAACCCAAGATCCATTATCGTGTATACAAGAAGATGAAACTGGTCCAATTTCCGTTCTTCTTAACCCTTTGACGTCTAACGACCACTATAGTGGTCGTACCGCACCGCTAACCTCTAAACGTTGCATTTTATATGTTTATTCAACAAATATAGGTACTGAATATTTTCAACATGGTATATACTCTCCGTTTCTTTTTCTCTTCAAAATGCAATTTGTTTCATAATTCTAACATATTTGGTTCCTGTTTTAATCACATTTTATATACAGGATGTGTTAAAATTTAAAAAATAATTCCGGCGCCAAAAGGTTACACACTACTCAAATTAAAACACAGAGGTAACGAATTGTATCCCCTCTTGTAAAAATGAAAATTTTGCACGTTGGCCATAACATTATTTATGTGCTTCTTGATAAGAAATGGTTATTTTCGTAACATCACTAACCGGTTAATTTTGTACTTTATGTAGATAAACGTTATGCTTCATAGAGTTAAATAAATAAATATCCGTGTTAAATATTTTCTATTCTATAATGGAATACAATTTTCCTCTTCAGCTTAGGGACGAACATAGTTTGTAATTATTCCAAGCTCAGGGTGTTAAATAAAATATCAAAACATAAGAAAAGGGAGGGAACAGGAGACGAAGGATAATACATAATCAAAGGATTCGTACTTTGCATTTTTCTCTGAATATATTCGGGCACTTTATACAATGAGGACAAGACGGGATAGGCATTGAGTCATCTTTTTGAAAAAATGAGAAATGAATAAGAAAACTAAATTCAAGAGACTCCTCAAAGGACCTACATGTGAAAGGAAAGACAATCTGAGTACATTGGAGAATTTCTGTATACAATTTATTAACCTCTTTAGCTATTTAATTCAATATTGAGATTTTTATTGTAAGGAAGAAAAAAATTTCGTGTTATTAAAAGTAGGCAATCCGTTGAAGCTGAGAACCGGCAAGAATTCCATGAAAGACACTCTACAACAGACTTAGAGCCTACGTATTAATACACTTCTACGCAAAATGGGTCCCTAGAAAAGTCCGGTATCATAACAGGCAATGATATTCTCGTCTGTGATGTGCCGCCTTTCACTGAGTAAAATAAGTCACGATATTTCAGAGAAATTTGCTGCCTCAGCTACCGACATATTTTACCCACGATATACCAGTATGACGAAGGTGGCGGCCGTGAGAGAGTAGTGGCATAGCGACTTGTTACAGGATGGACGGTCCGCGAATCGAAAGCCGGTGGTGGCTAGACTTTCCGTGCCCATCCAGACCGGCTCCGAGGCTCATCCAGCTTCCTGTGCAATGGATACTGGACTTTTCTAGGGGGTAAAGCTGCCGGGGCGTGGAACTGACAACCACCCCTTTCCAGCGCCGGGTTGCGAAAGGGTTGGAACTGTACCACTGCCTCTCCTCTGTGCCTGCATGGGTTTGTTACTGGTTGATTTTTATATACAGAATGTCCCACGAGGAAAGGTCAATATTCTGAGAGGTCATAGTATCGGTCATTCTAAGCAAAAATGTTTATATGAACATGTGTCCTATTCCGAACAGTTTCCGAGATAGAGCTATTTGAATGTACAACCGCAAAATTGTTGATAAGGAAGAGATATTACGCGTACGTATTGTTTTTAATACCGGTATTTATTGTTCAAGTGACACAGTTGGTACAGTTTATTATAAATGTTCGAAAATTCCACCGTCAACATCAATGCACTTTGCAACTCGTGTGAACACATGGCGTGTTGTTCGTCTGAGTGCGTCTTGATCTTCCTTTATGCAGGCGATAACATCCAGTATGTTAACGAGCAGTTCGTCTCGTGTACCCACTTTTTTTCTGCACACTTCACTCTTCATTAAACCCCATAAACAAAAATCTAATGGTGTTAAGTCTGGAGATCTTGGTGGCCAGTTAATGGTACTGCTACCATCGATCCACCTATTAGGGAAAGTGTCATTGAGATGTTACATCACATGTCGGATATAATGAGAAGGGGCTCCGTCATGCTGAAAGTACATAGCAATCCGTGTAGCCAAGAGAACATCCTCTAGTTGTTTTGGTAATTCATTTTGCGGAACGTCTAGGTAATTTTGTCCTGTCATACGATCGTCTAAAATTGATGTTGACGGTGGAATTTTTGAACATTTATTATGCTGTAAACTGTACCAACTCTCTGTCACTTGAACAATAAATATCGGTATTAGAAACAGTACGTACACGTAGTATCTCTTTCTTATCAAACATTTTACGGTTGTACATTCAAATAGCTCTATCTCGGAAACCGTTCGGAATAGGACATATGTTCATATAAACATTTTTGCTTAGAATGACCGATACTATGACCTCCCAGAATATTGACCTTTCTTCCTGGGACACGCTGTATAATGAAGGTAGCAGGTTCATCTGAAACACCTGTACATAGCTACCAAATCATACGGTGCCATATTCAAGGAAAAACGTAACCATTACAGTCACAGCAGTAAGAAATTAGGATATCATATAACAGAAATTTCTGGTCTTAAGCAGCTATCACAAGCCTTCGAAAACGAAGAGCTGTCTGTTGACAAGCACTGCCATAGGGTAAAGACGCCGACCTACGATCGATGTTCAGTAACTTGTATGATATATTATGCGCCGTCAATGCACAACATACAGCGAACAAGATGCAATAATTACAATTAGGTTATATTTGGCTACATGTTTCGGCCGTGATCGGCCATCTTCAGGCCAACTAAGAACAATAATTAAGGTAGAGTAAAAATAGTACTTAATGGGATCCCATTAAGTATTATTTATATAAAAAAAGTAAAGCAGTCCCGTTACAGGCCCGGGGGGATCCAGAGGGTTCCAGTATGTTAAGGTTCCCAGAATTCGTGACAACGGCACAGGATGGTGGTAAGGTTGTCAGCCTTATGCACCGGCCGTCTTTGCCCCCAGGAAATGTTCCTGGTACTCATTTCTGTTAGAGGCTGAGTCGACCCCAAGGCCATAGCGCGATCGGAAGGCCTTTATGTCAATGAAAAATCCACTGACAACAGCTATGATCGAAACAGCGACCTTCCGATTTGTAGCACAGTACCTTAACCACTGTGCTACCGTGGTTCCCCAAGTACTATTTATACTGCACCTTAATCGTTGTTCTTAGTTGGTCTGAAGATGGCCGCACAGTATAAATAGTACTTAATGGCATCCCATTAAGTACAATTTATACTGTACTTTAAGTGTTGTTCTTAGTTGGTCTGAAGATGGCCGTACAGTATAAATAGTACTTAATGGCATCCCATTAAGTACAATTTATAGTGTACTTTAATTGTTGTTCTTAGTTGCCTGAAGATGGCCGGTCACGGCCGAAACATGTAGCCAAATATAACCTAATTGTAATTATTACATCTTGTTTGATGTATGTTGTGTATTGACGGTGCATAATATATTATGCAGATTTGATATTACACAATGGGATGGCCTCTCAAAAAGAAAAAAAAAAAAAGATGTTCAGTAACTAACGTTCCCCAAGCTATAACAATTAAATCTACGTCACTGCAAACTTAAAGAGCTCAAAACTCCCACCACAGTACCATTTTCTTTCAACAAAATTCACGAAAGGTTTGATATATTTTTCCTACTTTGTCTGGTGTTTACCAACTCTGTCGCGGTAGATATAGCAAACTTGTATTCGAAACTATTTATGAACAGCCACTTCTATTTCCTCATTACTGTGGAGTTGGCAACCATTCAAATTCTGCTTCGTCAGCCCAAACAAATGTTTTCCTTCAACACGGCAATGCAAATCTCCACAGCGCACTTCAGACACAAGCATTATATAGACATAGATATATTTGTTAACTGAAATTGGGTTGACACCCGGTGACAGTAGTACAGTACACATTTACACACAAAAAAATACATAGAACAACACAATCGACACAAACAATACACAGAACAACACAATTATTTTGGGAAGAGTGTGGGCCGTGCCCCGTCTTTGCAAGTTATACCCTGGCATTTGCCTTACAACTGAGGAAAAAGCACGGAAAAACCTCAGTCAGGGTAGCCGAAGAGTGCCAGTTGGTACGATGAAAACAGAATATACAGAACAGAGCATACATAACAATAAGAATACATAAACATAATAATAAAATAAATAAAGTAGAAAATTAAACAAAAACATAAAGAGAATAAATACACGTAAACGAAACAATACAAAAACACAGTAAAACAAAAACAACAGTAACATTACTGCAATGGTGCCATTGGAAATTTGTGGTCCAACCACGCTATTGTTTGAACCGATGAAGCAACGTATGAAAATTTTGACGATTTGCTGACCGTGCATCTCAGTATATTTATCTCAGTAATTAACTAACTTGATGCACAAAATTTTTGTTTTACATGTAGAGGTATGAAGTAAACTTATTGTAAAAAAAACATTTTGTGTATCAAGTTGGTTAATTACTGAGATAAACATATGGAAAGTCGCCGATTCCAAAACAATAACGAATTGGGAGTGTTTGTTCATGACTGCAAACCAAGTGTATGATTTATACTACGATGGAAAAGTTAAATTCGTGTCATGGTGGATGGGGGTGGTGGGGGGTTGGGGTGGGGGCAGAGTACAAGTGATTACATTGAAAAATAACGGAGCAACGGAACAAATGGACTAGGTTAAGTTTTATAAACTTATTAACTCTTCGACGCCTAACGACCACTATAGTGGTCGTACCGCACCGCTAACTTCTAAACGTTTCATTTTTATATATTTATTCAACAAATATAGGTACTGAATATTTTAAACACGGTATATACTCTCCGTTTTTTTTCTCTTCAATATGCAGTTTGTTTCATAATTCTAACTTATTTGTTTCCTGTTTTATTCACATTTTATATAAAGGATGTGCTAAAATTTAAAAAAATAATTTCGGCGCCAAAATTTTAATGGCCCTGGGCAATTTACGTATTGAACGTCGTTCATATAGTCGGATAAACTTAACCCTGTCAAGAAAATCTGATTTAATGGCGGATATGTTATCCTGGTACTCGCAAAAGGATTTAGCGATATCCACACCAACAATTCTACAGTGGCAATGTATTGGTTTCAATTCCCGCTTCGTATTCAAGAGGTGTTCGTGTCCTTTCTCTGCCCAGACTGTGACTGTCATATCTAATACTGCTCTCTGTACCTGCACACAAATGATGGACTACTTCCTTAGGATATACAGATTACAATCTTTTGGTGAGTGACGCCGTGTGCATAAGTACCAATATAGCGGGAAGACCTCTTGTATTAGCACTCCGTCCAAAAGACGCAGGCAGCACATTCTTCCTTTTCTACCAGAGTGTACGGAGTCTTATCCAAGTATGCGATAATCTCCTTATTCACTGACGCGATAAATTCAGTGCATTAGGATAAGCCACGAAGACTTTAAATGCTTAGTATAAGGTGCGATAAAAATGTCTAATGTAAGCAACGATAAAATTAAATATCTTAGCAAAGCTGCGAGAAATTTAAATGCCCATGATAAACGACAAAAACATTAGATTCCTTAGAATAATCCGCGAGAAGGCTAAATTACCTCAGATCAAGCCACAATAAACTTAATGCCTTAAGATAAGCCACAGGAGACTTTAACGTTTTACACGCCAAGTAAAATCCCATCTGCCATCTGCTGGCATTATTAGGAACTCACCATATTCTCCACATTAGCAGGATAAGGGTTAAATGCCACACGATAAACCAGGAGAATTTAAGCCTACGTACTTTGCATAAGCTACGAAAACATTAACTCACTTAGGATAAGCCACGAGAAACTTATTCCACTTCATTTCCAATCCATAATTCGCAGTCGTCATGAAGTTGATGTTATAGCAATGCCTAACTCGTGAAGATGAGAAACATTAAACAAACAAACTTTGAAATTGTTATGATAAAACCAACTAGATGCATTAATTTCACAAATTTATTTTTGGAATAAGACTCTACGTGTTTCGGACAGTTCCTCTGTCCACCATCAGGAGTTTTTCACCCTACACACAGCAATGGTATATGTCATACAGGTTTGCTGACAGCTTGCGAGCAGGATCAGGACGGAACTGGTTTGGTTCTGCTACCGCAGAATCTGTTGTAGAGAGTGCAGTTGGCTAGGTGTGCATCGTATGCTACGTAGTAGCATACGACGCACACCTAGCCCACACAACATGATATGCTGCCACAACACCTTGTTTACAAAAACGAACTAAATCGTGAATATGTAATAACTTTAGCAAGGAACGGCGAAACTCCTTGATGATGATCTGAAAAGATCGAAACACGTCGGAGTGGTTTTAAGTGTTTTAAAATGTTTTAAGTGAAAGTTATATAGGTGCATTTGTTGGTTAACAGTTGAAGTGATTTTACGAAATGCACGGTGCAGCGATGAGATTCATATCTATCGTTGCGTTTGTTTTACAGGGTCATCGAAAAAGATGGACGGGATTTGAAACCGCTATAACAGTACGTGTTTCCACAGATTGAAAACTGAAACCTTCGAACAAGAAACTGCAAGTAGGATTATTTTTATGCAAGACGGAGCTCCTCCCCATTTCAATTTCTTTGTGACTGACGTTTTAAATAAGAGATTCCCTGATGCCTGGATTGGAAGGGGTGGACCAATTCTCTGGCCACCTCGAAGCCCAGATCTCTCTCCACTTGATTTTTTCCTGTGGGGGTACGTTAAGAACATTGTGTATGCTGAGAAGTTAAGGAATATCCAGCACCTGCAAGAAAGGATCACATCAGCCATTGAAACTGTAACACGAAACATGATTCAGAAAATGTGGGAGGAGATAGAATTTCGTTTGGACGTCTCCAGAGCTACAAACGTTGCATATATTGAAATGTACTAAGGTAAGTCCAAAACTTTAAACTTTTCTGAACATTTTATGACGCTAAACGTGCAAATCCGTCCAGTATTTTTTAAGTTATAGCGGTTTCAAATCCCGTCCATCTTTTTCAATGACCCTGTATTATGAATATGTCCCTGTATGACTAATCCTGCGGCGCGCGCAGGAGTTGCAAAGCCTAGCATCGTCATCCCTTTCAAACAAGAAATATCATATGTAATGAATGACGTTCTTTCATTTGGCTTCATTACTGTTGGGGGTACACTGTATTGGTTTCCAGTACGTTTGCTTCAGGACACATCCCACACGAGGCCTTGCACTGCTAGCAATATATGTACACTCACACATGAATCATACCGTCATGTTGAGAACTGAGCTACAATACCGGAAGGCAAATTCGTATCACTAGTTATCTCCAGAGCACTGGCACTGATGTGACAGACTCACGCGTGGTTGGACTATGCCACCGGAATACTCAGAACAGTGATTCCTATGTAACGTAACTGTGCTCATTAAACTGTAGAAGCTACGTGAATGAAATAATGGTGAATGATGAGGTACAGAGACAGACAATCGCAGAACTGCAGATAATGAATCATTAGTTACTGAAAGCAACATATCCCACAGAGAGAAACTGCCAAATACTTAGGCATTCACCTTGACCGCAGGCGGATATGGCAAAAACACATTTTTACCAAAAGAAAACAGCCTGGATTGAATCTGCACCGCATGTACTGCTTCATAGGAAGAAAGTGGAAGCTGTCGTTAGAAAACAAATTACTAATTTACAAAACTATCCTAAAGCCCATCTGGACGTACGGCATTCCCCTCTGAGGTACAGCAAGTAATTCTAACATCGCAATACTGCAAACATTTCAAAATAAAGTCCTCAGATTAATTCCAAATGCTCCACGGTATGTACCGAACACTATTGTACACACCGATCTACAGATACCCACAGTCAAAGCAGAAATAACTAACTTCACCACCAAATACCGAGTAAAGCTACACACACATCCCAACGAACTCATATCCGCCCTACTAGACGAAGAAGAACGAAGAAGATTAAAACGCTTCAAACCAACTGAACTAACCACAAGGTTCGCATAAGTACCGTACGCAGGTAAGAGAATATCTGATGCGAGGATACTTAATGGAATATTACTCCACAGGTCACGAGATATCAGCTTAGGACATAAGGTAAAGTGTACTTACAGTCTGTAATAGACTGGTAGTACAATAAAGAGACAAAAAACTAAGTTACTGAAAGAAGCAATAGCAATCAGCAGCATATCGACCAGATGTGAACAACGCACTTCATCACAGGAACCTAGTGTCGCCCCTGAAAAACTTGTTCGATGGGTTACAAACTAATTGGTAGTTTAACAATGCTGTTCCTGCTAAAAGCTTGTACGTTATCTAACTTCGCATAGGACGACAATTAAGTAAATAGTAAGCAGATGTATGTTGCAGGGTAGCCGGGGGTAACTTTGCATGTGAATATAACGGTGACCCCTTCTTGTGACGTGGGGCCGGTAGCTCAGTCGGTATTGCGACTGGCTATGGGCTGGACGGTCCGGGGATCGAGTCCAGGTAGGGACGAGATTTTCCGCTCGTCCAGACCGGCCCTGGGGCCCACCCAGCCTTCTGTAAAATGGGTACCGGGTCTTTCCCGGAGGTAAAGTGCGGCCGGAGCGTGCTGCTAACCACTCACCCCCTTCTAGTGCCGCGGTCATGATAGAGCTATACCTCTACCCACCCTTTGGGCCACACCGGGCCTGTAACGGGATCACTTTAACTTTTTTATTAGCAACTAACCTGAGAAATTTACAAATGTAATTTGTTCCTTTTTGGGTAATTCCCCGGCGTCTGAGTTCTAATTGCCGACGTTTCGGAACTCAATATCGGTTCCATCTTGATAGGCAGGTGAATTAAGATGGAACCGATAGTGAGTTCCGAAACGTCGGCAATTAGAACTCAGACGCCGGGGAATTACCCAAAAAGGAACAAATTACATTTAGAACACGGCGAAAGCTTAAAAACAAGGAATTTACAAATGTCATGTTTAGTTTCGTAACTCTTAGGCTCGTGTTAGTACATCTTCTGCACTTCAATGTGTCGCTGAATTTTGAACTTTCACACTACTCATGGTGTCCTTCCTCTGTTTCCCTTGACGTGACAAGATTTCACCCAACTTCCCTGAAATACGATCTCACATTTCTCGTGGCACAATATACACAATATATCATGTCTTTTTACTCATACTACTGCCAGCCACGTACTGGCAGCCCTGCCGACTTGAATAAAAGTTCGCCAGCTTATGGTTCACTTATTGTGTTATCCACTTAGAGTCATTACTTTACCCGACAACTATCGATTTACACTTCCTGTCAGCTCATTTATCGTCCTAATGTTGCGCATTCTTTCGAATGACCACACGCGAGTCGTGTGAGTGGTGGGAGTAACAAATTACGGTTGTAAGATAAAACAAGGCCATTCGGGTTGGTGTACACATTTGAATTGTGCGCATTTGACGCATAATGCAGATGGCAACACCAGCCCGAATGTTATTGATAACCTGAAGTGTATCATACAGTAATAATTAGCAAGGTATAGTGGCTTTTAAATTGGGGTAACTTCTCTACTCACACAGATAGCCATAAGACCACGAAATACTTGCAAATAATTTTAAATTTACTTTGCATCAGACGTGAGAGCAAAGCCGTAACCTGACACTACCTCATTACCATATTTAAATTGACAACAATGAATATGCATGAAAAACAGTAGGAGACAAATCGGTGGTAATGGAATTTAAAAAGTGACTTTTAAGTTGGTGTGCGTGGGTGTGCTTGCAGCGTGACACAGAAACCCCATTCATGCAGTAAAACGTTGCGAACACAAGCAACTATTGAATCGTGTCGATGCTCTGGTAAATGCATATTAAAATCGACCTGTATTGGTCAGCAGACACAATGAGAAGGTCACAACACTGTAGCAGGACTTCATGAACGTTACCATGGTTACGTCAGCATGAAGGTAGAACTGAATTGCCTCTTTTATGCAATGTTTATGTAATTAAACAAATGGAAACAGAACCGCAAATGTAAGTAAATAAAACTTCTCCTAATATATGATGAATAGAGCTGCCAACAAGTAAAATTACGTTTCGAACTAAACTCATAAATATATGTCAATGTTCGAAATGTGAAAATGAAATAAAAAATATGACCTAAGGAAAAACACAAGAAGAGGTCTCTCTTGTTTGCATAACTCGATAACAAAACAGCTTAAGTCTGTACTACTACTACTACTACTACTACCACCACTACTACTACTACCACCACCACTACTACTACTACTACTACTAATAATAATAATAATACGACTACCACCACCACCGTTACTACTACTACGACAACCACCACTAATATTACTACTATGACTACTACTACTACTACTACTACCACTACTACTACTAATAATAATAATAATACGACTACCACCACCACCGTTACAACTACTACGACAACCACCACTAATATTACTACTATGACTACTACTACTACTACTACTACTACTACTACTACTACTACTACTACTACCACCACCACCACTACTACTACTACTACTAATAATAATAATAATACGACTACCACCACCACCACCGTTACTACTACTACGACAGCCACCACTAATATTACTACTATGACTACTACTACTACTACTACTACTACTACTACTACTACCACCACCACCGATAATACTACCAGTACTACAACTACCACAACTATCACTACCACTACCACTACCACCAAAACCACCACCACCACCACCACCACTACTACTACTAGTACTATTGCCATTACTACTGCTGCTAATAATAATAATAATAAACTTTTCTTCTCAAAGTTCTATCAAGATGGCGCCGACGCGATAATGGAGGCCATTGACGTTATGGCAACAGAACGTAGAAAACAGGATTTATTAGCCCGCTTATCATTATACCTTGCTACATTCTTTTTTTAATGTGTCCAGTTTAACCGTTTACGGACGAAACTGTAGCTGTCTGAGTGCAAGAACCAGTTCGTACCGCGCAGTAAACACTCTGTCTTGGTTATAAAAACCGACCAGTTAACGCTGTAACGAGAAATAATCGCTGTTTGTTCTCAGTTCCACGCAGAACACATAAAAGCGTTGTGGGCAGAGCACAGAATTTCTATATGTTAAAGCCGATGGTACGTACAGTAAGTCTTAGGCTTTAAAAGGTTAAACCCGCACTTAATCCATTCAGTCGAACACGTGACACTTACGTACGAAAAACAGTTGAGGGCAGTGCGTCTCAACAGCCTGGCCCTGACATCAATTATACCGGGCCGCGAGAGGTTCTACTGCAATTTCTCAATTTAGTTTTCTAAGCAATTTTTATGAATAAATATTTTATAGTGGAAATATTCTGAGGAGAAAAATATTCGTGAATGTGTCGAAAAACTGAGACCCAGATGTTGGTCTGAGGAAACTACATTATGCTACAAGATTTCATTAGTCCAGTGATTGATAACTAATTTAAATGTAATTTTATATTTGTCAACATGCCACACCTTATACATAAGTGTATTAATACTCTTTATGATTATGCCAGAATTAATTACTAATACTTACGTTAGTTTAATGTATGGACTTAAAAAAATGGAAAGGTATTTACGAGTAAATTTGTTGGGACCGAGCCCTCGTCTTATGAAAAAAGAATTTACCGGGCCGCGGTCTCACAGAGGTTGAGAAACACTGGTTTAGGGCCTATCTCGCTTACGGTATCCTATCGACTCTCTCATTCCCACATATGAAATTCGATACCACTGAAATAAACCGCATTAAGGTCGTTTTCTTATAATTTTCACATTTCTTGATCTGTATAATTGAAATTCGTTACAGAAGATCAACAGATAATTCAAGTAAGTGATTATAAGATTCGGTAGCACGGTGGTTAAGGTGCTGTGCTACAAATTGGAAGGTCGCTGGTTCGATTCCTGTTGGTGTCATTGGAAATTTTCATTGACATAATCCTTTCGATCGCACTATATCCCTGGGGTTGAATCAGCCTCTAACAGAAATGAGTAACAAGAGTTTTTCCTGTGGGTAAAAAGCGGCCGGTGCGTAAGGCTAACAACGTTACCACCATCCTGGGCCACTGTCACGTAATCTGGGAACCTTAACTTCTTGGAACCCTCTGGGCACCTCGGGCCTGTAATGTGACTGATTTATTGTTTCATTATAAGTTTCGTGAAAACCGAAAATCGGCCCAGAGGAACCCACATTCTGCGTAATGAATTTTTCTCAATCCTTACGTCATTGAGGTGAAACTCTGTATGACAGATATACATATAATATTGTTGGGGCTCGAAAATTTCGTGAGATGGACGCACAGATGGCAGCAATTTTCTTGTGGGCGTAAAACAGATAAGTGTAACGTAAAAGGTCTTAATTGCAGGCAAACCTTCGCCGCAAACCGCTGTGCATAAAATCAAGAAGCATAAAATTTACAGACTTGTTACTGGCCTACATGAAAAGTCTTCGTGACTCTTCAAGTTATTTGTATTTTACCTGCAAACAGATTAAAATCATTGAAGAAATATGACACCCTACTTTAGGACATTCCGTTACAGACCTGCCCCGTTTCTTTGGAATCTGGATGATGGCGTACTCTTTGATAATATTAAAAATCAGCGAGAATCGAACTTTCTCTTACTCTATTATACCTTTGAAACAAAAAACTGTATCAAAAATTTGACGTTCAGGTGACCGTGCATCGTGATATATTCTTATAATAAAACCAACTAGATGCACTAATTTCTCAAATTTATTTTTGGAATAAACCTCTTCATGTTTTGGACAGTTCCTCTGTCCATCATCAGGAGTTTTTCACTGTACACACTGCATTGGTATATGTCATAG
>Ga0123355_10012188_pt1 | contig 13307 bp, 11 predicted proteins | sample TergutEmb28metaG_3_FD_89872 | JGI IMG/M metagenome (GOLD analysis project Ga0123355, IMG submission 89872) | Embiratermes neotenicus P1 segment gut microbial communities from Petit-Saut dam, French Guiana - Emb289 P1 | ecosystem: Host-associated > Arthropoda: Insects > Digestive system > Gut ... | reverse complement strand
TTTTTTTTTTTTAATTTACCGCGTGGGGACAACCCCCATTTTAACAATTAGAAGTTTTTTTTTTCCCCCCCCCCCCCCCCCCCTCAAGATTTTGGTACACTGCATCTGCTACGTTCAGAAAACCGCAGAGGTCACAGCAGAAACATCATAACTGTTTTTCTTGTTTTTTTTATGTTATTCGTACCATGCCTGTTTGTAAGTCGCTATATCACACATTGTTTGCACTTTGTGATACACCATTTATGGCATACATCAACTCTTGCGTGTTTCGGTATCGGGGTGCCATCCTCAGGGAGTCATTACAACAAAGGTATATGAGCCAACATGTCAGTCTAGGTTCTGACATGCCAGTCTAGGTTCTGCTTCGAGTAGAGCAGAACCTAGATTGAGATGTTGGCTTATATACCTTTGTTTTAATGACTCCCTGAGGATGGTATATTTATTATCCGAATGGTGTTCATTTTGGCCTAAATTATGGTGATTGGATGTCCTGATTAACACCCCCCTGCCAAAGCCAGAGATCTGTCGAACGTGGCAGAACTACTCTAAAAGATTTTTTTGTCCCTCAGTTAAGTGGTAACCATCCCTAAACTGGATTATTGGTTTGCTGTTCGTTTAGCAGTCTCCAAAGACAACTGATCGTGAAGCTATTAAAATAGAGCCTTACAGTGCCTTATGTGGTGTGAAGGACCCGGGATAGCGTATTCGGTATGGTGACTAGGTTGTAGGGTGGACAATCGTGGGTACTAATTCTGGTAGGAACAAGAGATTTATGAAGCCCCAAAATGTCCAGATGGGCTTTTGTGATTGAGTGAGCCTCCTGTTCAGTAGATACCGGGGACTCTTTTCTCAGGAGTAATTCATTTGTGTGTGTGAGAGCTTAATTGTTCCTGAGGAAATTAATTTAGATGTATGTGCTACTCTTCATCATTACTAGCATGCTTTTTACCTATTTATTTACTATGGTTCTTTTAATGATATGGTCAGTATCCCAGACTCTGAAGTAGTATGGTGATTGGTGAATAAAGAAGTGGAAAAAATGTGGAGGAAAGTGGTCGTGTCCTAATCTGAGGTGCTATTTGGCATTTACTTGGAGGGTTAGTGTAAAACCATGGAGAACTTCAGTGATTTTCTGCCTTATGGTAAAGATCTGAACTGATCGTCTCCCGGGTACAAGTCAGAAATATTACTCCTTAAACCAACTTGCTCAGAGCTTCTTGTCAGTAAGGACACTTAATAAAGTAGATGTAGGTGGAACATGATACAGTACATACATGGTTTGGTATTGGATTTAGTAGAAACGCTAATATTCAGAAACAAAATTTATTACTAAATTTGGAGACTACCATGTCAGTAATGACAGTGAATTTATTTCTGTGATGAATAATATTGTATGTTTTTACCACAGTCACCTCAACAAAACCACCACATATGAAGATCCTCGCAAAGACTGGACAGAAGAGCCACCACAACCAAGACAGGTGGAACTCACACGGCATCAAGAACTGGGCTTTGGATTTGTGGCAGGCAGTGAGAAGCCTGTGATTGTAAGGTATGGTTTTAAAGAAAGTTTTTTATTTTTTTCAGTTGATTCATGATATGCCACATGCAATTTAAATAATATATTCCCAGCCTAGAAGGGGCTGTAATGAGTGTTTTTATTTGGTCAGAATTGTATTTTGATACACTGCCTTCTTGTGTAAGCAAATTTTGATAGAGTGTATTGTTGCTTCTTAGCTTTTGTAGCTTAAGTGATGCTGTGAGAATATGAACTAATTAACTGGCCTCATAATAGTTGCTCAGGTTGATGGTAATAGCATGAAATGTGGGTTCTGTAACAACAGGGTGTGACTCTTTAGGCCAGCCAGATAACTGTCAACTTATTATGGAAGAAAGGTCCTTGCAGTATGAAATCTTATTTCATTTCATCGTCTATGTGCTAAAGTTGCATCAAACTGTACTTATAACTGTAATGTGTAATTTGGTTGTTCTGTGTTGCAGGTTTGTTACGGAGGGAGGACCAAGTGTGGATAAGTTGCAGCCAGGCGATCAGATCCTCAACATAAATGGAGAGGATGTTAAAAAAGCTCCTCGTGACCATGTGATCCAACTAGTGAGATCATGCAAGGAAACAGTGAGGCTCACAGTTTGCCAGCCACCCCTTGACAATGTAAGCTGCTTATTAACACAGACTATGCAGGATTGGGCCTATTCCCAAACTGTGAGCCCTCCAGTATATAACTAGTTGCAAAGCCAAATCAAAGAGGAGAATGTTGTGATACATGTTTATAAAATTTGGTGTAACCTGTGCATGTCTTGTATATAAGTTGATCATAATGTTGATATTAAATATTGTTGATGTATTGCTGCAGTCGGCCCGCAAGTCAGCATTACTGAGTGCAGCCAAGAAAGCGAAGCTGAAATCCAATCCATCTCGAGTGCGATTTGCTGAAGGAGTTGTTGTGAACGGCTCCCCTCTGTTTGCAGTAAGTAATGGAACTATATCAATTTGAGCTGTGTTTTTACTTTAAATAAGTTTGTTGGTGTGATTAAATCAAAGATTCGGTAGATATGATGATGTCTTCAGCATGTTATCTATAATAGATTATATCATCATATTAATAATAATCACATTCTCATTAACGAACAATTTGGTTTCAGGCATGCATCATCAACAGACATTGTGTCCTATTCGTTGACTAAGAATATACTGACAGCATTAAACAATAAATTGCTAGTTGGTGGTATTTTTTGTGACCTTCATAAGGCATTTGACTGTGTTAGCCATGACATCCTGCTGTCTAAAATGGAGTCCTATGGCATTTCTGGAAAAGCTAATAACCTAATCAAATCCTTCTTACAAGATCAGAGAGTATTGGTAGACTTTGATTCAGAAAAATATTACTCCAAATGGGAATCTGTTACAGATGGAGTTCCCCAGGGATCCTTACTTGGTCCCCTGCTTTTTCTTTTATATATTAATGACGTACCAAATGTAATATCTGATATAGCTAACCCAGTGCGGTATGCAGATGACACTAACTTGATAATTACTAATTCTGATAGCCAAATGTTTGAAAAAGACATAAATACTGCTATATTACACTTAAACAGATGGTTTAAGAGTAATCTGTTATTATTAAATCTGGAAAAAACTTACTTCCTTCAGTTCTTAACCAAAAATACTAATGCAACAGACCTACACATATCATACAAAAATAGACGAATCTCCAGTATACATAGCACAAAATTTTTGGGATTGGTGATTGATAATAATTTATCATGGCATTGCCGTATTGATCAAATGATACCAAAACTAAACAAAGCATCTTATGTAATCAGATCTTTGAAACTATTGTTGTCTTTTGAGTCTAAAATCTAAAAAAGAGTAATAAGGATTATTATGAACTCAGGTAACAAGGATTCTTGTCGAGATTTATTTAAAAAATTACGTATTCTCCTTCTTCAGTCTTAATACATATTTTCTCTACTCATATTTGTTGTTAAGAATAAAGCCTTTTTCAAAACCAACTCAGATGTTCATAGTTTTAGTACAAGATCTCATTATGGTTTACATATTCCTGCAGCAATGTGGCAGTATTTCAGAAAGGAGTGTGGTATTTTGGTGTCAAAATCTATAACCATCTTGCACCAACTATTAAACAACTATCATATGATATTTCTAAATTTAAAGTGGTCTTAAAGAGATTTCTTTTTACAAACTCGTTTTATACATTGGAGGAGTAGTATAGCTAGAAATAAGGATCTTGGTTCTAATTATTATATTTTAACAATACTATAAATTATTGTATTGATGTTTAATTATTGTTTAATTGAAATCACTTATGATTATACATATGTATTGTCATATACGTTGTATGTGTTGTAGACTAGTTATACTTTCAGCATTGGTCCCCTAGGCCTTGTAAGGATCAATGAATTGTGGTGGTTTGACTGATAATAAGTAACCTGAACAGCATGCTTTACTATTAAAACTATTACATCTCTATTGTCAAGAGAATATTTAAGGATGTTATATTTATCTTGTGTGCATTCAGTCATGACTTATGGCGTAATATACTACATACATATGAAGGTACAGAGACTGTGCTTTTACTTCTTGTGTTTTGTAGGATTTACTATAAGATGTACTTTATTATATAATTATTTTATATCTATATTACATTAGCATTATGACAAACTCTATACCCTATAGGTTGGTTGACCTAGTATGGATTGACAGAATGCATAATGAATGAATGAATGAATGAATGAATGAATGCTGTGTGTGTTGTGAAGCTGCCTCTTCAAACATCTCATTTGCTCGCTCTGATCTCCTTGAGCATCTTTCATTTTGCATTTCGTGAACATTTTAATGAATCTTGATTTTGAGATTCAGTAAGTTGATCTCACATTAGGTTATTATTTCTCACTTCATGTCCTCTTCATGCATTCATTGTTACCTATACTTATGACCTTTGAAATATTTAAAACATTTTTAACACTTTTTACCTTTGAAATATTTAAGAGAAATATAGCACTTTTTCAAGGTAAACACTCAAAGTGTGAGTATTTATAGCGTGCCTTTAAAGTTTTACAAAAACACATGCTATAAGGTTGTCTGATGTGTTAACAACAGGATTGATTATTAGTACCATTTATTATGACTTTTAAGTATTTTGAACAGAGCATTCAACAGCAACATAAGTATTTATAATGCGCCTTTACAGTTTTACAAGAACACATACTATAACATTGCCCTGTTTCTTAGCAGCAGAATTAATTATTGCTTCATTTACGGCTTTTGCCATATTTTAAACAATTCATGCAACAAACAGTCTAATTGAATATATTCTTGGTTTTGAGGTAGTGGGAAGTGTTGAAAATTCTAGTTTTTTTTTTATGTGCCTTTTTAGTGTCTTCCACAACACACTTTAAGATTACTTATGATAGCACCACCAGATGGCAACTGTCCACTAGATTAATTAACACTGAAGACACCAAAGTTACAGTGGTAAAGGTATGGTGAAAACCAAAGAAAATCAGGATGGACTATAAATCTGTTGCTAATGTATAGACAAAAATGTACAACTGTCACTTGTTGTCTGTGTATCTTGCTAGTGTAATGTTAATTCCATCTGTTGGGTGGCTGGCATCTTGAGCTGCTGTCCTATGTAACACTCTTGTAACCTTGGCACCCTCATAACCCATGTAATCAAGGAAATTGTGGAAACCTGTGTTGTGATATCACTTACAAACTAAGCTCTGTTACAATTGTGGCTTTCTGTAACCATGGCAGCTCAGCTGTTACTCAGTTTGTTAGTCTTTCAACCACTCACATCAAGGGTATAATATCAGGTAGATTCTGCACACTTGCTTTGCCTGTTCCTTGACCTCACAGTTAAGCATGTACACAATGTTTCACAAACCATGTCTCTTTCAGAAGTAAAGAAATATGATATTTTATGTTCTAGTTCTAATAATTCTTACCTTATCTGTAACTTCTAGCCATCAACATTCTCACTAGGAGATTCTTCTGTGCCATTTATGCCAAATGTGCTGAAAGTGTTCCTTGAGAATGGACAAACCAAGTCGTTTAAGTATGATTCAAACACAACAGTGCATGATGTGGTGGAGTCCCTGCAGCAGAAACTTTGCATCAAAGCAGTGGAACATTTCTCACTGGTGGTGGAACATGTCAAGAGCTTGAGAAGGAACAAACTAACTCTCCTGGATCCTCAGGAACCTCTTTCAAGGGTAAGCAAATTTTAGATACTGAATTTATGAGGTACGTAAAAATCCATCTGCTCTTTCTAGATCTGAATTTTTTCAGCCTCACATTTGTAAGTATAAATACATATTTATGGAATGCTTATTAGGCACAGAAGTAACTTCTGTTCCTCAGTAATGGTGAAAATTACAAAGAAGTGCATTTGGTCACAAATATGTGGGTGCTTTGATTCCAGTTTATTTAACAACGCCTTTTCCACTGCTTATATTACGTAGAATAAAACACTTGGATGATCTGTGAGTGTTGCAATGGAAAGGGTGTGGAAGTAAGCTGTCGTATGGCAATTTAAGGTGCTGTACCAGTATGTGCTTGGATGGCCATTGATTTCAACTTAAACATTTTTTTTAAAGCATTATCTTTGCTGATAGTAGAGCTACTGCAAAAGAGTTTCGGTTTGTTCTTCATGCTGCAGTTTGGTTCTGTTACAGATAGCTGCAAGTCCTGGTTCACACAATTTGCGATGTCTCTTCAGAGTTGCATTTGTACCAAGAGATGCTTGTGACCTTGCACAGAGGGATTTAGTGGCATTTGAATACCTATATATGCAGGTGAGAAACGTTGTTGTGTTTTCCACTGTCACATTGGTGTGATATAACAATATGTGAAATTATTTTCTGCATCAGTCTGGTATTGCTAAAGCTCTAAAGTTTTAGGTTGTTTTAAACTACAGATCAGATTCTGTAGAACCCGTTTTTAAGACTTGTATAAGGGACAAGCTTTTTTTTTGCTTCTCAAATCAAGAAAACTGACATGGGGTTGTGTTAGAATCATCATCATCATCATCCATGGATTAGGTCGTTTGACCTGTTCTGGATCTCTTCGTCTTGTAGTTGAGGGCGTGTTTTGGCATTCTGTTGTCCATACTGTCAAGGTGGTTGATCCAGTTTTGTTTATATTTGGTTCTTACATCTTCTATTCCAGGGAACTAGTTCTTTTCTTATGATTTCACTTCTTATTTTGTCTAGTCTTGTGTATCCCTTAACACTTCTTAGAAAGCACATCTCTGCCGCTTCTAGGCGAGTCATGTCTCGCTTTGTGGTTACCCATGTTTCACTACCATAAAGTAGTTTTGGTCTAGCTACAACTTTATAAAATTTCGTGTGGGTGTCTGTATGAGTTTTCTTTAAATTTTTTCTGATAGTGCTGCATATTCTTTGGAATCTGTTAATTTTTTTGTCAAAATCTGGCTCACCATCTAAACTCAATTCATATCCCAAATAATTAAATTGTTTCACTTGTTCTATTATCAATCCGTCCATTTCTATTTTAGAGCACATTAAGTGTTTTCCTTTAAAAGCCATAATTTTTGTTTTATCTGTGGATGTTTAAAGTTATAGTCTTTGTTCATTTGGTACAATATCTAGATAAATTTCTGGAGTTTGTCTTCAGAGTCTTGTATAATTACTTGGTCATCTGCGAAAAGTAATGTGGTAAGGTAGAGGTTTCTTTTAAGCACTGTGCCAGCGTCAACTTTGTGTTTCCAGTTTCCTAGAAGGTCATCTATATAAATATTAAAAAGAGCCGGTGATAGATTACACCCTTGTCGTACTCCTTGTTTAATATGTATTTTTTCCTTCCTGCATCAATTTGTACACTGGTAATTTTATATAGGCTTATAATTACTTCAATTAAATGATAAAGTATACCTCTTCTATTACAAATTTGCCACAGTTGGTTGCGATTTACTCTGTCAAAAACTTTTTCTAGGTCCAAGAAAGCCATGTGAGTTTCTGAGTTAAATTCTCTTCTTTTTTCTATTATTTGTTGAATGATAAATACATTATCAATATATGATCTGCCTATTCTGAATTCATTTTGTTTTTCAAGTAATATTGTTTCTGATATAGTTTTAAAGCATTGTGCAATTATCTTGGTGTATATCTTGTAGCCACTATTTAAAAGACTGATGCCTCTGTAATTCGAACAGTTATCATGTTTGCCTTCTTCAAATAGAGATTTTACTCTTTGTTGCACCTGCTCTGGTTCAGGGAACATAAAAGGGATGAGTAGACTTTTACTACTCACAAAAATGCCGGTTAAAACATTTAATTATATTCTGTAATTTCAAATTAACATATACACAAAACTGGTTAGTAAATTCTTGTAGTAAAACTGTTTGTTGAATTACACTGTGGTAGTGGTAATACTTGTTACTAGCTTTGCTCTGGTTGAGCATGTAGCATGAAGCACTGATTCTAATAATAGTTCCTTCTTCTTGCACAAATGCAATTTAGAAGAAGTTAAGGCATTGAATAATGTTGTTCACCATACCTTGTTCTTGTAGACATTGGACAATGATACTATGGTGAAATAACCACTGAAATGCACAAATAAAACCTAAAACCTGTTCACTTGAAGACAAACAATAACTCAGGTGTGTTTGAAAGGATATATCTTGAGCAATTGACCTGTATGAAGGTGTTAACCAAGATTTCTTTGTTCACAAGACGCACTAACAACTTGCAACTTCACAACACTGTTGGTTGTAAAACCCAGTTAAATGCACAACACTGGGAACGGTGTTTGCAGTGAATGCCCTGGGGAGATGATGACAAAAACAAAGAAAAACAAATTAAGGGCATTCTGAACCTGAGTTCAAACAAAGGAATATGTATGGCTGCGGAGCAGCATTGACGTGCGTCTGTTGTCCGCGGTCACTGGCTTTAGTGTGTCTCCTGGTGGCTACCAATGCTACACAACTCCCCCACCCTTAGTTTGAGAACAAAGACCCAAGCCAGTATGAACCAGAAAGTGTCCCGTGATATAGAAACTTCTAGAACATCACATGATGATGACATCATACCCTACCCCTTGAAATACCAAACAGGCAGCAGGAAGTTGCATCATATTATGCAATGCTATGTACAATAATAACTTAAAATAATACACAAATTAAACCCAAAATTCTGTCCCTAGTGTGAACACTCTTGCTTGTCCCCACTTTTCTGGAATCAATCTTTCTCTCCAAAATTTGTTTATTAACTTAAGTAAGCGTTGTGAGAGGACGGGTCCCCCGTATTTGAAGAGCTCAGAATTTAATCCATCTGGTCCAGCTGCTTTTCTGTTTTTAATTGATTTCAAGCTCTGTTCGAGTTCCTCATTAGTGATTTCATCTATTTCTACTCATCAGTAGAAATAGAATTGTTTCTGATTTATTATGGTCGTTTTGCGGGGAATCCGAGCAGCATAAGCTTTTATAGTATTCTGTCAATTTTTTATCTTCTCTGTTATTAATTTGAATAATGTCCTTGTTTATTCCATTGAGGTGTTTTAGTACTTTGTAGGCCATACTTTGTTCGCCTAAAATATCAGGTTCTATTCTAAATATGAATCTATCCCAAGATTCTTTATGTGTTTTGGAGGCTATTGTCTTATCTATGTACATTTTTATTTTATATGTTTCAAAATTTTCTCTACTAGGGTTTTGAAGATATTTGTGTTAAGCTATTCATTTGTTTTCAATGGCATTTTTGATCTCCTCATTCCAAATTCATAGATATTTCTTTCTTCTATATTTTGTCTTTGTTCCAATTGCTTTGTTGGCTGCCTTTTTTATAGCCATTTTTATGTTCTCCCACTCTTCTTCTATTGTTGAGGCCTTAGGGTATTCACTTAGGTTTCTGTCTAGCCTTTGTTTATATAATCTTCGTATGCTTTCTTCTTGCAATAAGTATATTTTGTATACAAGTTCATTTGCCAATTTGATATTGTTGCTTTGTTGTTTCTATCTGCTTAATAAGTTAATTCGAGAATGTCACAAAGTAATGATCCGATCCTATGTCGCTGCCCTGTAAAATCTTTATATCTTGTACTAAATTTTTTAATCTTCTATTGACTATGATGTAGTCAATAATGGGTTTAGATCCTTGAGCATTCCATGTATATTAATGCGTTTCTTTTTTTCGAATGAAAGTGTTGGTAATTTTGAAATCATTAAATGATGCAAATTCTTTTAATGTTTGTCCATTTCTGTTTATGTAGGTTTCTCCAAAGGTTCCTATGACATTTGGTATTGGCTGGTTTCCAACTCTTGCATTAAGATCTCCAGATATTATTAGACTGTCACTTTTATTATATTTGTCAACTTCTTTTTTGTAGTTGTTTTTAGAAATGTCTCATTTCTTCTTCTCTACCTTCGTCTGGAGCATAAACTTCTATTATGGTTATGTGTCCTCTGTTGGTTGACAAATGAGTAGTTTGTGATTCGGGAAGTCCATTTATGGTCTATTACTAAGGCTATGCCACATTGGGCTGGTGTCTCTTGGGAGACTCCACTATATAGCATTACGTAATTACCTATCATTTTAGTTCCTTTTGGTTTTTTCTTTGTTTCAGATATGACTGCTATATTTATACCTTTGGTTTTTATTTCCTCTACCGGTTCAGATTCCTTATTTCCAATAGATCTAACAATCCATGCGGCTATATTAAGTGTTTCATATATTCCAAATCGCTTTTCCTTTTTTGTACCAGGTCGTTTGTCATTTGATCCGCCGATATCCGAGGCTGTGCATCTCTGCTTATTAATATTTTATTTTCCATGGGAGGGTTATCAGCCCATCCGCAAAACCCCCATCCTTGGAGGACCAGTTTGTCTCTCTTAGTCTGGCTTCTCTCTTACGGCCTGTCCTGCTTGGGAGGCCCTACCAGGAACATATAGTTCCCGCCGGCATAACCCGTAAGGTCATTGAGGCATGCAAGCCCCCCCACCACGACAAGATGGAGACATTCGTGGGAATGTGTTAGAATCAAACTGAAAATTACTACTGTGGTTATAAAGAAATTATATTCACTGTAAATTTCAACCTAATGATATTTTTCTTCAACCCATTTTATATTAATATTTCTATTTGTGTTGGAGGTGTCATGAAAGGAGAAACATAAAATATAAGTTAAGATTAGGGTTTCTTTGTTTCTTGTATGAGTCCATTCTTTAGGCAGTGTGGTGTGTGTGACCAATGTTAAGATAGCTTATGTCCATAATTCATGTTGAAACAGTCAGTGTTGAGTTAGAAATGTGCTTGTATGTGGCCTTTGCCATGTGCATTTTGACCAGTTACACTAGATAACAAAATAATTTTTGTTTTTTGTCACACAAACTAAAGTAGGTAAACCCAATAGCAATATTTGCACTGAATTCAAGTATGTTGTTAGCTCTTTTCTAACAGGAAAAGTTTTTAAGTGACACGCTGCTGAAGTTTGAAGAAAACTTGTATTTATGTTGTATGACAGAGAGTGTATACATTATATAAAAAGTAACACTGGATGACTTCCTGCTATATTTTGCCTGTGGAACATCTCATCTCAGTCCAGCAATAATCAGCTATCATACTTGAGCTCAACTTGCCTTGGTAGCGGTTTTCCATGATGGAAATATCCTGGTGAAATCACTCTTTGTACTCATTGCTCTGCCCCAAGATTTTCTGGGAAGAAGTCTAATTGATAGTCTAAGAAAAAAATCTTTCAAGACATATTGCCCCCCATAGTTTAGTAGAACTGTACGAGATCAGCCATCATATCACGATAGTTATCTGTCTTATGATTTACCAAAAAAAAGTGATTGTGACAGTTTTGAATGATTTCCATGATGCTGCTTCCACTTCACTTAGCTGGTCTTCAGATTTTATGTCCTGTGTAAGCTCTTTTATTTGAGGTCCATCAAATACCCCTACTTTGATTTTAGCATCACATATCATGGAAAACATATTTTTCAAGTACATAAATCCAGTGCTGTTTTTATCCAGTGCCTTGACAACATTTTTTATGCTGCCAAGTTTGATATGCAATGGAGGTAAGTAAACTTCTTCAGGGTTGATTAATGGAGTATCTACTACATTTTTCTGTCCTCAAATAAGCAATTCTCATTTCAGGCTCTGTTTTTGGGTGTAATGATGTTTTCTGTCTCTACTATCCCACTCTCACAGAAAGCAACAAACATTTTGTAATGTTCCAATTATATTTTTTGTGCTGGATCTTCATATATTTATAGGACTCTTTCATGTTAGCAGCATGGACTAGGGGTACAGATGGAAATTTATTCCCATTATGTATATAGAAGCACAGCTTTTAAGCTAACTTTTGAAGAGTCAATAAACAGATGCCACTTAGTTGGATTGTGTTGGTGTCCAGGAGCCTCTATAACAGAGCAAACATCATTATAAAATACCAGACCTTGCTGGCCATGATCTTCATCAGAATCAGAGTTGTCATGGCTTGAAGTCAGATTCTGTGGAGGCTTTGGTACAGGCAATTCTTCACTGTGTGGAACAGGGCTCATTGAAAGTGGCAAATTTGGATATTTCACTGTGTGTTTGGTTTTGGAGGTGATCACTGTCATTAGAACTGCCCTCTTCTGGGTTATTACACAGTGAGTAGTGGTTATTACTTAACAGTGTTTTACCTATTGGCCCCTTCTTCAAGGGTCAAGAATCCAAAAAGTTTCTTGACCATTGAAGATGGGATGGATAGGTTGTACCGAAATATTGTTAAGTAATTACGACTACCAGCTGCCAGAAGAGTCCCTTCTCATCTACTTCATGGTGGAAGCCTCATATCCCACATAATCCCTGTTATGTTTGTAAAACAAAAATGACAATTGGATGAGTGGTCTTTTTGTTCTCTCCAAACCATGAGAACAGAGAATGGCATTTGATGTGTATCATTTACCCATCCTGCGAGAAACCTCACACACATCACACAACAAATATGAGGGGTCAAACTTTTATGTTTGTCACCCACTTTACACCCAAAACAAAGATTGTAACATTTCTTAACGAGCAGGGTAAAATTTTGCCTCTGAGATTTGAAGGTCATTTCCCCACACACGTAACAGAAGGTGACAGGGTGATTTAAACATTTCCTTGGCATGATGAAAATATAATAAACACAGGCCTTTAACACAAAACACTTCACTAAAACGAACACACAATACTTGCAACTTATCACAATGAAGTCTGGCACACCTCTAGCAGTGAAGTGTTTCTCAAGCAGAGTGTCAGTGCATATCTGAGCTTGCACAGTCTGTCTGTCTGTCTGTGTTTGGGCTCACATGCCTACTGTCTTTGTTTCATGCCCACACTGTGTTGAAAATAAAATAAAGTGCCTCAGACATATTTAAAACATATTGGTAGAGTGACTAAAAAAAAAAATTTGTTAAAATTGCATCTAAAAAAATTCTTACGCAAGAACTGTGGGTTGTAGAGCATATCTAGTAACATACAAGGGGCGGCTGATAAGTAATGCACACAGTGGAATATCTAGAAAAAGAGACCATGTATTTAAACAAACGAAAGTAGGAAGCAAAGTACAATATTTTAGCTACAAATTGACATACTTATTTTATGACATAGTCGCCTTGTCATTCAATACATTTTTCCCAACGTAAAACAAGTTTATGCATGCTGTCAATGAAGAATTCAGGAGTTCTTTGTTTGATCCACGACATCACAGCTTGCTTCACTTCATCATCTGAGGTGAAATGAGTCCCCTTGAGATCCCTCTTGAGGTGAGGAAAGAA
>Ga0123355_10012187_pt1 | contig 13308 bp, 13 predicted proteins | sample TergutEmb28metaG_3_FD_89872 | JGI IMG/M metagenome (GOLD analysis project Ga0123355, IMG submission 89872) | Embiratermes neotenicus P1 segment gut microbial communities from Petit-Saut dam, French Guiana - Emb289 P1 | ecosystem: Host-associated > Arthropoda: Insects > Digestive system > Gut ... | reverse complement strand
AAGAAGGTGGAACTCCTTTGACTGCGAATCGCATAATTGTAGGACAGAATCCGATTACAGTCGATTCTTATTGTGCAGAACTAATTGGCTACAAGCCAGATGATATAGACTATTTATCAATAGCTAGTGGGATGGGACTAGGTAATTATTTTTCAAGTAGGACGCAGATTATTGAGTTAAACTTTGATAGGAAGCCTATAAATTCGGAGAAAAGCAAACGCATCTCTGACCAGTACCACACCCTAATTAAAGAAGATTCGGCTTGCTCAGTATGTTATGCTGCTTTAATACATGCTCTACATCGGAGTGGAAGACAGTTGCGAATGAGAGAAAAGATTCATATTGGGCAAGGGTTTATAAATAAAACAGGAACAGTTGGCGTAGGAAATTGCACATGTAAGTTTGAAAAATATGTGCAAGGATGCCCTCCTTCTGCTACTGACATTATCAGCTTTGTGGATGAATCGTAGGTGGTATGTAGAAAAGGCGTTCATCAGTGATATTAGATAAACGCCTTATATATTAGACATTGTCATTGTCCCATGCTTTCCATCGTAAAAGTGTTTCACAAATATCTAATCCAGGTGGTAATAAGTTCGTTGGATTCTCGCTAGTTGGGATTGCCCTTGAATACCCACTTCCATCCCTTACAAAACTACCGCCTGAATATCGTCCTACATTAATAACATACTGTGTTTGCTGGTTGTCTAAGAAAATCCCAGTCGCACTATGGTCATTAAACGTGCCATTTGCAAAATGCCCGAGGTAGAAGGCACGTATATAGCCATCTTCTGTAAAATCAATATAGATAGCATTTCCTGTGGTATCATTATAACGATTATCTGAAATGCGTCCTCTGTAGTAGGATGTTAAGTTATGTTTGGTTGCATCATCAAACCTAAATGGTGAGTCAGACGGGAAGTCCACATATAGGTATACAAATGTATCGCCTTCTGTAAAACCATCATGAATGTAACGATGGTGAACACGGAACTGATTGGCTTCACGCGTAATTTGCCTGTAAGCCCCAACTAACTGACCATTATAGAACTGACCTTCCAGCACCGCTAACAGCTCACCATGTATATTAAAGTCATTCTGAATAGCACTTTCATGCCATTGCCCCTGCTCGTTCAATCCACCAAAGAACCAAACATACCCGCCTTGAATTGGGAAAGTCATAAAGAAGTGAGCATTCTCTAAATCCCGAAAATATAAATATTCGCCTTCAGTGTCTAACCCTATCAACACATCTTGTTCTAGGGGTGAGGTTGTGCTAAGGTTTATGGGAATGGAGCTTAGAAATATTGCTGTAGGTTCTCGCACTTCTATATAGCTTGTTGTCGTGTAGGTTTCATATTCTGCTGGACTGTAGCTGTCTATCTCCTCTAAGATATCGGACTCCATAGACTGAATCATGCTCTCCATCTCTTGTAGATGATAATACATATCACTTACTACACCTACATTAGTATTATTAATCGCTCTTAATATCATGAGAGTAGTAACGATGATAAGGGTAATTGTGATTATAATTACACGCGCTTTTCCCATGGTTGTCATTATATTTCACCACCTCTTGTAATTTTTTTTGGGTAATAAAAAGCCTAGGTTGCATACGCCTAGGCTTAATTAATATGACTATTGTGCTTGCTATAAATTAAACAAGTCAATTTTCTCTATATTGGTGCATTTGTTTCCTTTGAAGTCCATTTGTGCCACCCAAGGGAAAATGAGTTTCATTGCTGTAAATCCTTCGTACCCATATGTGTTATCATAATAATGTATGATTGTGGATAGTGCTGTGCCATGTGTGCCAATTACTATGTTTTTACTGTGATACTCTTCTAGCACTCTTTCAAGCGCAGCTATGTTACGCATTTGGACTTCTGACAATGATTCACCTGCAGGCAACTTATATGAAAAATCTGCCCATTGTTTCCCTGTGAATTCATCAAATGGCATAATCCAAGCATCATCAACCTTGCGCTCTCGAAAATCATCAATGGTACGAATTGTCAGATTTGCCTTTCTTGCAAAGGTCTCAACCGTATCGAATGCACGTTTGAAGGGGCTAGACAATACTACATCAATATTTTTGTCTGCTAGAAATTCCTCAACAAATGTGCGGTCACTTTCACCCTTTGGCGTAAGTGGACGTGAAAAATCATCTTGTACATTAAAGTCTGGTTCTGCATGGCGTATGAAATAAATCCTTGTCATTCTAATCACCCTCATGTTCAGCAAGATTTTGAGAAGTCAATCCATATATCATCGTGTGCTGACCTGCCTTTTGTGAATTTTAGGATGTCTAATTGGTCGTAATCATCAAAAGATGTTTTGCTAGAATACATACCCATACCAAAATCATAGGCTGGAACTAAGCCAGTAATCTCTCCCTTGATACCATAGAAGACTTCCAGATTACGAAGATGACGGTCAGGATTCATTATAATGTAATCGAAGTACAAAATGGTATCATGAAGCAATTGTGCCTTCTCAGGTAACATTGATATCACCAAATCGTATCTCGACGCTCCATGTGTTAAAGAAAACCCTCTATCTCTCGCCTTTACTCTCATGTACTTGAATAAAGAAGATGTTTTTCTTCCGAGTCTGTAATCCTTACTTACAGAAACGGGCTGGTTTGATAAAGTGGGGATATTCTCTAACCACTGAGGCACTGCTGCAACCCCCAACAATGTAGCAAGTTTATAACCAAACACTTCTGTTTCAGGTTCAAATGCAGTAGGTTGCGACCTATCTTTTACATAATAAGAATCTGTGTTCCTTGTTACAATCCATTTTTGCAAATTACCAGCAGAACTACCTAATGATATCTCTTCATACATAATATAATCAGTTACAACGTGTTTGTCATACAGTCGTTTAACTTGGTCTTCAGACATGAAGGTCATAGATGGTGTGTCTGCACCTAAGACCTCTTTTATTTGCGCAATCATGTCTTGCTTTGTCATTTAGCACCCCCAATTCTATGATTCCTTATCCATATCTTCAACATAAAGACACGACCTTTCCTGTTGCTACGAGATTCTGACCTTCATACAAATCAAACTCTAACTCAAGTGTTAATGTATCATGAGGTGCATCAGGTGACATAAAAGATAGGTCAGCAGTTGAAGACAAACCATCTATACTCTTATTAATAATTGCCACACTCCAGGTTGAACCCGTAGACTCCAAAGGCTTTGCTGCTATTACAGGGCAATAACGTATACCCACAGGCATCACCTGTTTTCTTCCACCTTCAGACTCTGGTGTCCATCTAATCTCAGCCTCTACTTTTCTATTGCTATTCACTTATGACTCCTCCTTCCGCTTTTCTGTGGAGGGGGCATCATGGTTGGTTTTGATTGTACACAAAATCACAGATAATCACAACTCTATCTTGCCTACGGTGTAAATACTAGATTGACAATAAAAGCGGCTGTTAAAAACGCTGATTAACCAAATTGTAAGGCTAAGATACCATGTGTCCCTAATCGTCGCAGTAATGCCATCAACTGATAAGCCGTACATACTCCGCCTCGTAACATTAGTTTTTAAGTCTCCATTGATGGCAAGGTCTAATAGCTTAGATATGTTGGCAGCCTTTACACTTGTTGACTGGTGGAGTCTTACATATTCTCCCTTGTCAAACGCTATTGCTTCCTCTTTGCCGTCCATAAAAGCTCTTGATAGCGGATAATTAAGTTCTATAAGTGATTTGAATTGTGGCTCTTGACCATACAGTTTGGCGAATAGTCGAGAAAGGTCTGTCTTGCGTTCATTGGGCAACCTAAACACCGCATCAAGACAAAACAGCTTTCCTCTTAATTCTATCGTATGAAACCCATAAGTACAATCTCGCATATTCCAATGTATGAACGTTGTTTTCTCGTTGGTTTTCAGATGTTCAAAATACCTTCTCAGCATATCTTCTTCGATTTTATCATAATTTTCTGGGATATCTTCTGGTAATATTTTTAATAGCAGGGCTGAAATATGAATTGAAAATGATTTCGATTGCCCTGAATATACATCACATATAGCTATTGATGTAATTCTAGGTATCAACCCTGTGTCGCAGAAACTTTTGCAAGAATAGTGAATCGTGCTATAGTTATATTTGTAGTGTTCTATCCATTCAAGAATTCGTTTAGCTTCCCTATGTTCGCGCTTACGCATGTTTGTAATCATAGGGTTAGCTCAATTTCCTCAAATATTCTAGAATCAATTGCCCTCTCTGAGCTACTTACGAAAAATCTCACGTTGTATTCAGCAAGTTTTGAGAGAAATCAATCTCTAACGTCAAACTCAAAAGCTCCAGCCCAGAAAGAATCAATACGCACGTAAACTTGCTTTTCTTCCACTATTACTTTTCTTCCCATTCATTATAAAATTCTCCTTGTTGCTGACTCTGCTCGTTAAGACCTAAAAGCCTTTGGAACTCCTCTAGGTTGGACTTATAAACATTGTAAGCTAATAATACCCGTTCTTTCTCTTCTACGTCTTGAGGAGCAGTTGGGAACGTTGTGTACACATGGTGTTGATGCTCAATAGCCTCGCACACATCTTTAATTATGCTACTTACACTATCCGCACTTGCCATAATACCAAGTCCTACTGCGGTATAGAAGTAACGTGTACTTTCTGTTTCGCTTTCATATGTTTGCCAATAAAAACCAATTACACCTTCATCTACAAGGTGTTTCAGATTTGTAATCATAGTTGTACATCCTTTCTCTATTTCATTGTCAACAGTCATTACCAAAAAGAAAAAGCCCCACTAAGTTAGACCTAGCAGGGCAGGTGCATTTGTTAATTGAAATATCAGCCACTAGGGTAGCACTGTCAAGGGTAGGGGTTTTGCAAAAAGATAATTGATAAGGGATGTTTGCTGAAACTTAATTATAATTTTGGCTGGTTTTTGGATTAGCAAAAGCAACCATTCTTGTTCCTCCGTGATTAGATAAAACTGAAGGACTGCATCAGCATTTGATACAGTACCTTGTTTTGCGCCTGTGAAAGTCTACAATACCTTCAAATTAGTGCCTAATGGGTTCCTATAGTAGTGAGTAGGCTCTGGGCTGGACGTGAATAATCCAAAACTACAAGAGGAATTGTGTTGTCAGACCAATGTGGGTCTCCTCTGTCAGCTTCTGGGCTAGGTATGAATGGTCTGAGCCACCAGCCTCTCCCTCCGTGCCGTCCTGGTCTATTTGGTACTCTTCCTCCTGGTGGTAGCTGATTTGGAGGATGAAGTTGCCTATCATGTGGCGGAGCGTCTAAACTGCTACAATAAGGTTGTTGGTTAGCCGCCCCAGAATAGATAGAAAGGTCCCAAATTGAGTTGTTGGCGTTCGTTCTGAATACCGCTGTGATTCCAATGTACTGATTATCGCTTCGACCTTCGAAAATACCGTAAGGAAGGTTGTCGTGGAAGATAACTTCAGTAGAATTAGGCAAATGTTTGCGGGCGTTCCAACGATGCACGTTCTCAAAGTGACTTCCACGATAATTTGTGAACGGATTGGTCGGGTCGCCTGAGAAAATAGGACCTCCCCACGTTCCTTGACCTGGTCCACCAAAAAACGAGCCACCGTGATACAACCAATGCTCAGGTCGGCTACTCTCTATATACCCATACGGTAGTCCTTCTCCCAATCTTCCCTTGGTGCCTGCGGAGCCTTGGAAGGTGCGTAATTCTGTTGGAATTCTTACAAAGGAGGGGTCTCCAAGATGCCATCTGTAGTGCTGACCGCGTCTTACAGCCTCTTGGAATGAGAATGTTCCTCGTTCCTCGCCATAAACTAAGCCATCAGTTCGCGTATTATTGATTCTTGCTCTATTATCTGCCAATGAGTGCCAAAATTGAAAATTGTAATCCGGTGTCCATCCTCCTGCCATATTCCCTGTTTGACCAGTCGCTCCTGTTGAACCAAACTGCCAATTAGCGAAAGAAATAGATGAATCCCAAAAGGCTTGCCTAACTCCGCTGGGGTCGTGCGGATTTGTGGCAAAAAGTGAAAAATGTGCTTCTCCTCCAGGGTGTGTTGCCCAGTCTCCGAGCAATACATACCTTGGATGAACCCATATTTCGCCATCCCCGTACCTTCCGATGGTCTGTACTGAGAATTGGAACTCATATCCTAAAGCTGTGACTTGCAAGCTATACTGAGGTTGTGGATTCCTCTCTAACGGCAAGGTATATGGTAAATAAAGACCGTGATGTTCTGGATACAATAAAGTTGCGTCCATCCCATGCCATTGACTAAGCTGACTGTACCTATTAAAGATTCCACCCGCCATCGTATTTCTTGGATGCCAAGGTCTGCCATTTAACCCGCCTTGATTCTGCACGGATTCAAACATATTATAATGTTGACCAATCGCTCTCCATACAGGCGAATTAATTAACGGTCTGTTCTCGCTATCTGTCTCCCAGAACACACTTGTCCACCTAGGGTCTGCATTATCATCCACTAGAACATTACCAATCCTACCTATGATATCCACGGTAAGGACAGACGCGGTGGAATGAAATGCTTCTTGGTCTTGACCAGAACCTGTTGGATGAGTCGATGCTGTTCCTAAACTCCCCGTTCCTTGAGGTAGTCTCGCCCCATTTGAATTCCACTCAGACCCGCCATACCACAATGCATGTGGGTCTTGACTTGGTGAATTGATAGCTCTAGTTATAATCCTAATTTCCTGATTAACTAAATCAGCAACATGACTAGGAATCCTAAAAGCGAACTCTGTTGGATTGAACTCTGGTCCAGCAAACTCTGCTGTCCCTATATCGTAAAGGGTTATCCATGTTCCTGCTGGAACAAATGTTGCGGAAGTCCCTCCTTGATGCCCTGGACCTGTGAATGTCTGAAACTGTGTAAAAGGTCCAGTCATAACACTCGGACTTGCTTGACTTCCAGGATGTGGTGGATTAAAGAATGGTACAAATGCACCATAGTAATACACATCAAATGGAAACTGAATATACTTCGCACCTATCCACTTTGACACATCCCAAATGGAAGGACTAGAACCCCAACCTGCGGTCGGTCCTTGCCTCGTCCCTAATTGTTGATAAGGATTAGCGTGATTCCGTGTAGATACCCATGGTTGCATATCTCCAACCCAACCTGGCCCTCGTAGTCCTAATTGAGAGAAGCCTGTGTTGTGTACTAAAGGAGCTGGGTCAAAGGTTGCTAATCCACTGGCAGGTGCAATGAATTCCCCTGCTCTCCTACCGTCTAAACCTAAGCCTTCTGAACCTCGACCTACATAGTTGGTTGGGTGAAGCGCGCTACTTCTCGCCATGCCCCACCTATCCCGCCCTACAGGATGCCCTGCTTGAGCTGGTTCAAAATGCCAGTACGTATTAAACGTACCATCGTTCGGAATCGTTATCCTAAAGTCGAAATCAATGTATAGTCGCGCCGCGGCTTGGTAGTCGACTCGCCGCTCGTGAGGGACGATTCCGCCGTCCTGTTGCTGTGCTACAGTGCGGATTCTTTGGTCTTGCAACACGAATGAGGGTACATCGTGAACCCACGCAAAGATGCTAGACACTGGATTGTGAATAATAACAGGGTTTGGACCCATATAAGCTGTGGGATTCCCTAAACCTGTGTGTGGTCCACTAGGCGTGGTATACGGACTGCTTGGTTCTTGCCATGCCGTGTACTCCAGTCTTACCGTGTTCGGTGCAACAATGTGGTCTGATACACTTACAGCCCCTTGACCTGAGTGTGCCATTCCTACCCATTCTGGTATACTAAGAATGTCTCGGACACCATCTCCAAAGGCTAACCTATAGTTGGTATAGTTTAGCCAGTTGTGCTCTAAGAATGGTACGAAGTTATAAATGTTATTATGCAGCCTATATACGATATGCGTACTCTTATTATGCCAAGCAATGAGAAACTCTGCATCTGGTCCTGATACGCTTGGAGGATTCTGCCCTGGTCTACCATTCCTACTGGCATCCATCCTGTGATACCTGCCTTGGAAGCCTGAAACTGGAACAATGTTATACTCGTGCCAGTGTTCTCCTCTTGGTGCAAAATAATTTGTGTCTGGAGCGGCATGAACTTCTACTGGTGCTGGATACGGAGCATCGTGCCACGTATCTACAGGACCTAAGACTAAATTTTCTCCGCCTGGACCACCAACTAATTCTGGTCCTCCTGAACCATGCCCGCCACTCCTAACAAACTGATACTGGTTAACGCCTAAAAGGAAAACTAAGTTTGAGTTGAGCGCGAATATATTACCTAGCTCCTCTGTCGCTAAAGCATGTGCTGTAGCTTCTTCCCAACGGAATACAGCCGCTTCACTCGTCTGATTAAAACATCTAGGACTTGGCTTTCCTTCTGTATGCCAATGCCCTGCGAACCATTTGTACGAAAACATACTAAGGTTACCATCAGTGCCATAGTGATGTGTTGCTTGTATCCCTGGCTCAATCAATCTGGGTTCCCCATTGATGTTCGTACTAATGTCTACTAGGTTAACCTGTGTCTGGAATAGGGGTGGTGTTGCTTCCCTATATAAGTGTGCGTTGTGAACCTGTGCCTGTGTCGCTGACCTTGCCTGACCATGCCTAATCTCCAAGAAGCGGAAATCAGCCTGCGCATAGTCCTCATTATGCCTAAACGACCCAGTGCCTTCTAATTCAATGGTCTCATACTCTGGACTTCCAGGCTCTGATGGTACTGCCGAGATATCCTCATGTTCCCATTCTCTTTCCCAGTCGCTGTGCATCGTCCCAACAATGCTATTGATATTGTTGTTGCTATGCCCCCATGTTCTAGGGTTAAATACTGGTGTACATTCGTCATCATCTTCTGGACAACATGTACCACACATCGCGCAGTCTGGAACTGTTGTAACCTCGCAGAATAGAGGGCAATAATCTGACTCTACCCACCAAACTGCAAACTGATAAACCCTTCTATGCCATGTATATTCAACATCGAAGGCACCTTCTCGACCGCCAATGTTGATATATAGGAATTCTGTTTCGGGCAACGTGATTTTCCCTAACCTTCGCAAGTGGTTAGGCGTTGTTTCCAACTGCTTGTGCTTTCACACAAGACAAGACTATTTGTTCATCTCGCTTCGTAACGAGAGCCACATTTTTCTTCCGCCATAGACATCGAACTGTCAGCTTGCGGTTTTACTCCCGACCATTACTCGGGATAGTCGTTGAACGTTCCTCTTGATATTAGAGGTTTCGCTGCTAAACGCCCATTGTTTGTGATTCCTTAGGTTTTAACCGTAGAATCATCCTTGTAATTTTTTCTGCTTTCGCCACCTGTTACCTAACATTGGCATAATAAAGTTTTTGTTGTACTCTTCTCCAAAAAAGAAGGAGGTGATATTGATGTTCAATATTTTTGCAATAATAGCTCATCTTTTTGCTCCATTTTACAAGGCATTTGCAACTTGACTTGACCCTAAATAATGCATAAGAATGTAGCAATGGGACAACGAACAGAACATTTAGCAATTTGATTCTTTATCCATCCATTGCTGAGTTTTTTAGACGGTTAGTAACACATTAGTAACAAGAAATTATTAACTAAATTCAAGTGATTTTTCTGATTTCCGCTTCAAGTTCATTATAGTGGGAAAGTGCTGATTGATAACGTGGATTACTTGGCATTGCATTCTTAACCACCACTAAAAACTTTTTCGCATGTCCCAATTCTTCTTTTGCCATACGCAAATAATCGGTGTCTTGTGTTTGCCTATATTCATGCAAATATTTTTGGGATGCTTTCAATTCATCTTCCATAGTGGCAAACGGGTCTATATCATGATGTGTATCATCATCACTTACAGTTATCTCAAAGCAATCAACATTATTCTGAATATAAAACAAGTCGGCAAGATATGAAGCTGTTGACGGGCTTACTTTCATTTTCTTGTGAATAAATTGCAATTCTTCGTCAATAGCCAATCTTAAAACTTGCACAAGATTCTCACGAGATTCTTTGTTATGCATAAAACACTTCCATTTCTATAAATGCTATCACGTTGGGGGCGGCGTTGCTGGTACCGTTCCATCCGCTGGGTTGTATGCCCGTGTGCAACGTGGCGTATTGAAGTTTATGAAGTGTGGTATACCAGCTGGCAAGCCATTATTTCCAAAGGCTATGCGGTATTCTCTATGGAAAATAAGGCGGTCGGCATAGAACAAATTACCCAAACGAGTAAGAAGCGGGGAGCTTGTGCCGTTGATTTGTATAAACACCTGCTCAATGCCTGTTGATGTTTCAAACAGCAATCTTTGTGCAGGTGTTAAACAAAATGCAAATGTACGAACAATCCCATTGATTAGGGGTATTTCTTCTAAAGTGATTGTTACAGACGTACCTGAAACAACCGCCAAATTAGTTATTTCTAATAATTTTCTTCCCATATTTGATGCTCCTTTTTAACGTTGGTGCAACCAACGAAGTATCAATTCTCACCCTGCAAATAGTGGTATATGGTTTTAATATCATCTTGCTTAAACGTAAACTTTCCCATACCAACAAATTCAAGGTCAATAACTATAGGCTTAAAATTCTTCTCTGATTCACAGTACGCATTATAAACCTTATCAATATCAATGAGTCCATCCTCTGATACAATGCCCAGCATAGTTATTGCGGGACTTGATAGGCACTCATCAACGGCTTTTGTTGCATTCTTTGAAAAGAGATTAAGCCATATACTGCTTAAAAACATCTGTAATCCGTCCATATGTGAAATCATATGTTCTGTTACATATTTTGTCATACGTGAAATTAATTCTTGTTTTGTAATTAACATGTCAATCTCCAAATGGCAATTCAGGGGACAAAAGCCCCCTGAATACCTGTTTTACTAGCCCGCTAATAAATCACAATCACAGTTGCATTTGTTGTTTTTGGGGAATCTTTCGTCTCCACCATTCACGCCAAGTTTAGGATGTGTTCCGTGGAAGTTGATTCTACGTCCATCAACATAACCTTTTTCTTGTTCTACAAATGTGTTTTTAGCCCATTCAACCACATCTTGGATATCACGCTGCGTTAATGCCGCTTTTGTCTCCAAGTTTGAAATAGCCGCTTGTAATGGGGCAACTGCGGTATCTGTGTAATTCTCGCTTTTCAGACGAGCAATTTCGTCATTTGCGGCGGCAAGTTTTTCCGCCATTTTCAGCACTTCTTTTGTAACCAGCTTGTCATGAGTGCGATTGTGTTCGCGCTTGTTGTTTTCTTCGCGCTCTAATTCGTGACGACATACATAATCTGCACCAGCACCACGGCCGTAACCGCCGCGCCCACCAAGTAAACCGTCCGCGCCATTTAGCACACCAAGGGTAGTACCAATGATTCCTGTGATTAACCCGCCTTTAGCTACACCACTAGAATGTTGTTTTTCGTGTTCAGGCATTAAATCCAACTCCTTTAATGAAATTTCACTACATTCTAAGTATAGAGACTGTTTCTTTTTAGTTGTTACTTCTATTTGAAATATGTAAAACTCGTAAAACGCAAAAAAGCCCACTCCATTTTGATATAATGGAATAGGCTTTAAATTCGTAAATTACATAAAAGAATTTTTGTTTATTCAAAGCTCTTTATTGTCGTTTCGGCATTATAAAGCCAAGACGAAACCGTACTATATGCTGGCTGATGTTTCATTCCATAATCAGTGTAGTTTAGTTGGAAATGTGCTACGATTTTTTTATTTTTCCAGCCTTTACAGTATTTAAACACAAGTAAATCAATATCACGTTTCTTGTGCTTTGAATCAGCAAATTTCAACTCTGCAACATCACGCAAAATATTTTCATCCATTGGGATTTGCAGACTAAAACCTTCCAACAACTTTGTTTTCGTTTCCCATTTTGCACGATATTCTGCGTTATCATCAAACATTGAAACATAGTTGTTAATCTTGAAAAAACCAACTGCAACCCCTAATCCCACAACCACAGGCATATACAGCGACATTCCAAACCTTGCAGAAATAACAGCCGCCGCCCAAAACACCGCTCCAGCTATACCCATACAATAAAGCACGCTTTCTTTATTATGCCACTGCGGGATATTCCCATAATGGCAAAACAAAAGATAAATGACCACAATTATAAAACCTATTAACACATTTCCCGATAAAGAAACAAATCCAAAAACGACAAGGAGGGCGATATAATTCAACAAAAGGCGAAATAACACCCTCCACCAGTCATCATCACGCCAATGGCGTATATTACGAATTAGCCAAACAAACGACGTTTGAGGGCTACAAATTTGTCTTCCATTAGCTTCACTGCTTTCTCGCTCGGGAAGAACCATTTTATTGGTCTGCTTCTTACTGGTCTCACATGTAACACCTCCTACACCCACATAATGGATTGCAATTGATATAACAATTACATCTATAGCTAAAGACATCAACGCCTGTAGGTTCATTTCATTTTGTACAAATGTTTGTGAACGTACATACACGCCCATCGCTGTAGCGGGGGCAAATAACAGCACAAAAATTAAGCTACTCTTGGCAACTTGTTTATATTTTCCACTAATTATCATCAATGCAACAATCCAGACTACAGGAGAAACGAATGCATGGACTGCCACGAATTCGTCAGGTAAAAATATCCCAACAACTATGTCAATAATAATATAAAAAACAAGTGGCTTTTTTAGAAACTTCCAATCTCGATTAAATATAAATCCTGTGCCAAATATTGATTGTATGGCAAAAGGTATCACCCTTAGGGCGTGTTCCACAAAATAGGGGGGATTAAAATCCCCCTCCACAATAAAAAAATCGCTTCCCAAAATGGTTGCGATAAAAGCCGATAACGTTATTGCATAAATCAGAATCATTGATATATGGGTTATTCGATTTAAAATATTCCTCCCATTCTCCATATTCTCACCTAAGTTTGACATCACGCCCGTATTCAATCTTTGCCTTATTCTCAATACCAGATTTTATCTGATAAGAACCTAAAACTAATGCCAAAAACCACTTTGCAGTATCCATATCACCATTGGTAATACCAAGGGAGTTAAGAACCAACAACGCACCAAAAATCATAATTGTTAATAAAACCACTATTTTAGAAAATTCCATATAATTAGCCCCCTAAAGTTTGTTCTTTATACATCTTTTTAAGAATATCATCCCACATGTCCACCATACCATTACCACCCTTTGCTTTGTATGGTTCTTTTATCTTTAAAAAACACTCACGATATATAGTTGGATTGAAGTTGTCCTTTAGTTCGTAATAATACCGCCTTAAAGTGTTTT